>AUXO016141147.1_pt1 | contig 18030 bp, 14 predicted proteins | sample 768731 | NCBI WGS metagenome assembly AUXO01 (sample SAMN02715735, study PRJNA202380) | gut metagenome | biome: sheep rumen | host: Ovis aries | place: New Zealand: Palmerston North
TTCCCTCAAAACCTTGAACTAATTCCTGCGGGAGAAAGCGTCCTTCATGAAAACACACGAATCATAAAAATCGACAGAACTTCCTGCGCATCAGACATAAAAGATGTTTTAAAACAGGAAGGATTTTCTTTTAAAGACGCAAGCAATGAAGTTACGATTCACGGATTATGGAACGCAAGCATAAGAGTTTATGTTGACGGTATTTTGATGAATGATCCTTTTGACGGGAAATTCAACTGGGATTCAATTTCTTTAAGCCAGATAAAATCAATTGAGATTGATGAAGCAAACGCAGAATGTGTAATAATAAAAATCAGCACATATTCAGAAAACTTTTTACAGAACCAGTATTTTATTGAAGCAAGTTCCAAAAGTTACGCAAACAACACGTTTGATAAAAACAGAATTTCTGCGGGCTTAACATTTCCTTTTGAAATTAAAAATGCAATGCATCTTCAAATAGAAGAAAAAATTTCTTTTTGCAGTGCGGAAAACAGATTCGGCTACAGGTCACGAGAAGTTTCATACAAACCATATGAAAATACATTTGCAAACTATGGAAACTATCCATATTTTAATAAAGGTTACGAAGAAAAAAATTTAGGAAACTCTTTAAGTCTTTTAATTTTTCCTTACAACATGAACGGCTCGCATTTTGGAATAGTCTACAATTTTTATTTTGATGACGCTGAATGTGGAAGTGTTAAAGGCGGTAGATATCCAGTTAAAAAAAATCAGAAAAAAATTCTTAATTCAGTAAATCTTCCTGGACAATTTTATTTTGGAAATTTTAATATTGAAAGTTCACTTTCTTATTTTGAGTCAATTTTAAAATATAAAGAAGCAGACAGATTTTCAAGCTTAAACAATAATTATTTTTCAAAGAGGATAGATGAAAGACTTAAAGTTACGATTCCCGAACTCTTAAATCTTTCAGTTGAAGAATCAGCCGCATTTTCAATCATTGATCAGGACAGCGTGCACAACAAAAAAATGATTCAATGGTCTGCAAACGCCGGAATAAAAAAAGAAGATTTTATCGACTGGGAAATCAGTACAGGTATTTCAGTTTTTAAAAATACACCAGACTGGACCGCAGCATTAAAGCTTCACAAAAAAGTTTCTGATGATTTTGATTTATTTTTTAACGCAGGAAAATCAGTTACCCAGCCTTCTGCGGAACAGCTTTATTACGCAGGAGCAGGCGGTAAGGGAAATGAAGATTTAAAATATGAAAGCGCATATCTTTCAAAATTAAAATGTATTTACAAAGATATTTTTTATCTTTCTCCGTATTTAATTTATTATAAAGACAAAATTCAGTGGCATGATGCAGGCGGAAACAACTGGACATGTATGAACATCGGGAAGTCTGTAAACTACGGTTTTGATTTTGGATTTTATGATCTGCAGATTGGAAATTATTTTTTCTTAAGCGCAAACTATACCTTGTGCAATGCAGTATTAAAAACAAAAGGCTTTGAAGGCAATCAGATTATGTGCACACCAAAGCACAATTTTTATTCAGCCCTGAAATTTAAATACAGCAGTTTTTCATGGACAACCGAATTTAATTTTAATGATGGTTGTTATACAGAAAATACAAACAGCCTGAAAACAGCAGCGCAGTATTTATTGGATACACGCGTTGACTTAAATCTTTCAAAGGCAGACATATTTCTGATTCTGAAAAATCTTCTAGACTATTCTTATGCGAGCGTTGATTCTTTGCCTGGTGCAGGGCTGTCATTTGAAGGCGGAGTACGTCTGAAATTCTAGTTATCAATTGTGTAGGTCTCCACCATATAGCGGATTGACGTACCTTTACTGTCTTCAAGAGTTTTCTGAATTATAAACACAAGATTTTTTCCACTCTTATCCGTAAAGATTCTGTCAATCTGGTATGAAGTGATTCCCTTTCTTTTTATATCAGGACTTCCAACTTTCCATGAAGAAATAACCTCTCCGTCTTCATTCTGTCTTTTTACGTCGATATAAAATTTTGATTTTACACTCTTACCTTTTCCTTCAAATGTTGGAATAAGCTTTACGTGATAGTAGATTTTTTCTCCGTTCTTTGAAGCTTCAAAATCCTGGAAAACGATTTCTGCTTCAGGATCTTTTTTTTCTGATTCGCGAAGGAACAAAAGTGTTTCTGCATCTGCAGGTTTTGCTTCATACTTTGCAAGACGCCATTCTGAATCTGCCTTAAGCTGAAGGTAGCAGTTCTTTCCAGAGATTTCGCTGTCTTTTCCTGAAAGATTGATTTTATAAACTTCACCTTTTACGAAATCATTTTTTGCAACATCAACTGTGTAGATTTCTGCCCAGGCTTTATATTCTTTATCTGTTTTTCCGTAAGTTCCAAAAATATAATACTTTCCGTCTTTTGAAAATCCGATGTCATCAAAAGAAGCTGCATCACCGGCAAAAGCAAAAATTGAAGCAAAGGCTAAAATAGAATATGCAAGTATTTTTTTCATCAAAAACCTCCCAGTTTGAAACAACTGTTCAAATTCAATATCGGAAAAAAACATTTATATCTTTAATCGAAATTGGCTTCCAAAAATCACAGGCTATCAGAAAAGACACATCTGTGATTTACGATTTTATTCACAAACACAGCGCGGAATATTTTACTCCATTCAATTCTTCTTCGCACCGATTCTTATAAATCAATATTCATTCTGATATACTTTTTTTTCTATATTTATTATTCTGTAGTCATGACTTTAAAATTTAGAAACAGGGTTTATTTTGTTCTTTTTTGTATAAACATTTTGACTTTTCTTTTGGGATTGTCTGCTTTGTTATATCTGGTTTTAAACAATGTAAAAATTCCCGCAAATTTTCAGAAGGATTTTGATCTGATTCCGTTCTTGTGTCCTTACAATAAAATTGCTTCTTTAATTTCAATAATTATTTTTCCTTTTTTTGCCGCTGCATTCTGCCTTGCAATTATGCAGGGGTTCGAGAAAACTGCGGCACTCGAAATTCAGTTTTTTACAGGTTTTGTAATCAGTTGTTTTCTTGAATCAATTCGAATTTTAATTCCACTTCTTGAACTCTGGAACTCGTATTCTGAATTTGTAAAATTCATCGGGAAAGTCATTATTGCAGGAAGAGTTCTTGCACCGCTGAGTTTTTTGTTTTCTGTAATTTTTTCTGCAGTAGACCAGAGACAAAACTCAGAACGAAATATGTTCATTCTTTTTCTTTCAGCAGCACTTCTTGGGTTCTGCTATCCGATCAACACTGCATCTTTCACATCAAATTATTCAATTGCGTGGGGTTACAAAGAGCTTTTCATTTCAATAAGATTTGTACTTTTTTTGTGCACTGTAATTACAATTCTCCAAAATGCATATATTTTTTCTATTAAAGAGATGTACGCAAAAGCTTTTTCAGCTCCGGTATTTTTCTTAGGATACGCGCTTTTGTGCAGCACAGACAGTTTTTTTGAAATTGCAGTTTCTGTTCCTACGATGATTACAGGTGCAATAATTTATCTTACATCAATACACAGACTGGAAAATTAAAAGCTGACTTACTGCGGCAAGAATTACAGGAATAAGAATATTATCAAAATCCTTCAGAGGAAAAACTTCAATAAACATTCCGACTGACGCTACAACAAGAGCAACAAAAGTTATATCGATTCCCATGCAGCAGCTGTTGAATCTGCAGGCACTCCAGCAGGAAATAAAAATTGCGGTAAAACAGGTAAGGCTTCCTGCTACGGTTTTTCCTTCTGTTCCCGGAATCTGGATACGACCAAAAAGTTTTCCTGCAAGACTTGCAAGTCCGTCTCCAAAAGCAAGCGCAAAAATTCCTATAGTTGCGGGAAGCGGCTTAAAGAAAAATGCAGCGGCTAAAATTCCGCAGACAAGAGTTACAGGTCCAAGAACAAATTTATTTTCATCACGTTTTCTTGCGGCGGCTTCTGTTACTGCTGAAATAATAAACACCTGTTTTCCGTTTAAGCGCAGAAATTCGGAAACGACATAAAAGCAAAGTACGCAGCTTAAGGAAATCATTACAGACACATAGGAAATCCCCAGAAAAAATGGAATGAATGCACTGCAAAGATGAATTGATTTTCTAAAGAATTCCTTGAACAGCAGAAGAAATTTCTGACGCGAGAGAATGCCTGAATTTATTCCGCCAGCCAAGACTTTTCTAATCACAATCCAAGACCTTTTTCGTTTTCAAGCTTTCTAGGAATTTCTGTATAAAGTTCCGGTTCGTACTGCAAAGTCGGGTGAGTCATATATTTAATATTCTGTTCTGCAAGATTTGAACCTTCAAGACGAACCATTGTAATCTGATTTCTTGTAAGTGCATCCCATGAGCGCAGACTTTCCTGAAGATTTACAATTGCAGTTGCATTAAGTGAACTGTCACCGTTATTGTTTGCAATTCTATGAAGTGTTACACCAAGATTATTTGTTGCCTTCATGTATGTATCAACAAGGTCAGCCTGATCTTCACGAACCTGTGGAAGCACAATGTGGTACTTCTGTTTATTTGCATTGAGTACATTTATCAAACGTTCGTAATATCCCTTTGCAACGTAATTATCATTATTCTTGCTGAGTGTATTTGCCAGTGCAAGAAGAAGATGAGTATCACTTGAATTTGAATCATAACTCTTTATGAAAGAACCAAGTGCTGCTGGATAATTCTGATTCTGATACTGGATGTACCCGATTTTATATCGTACAGAAGAAGTATCGCATTTGTTGTTTACTGCATTTTCATAATTTACGAGAGCTGCGTCATTATCGCATGCAATGTAGAAATCAAGGTCTGCAAGGTCAGCATACATTCTTCCGACATTTTCATCGCTTTCAAATCCGCTTGATTCACGTTCTGCTTCAAAAAGTTTAAGTCCCTTTCCGTAAAGCTCTTCTGCAGTGATATATTCTTTCTGAGCTGCAAGTTCTTCACCAAGGAGTCTATAAGTATTTATGTACTTGTATGTATCCTTCTTGTTTCTTCTTGTCTGCTTTTTGAAATTATCAAGAGATGCTTCAAGAAGCTTCTGTGCAGGAACTCTGTTTTTTGTTGCAACAAAATAGCGTCCCATGTTGTAAAGTGCAACAGGATTATTTGAGTCAGCTTTAATTGCATCTTCAAGGAGTTTACGTATATCTTCAATAGAAGATCTTAAAGGTTCTTCTGATGTGCGGAGTTTTCCGTAGCGTTTGTCCAGAAGATAACCAGAAAGTTCAATTTTATCTCTTGCAGTCAGGCCGTTCTTTTCACCGCGCTTCATAAAGTAATCTTTGTATGAAAGAACCTGTCTCAAGTCATCAGTGCGAATGTAATAAATCATCTGGCGGGAAACGTATTTATCTTCATCACCGTAAAGCTGAACAAGAAGATCGTACTGTTCCTTTGCAAGTGCATATTTTGACGGATCAATATCATCAGCCCAGTCAAGATATGTATCTCCAAGTGCAGTTATTCCGTCTGCATCATTAATATGATAATCGAGAACTTCACGCTTAAGAATCCGCTCTGCTTCAGGATAATTCTGAAGATCATTGCGTTCCATTTCTGCCCAGTCAAGACCAGCCTGTTTTTCATTATCAAATCTCTGAAGAATTGCACGATACATCATGCGGCTTCTGTCATACTGCTTGTGATCTCTGTAACCATCCGCATATTTATAGAACCAGTCTTTAACGACATTATATCTGAGAGCTTCATTAAAACATTCTTCTGACTGCGGATAATGGCTGTCCTGCAAAAGTGCATAACCTTCTTTGTAAAGTCTCCATGCACAAATCGGCTTATAGATGAATGTATTAACAAGAGTATAAATACAGAATACCATGATGGCTGCTGCAGTCGTAAGAATTGCACCTGGAATAATTCTGTTTTTAAGCTGATATTCCATTGACTTCTTGTACTGTTCGTATTCGGAAGCTGAACGGCGTTCAAAGTCACGGGGAACATCAATTGAAATATCAAGGAGCTTTTCAAGTTCTGTTGCAACCTGACGGGCAGGAGCTTTTCTGAGAACTTTTTCAAGCACTGCGAAAATTGCGTCATCTGTAAATTCGTTTTTAACTACAAAATCTTCAAGAGCGATTCTTACGTTAAGAGGATATTCCTGAAGGTTTGCAAGGAATCGTTTATATTCAGCGTCAGTAAATGTATTCTTTGGTTTGTCTGCGTCTGATGCATCTGCGGCCTTTGAAAAATCAGGAGTGTCAACCTGAGGCTTCTGAGAAAGGTCTGCGGTTACTGTGTCAGAGAATCCTGCAATGTAGAATTCATCATCATCTTCTGAACCATTTACTTCACCAAGAGCAAAGTCTGTATTTTCTTCATTTGAAAAATCAAGATTCTGAATTGCACTTGTATCAAATGTTTCTTCTGGAACTGAATCCTCTGGAGACGGCATTTCGCCCTGTTCAGAATCAAGATTAAGGGAGTCAAGATTAAAGTCGCCCATATCATCTGAAGACGAAGCTGAATCTGAAGAATCATCCACATCTGGAAGATCAAAAGAAAGATCATCGCCGCCAGCTGAAGGATTTTCATCCATATCCGGCAAATCCATATCCATTAAAAGTTCTTCTGACGGATTTTCTTCGGATTTTTCTTCTACAGGCATATTTCCCACATCAGGGATTTCATTAAATTCTGTAGGAAGATCGTCGTTCATGCTCAAAGAATCTGAGCTTTCAAAATCTTCATTTATTGCATCAAAGGCTTCAAGTGCGCTGTCAGTTTCTGCATCATTACTTGTAGTTGTATCTGAAGTTGAATCTGTATCTGCTGAAGGTGCCTCATCAAAATTCAAATCACCAAGATCACCCAGGCCATCATCTGTTGAAGCCGGTGCATCAATGTCATCAATATTGAGGGAGCTGATATCAAAGTCGTCGTCTGCTGAAGAGTCTGAATTGTCTGCGGAATCTGAAACTGCCGATTCTGTATCTAATGGAATATCAGCAGGAATATCAGATGCATCAGAATTTTCTGCAGGAGCTTCATCAAGTGAAATATCTCCTAAATCATCTGTAGCAGGAGTTTCGTCAAGAGAAGGAATATCGCCTATATCATCAAGATTAATTGAGGCTGGATCAAAGTCGCCGCTGTCTGATGTATCTGCTATGTCTGAAGAATCTGAAGATGTCGCAGCTGGTTCGTCAAAAGACAAATCTCCAAGAGCCGGAAGTTCTTCTGTCTGTTCTACAGGATTTTCAACAGGAGCTTCAACTTCTGCGGCAGGTTCTTCTGTTTCTTCCACAGGCTCTGCAATTTCTTCTACAGGAGCTTCAAGATCAAAGCTTTCTCCGCCAAGTTCTGAAACCGGTGGAATATCTTCTGCAGTTAAAGGTTCTGCTTCAACTTCATTAAGTTCACCAACATTAGGAAGTGAAGATGCAAGATTTTCAACATTAACTTCAGGCAAAACTTCTGCTTCTGCGGGATTTTCTTCCGGCATATCAAAGAGTGATGAATCAAATGAAGCAGGTGAAGGTTCTGCCAGTTCTTCAACAGGCTCTGGTTCTGCAAGATCCGCTGTCGGTGCATCTGAAAGGAAAGAATCTGCAGAAACATCTACAGTTTCCTCTGCTTGTTTTTCAGAAGTTCCGAAGGTATCTGCGTCAGGAACAAAAGTATCAGGTTCTTCTTCTTTATCAGGCATTGCAAGAAGAGAAGAAAGATCCATGTCTTCAATTGAAATTTTCTCAGGCTCTGATTCCGGCTCAGGTTCAGGTTCATCTTCAAAATCACTGAGATCAAGATCATCAAGATCCATATCACCTTCTGAAATAAGAAGGTCTGAAACATCCGGCACTGCTTCTTTTTTTGCTGCCGGTGCATCTGAAGGAGTATCGTCTGAAGAATTGTCATCGCCGTTCATGAAATCAGCAAATTCATTTTCCTGCTGTTCACGTTCTGCTTTTGCTGCCGCTGCCTGCTGCAATTCTGCTTCTGAAATTTCTGGAAGACCATTTAAAAAATCATCAGCGTCATTTATATCTTTTACTGTATTTGGAATCTTTACGATTACAGGTTTTTCTCCCCTTGCGCCACGAATTTTTACTTCGTCACCAAGAGTCAATAAATCTGAATTAAGCTGTTGCAACTGCTTTAGTCCCGGCATAGTAGTAATTATACTCCTCAAATCGACATTTCTTCAATCAGATTATCGGCAAAGAAAATTCAGAGTTTAGAACTTTGAATTCATACTGTAAAATTGGCTTAGAACAAAAAACTCTAAAAAATCCCGGCTGTTTACCGACAATGTATATATGAAAAGATTATTTTTTATTCTGGCCGTGACTTTGTGCATAAGCAGCTTTTTATTTGCTGAAGAATCCGATGAAGAATATGATTACAATGAACTCGTAAACACTATTAAATCCGTGAAGGCTCCTTATCTTGAAGGAGATTATGTTATTTTTACTGCGGAAAGAGATGTACGCCACATCGGGATTGCATTTGATTTTGAAGATTTTACAGAGATCCATTCTTTTAAGCTGAAAAAATTTACTAACATGGAATATGAAGAATCAAACTCACTTTTATTTTATATTCTCAAGCTTCCGAAAAATGTTCTTGAAGTAAATTACAGATTGATTGTTGACGGCTTGTGGACTACGGATCCTTTGAATGAAAATCTTGTGTTCAATAAGGATACAAATCTGATGATGTCGCATATTGACTGCACAAGAGAAATCCCGCCTGTTACAGAAAAAATTGCAAACGGAAAAGTGAGATTTGTTTACAAGGGAAAGAGCGGACAAAAAATCAGACTCGGTGGAAGCTTTACAAACTGGGACAGCTGGATTTATCAGATGAAGGAAACAAAGCCTGGAATCTATGAATTTGAACTTCCTCTTGCACCAGGCGAATATCAGTATGCATATTTTACAGGAATTAATTCTTTCCCTGATAATACAAACAAAGTTAAGTGCTACACAAGTGACGGGAAAGTAGCATCGCTTCTTATAGTTAATTAGGCTTAACTTTAACTTTCTAAAGCAAATATTTAAAATTAGCTTCCAGTCACATTGAGTTGCCCGAAACCGCGCTATTTAGCGCTACATACTGTTTGTTGTATAGAAACTATTTAATCTGTCGCTTCGCAACAACAACAAACAGAATGTTTTCGTTCACCTCAATGTTCCTTCGCGCCAATTTTATTTTTTTTAATAATTCAAAATTAAGCCTAATAAACGTATTTTGCGTCTAATGTAATAAAAAAAAGATGACCTCAACAAGAAGCCATCCTTTTTTATTTTTAAGCTAAAATCTAGAAATTAAAATTTGAAGCCGCCGAATCCGCCTGGAAGTTTCATTCCTCCAAGATCAGGCATTCCGCCCATTCCACCGGCACCTCCCATTCCCTGAAGCATCTGATTCATCATTCTTGCCTGAGAGCCACGGTTGCGTGTAAGTTTCTTCATTGTAAGCTTTGTTTTTTCAAACTGCTTGATAAGCTTGTTTACTTCCTGAACAGAAGTTCCGCTTCCTTTTGCAATTCTTTTTCTTCTTGAAGGTCCAATGATAAGATGATTGAGTCTTTCCTTATATGTCATTGCCTGAATGATTGCTTTCTGATGTTTAATTCCGTCTTTTGATGCACCAAGCTGTTCTTCAGAAATCTGTCCTGCGAGTCCCGGCATCATGTCGATGATCTGTCTCATGCTTCCCATTTTTTCAACCTGTTCAAACTGTTCAAGCATGTCCTGCAATGTAAATTCATTGCGCATCATCTTCTTCTGCATCTTGAGTGCAGCTTCCTGATCAACTGTTTCCTGTGCTTTTTCTACGAGGGAAACAACATCACCCATGCCAAGAATTCGGCCTGCAATTCTGTCCGGATGGAACTGTTCAAAATCTTCTGTTTTTTCACCAGTACCAATGTAAAGAATAGGTTTATCAGTAATTGATTTAAGAGAAAGAGCTGCACCACCGCGGGCATCTGAATCAAACTTTGTAAGAATTACGCCGCTAAGACCAAGCTGTTCATCAAAACTTTTTGCAATTTCAACCGCATTCTGACCAGTCATTGAATCTGCAACAAGAATTGTTTCTACAGGATTAAGTTCTTTTTTTACTGCAACAAGTTCTTCCATCATGTCGCCGTCAATCTGAAGACGACCTGCTGTATCTATGATGACTGTATCAAGTCCGTTTCTTTTTGCGTAATCAAGACCGCCTTTTGCAACACGAACTGCAAGTTTTGGAGATGCATTTCCAGCTGCTTTTTCTACGGCTTCATCGTCCTTGTAAACAGGAACTTCAATTTTCTGTCCGAGAACACAAAGCTGTTCAACTGCTGCAGGACGAACAAGGTCACAGGCAACAAGCAAAGGCTTTCTTCCTTCTTTCTTAAGTTTTGCAGCAAGTTTATGTGCGGCTGTAGTTTTACCGGCACCCTGAAGACCAAGCAAAAGGATTACAGACTGAGTATCAGGACCCTTAAGTGCAAGATCAGTCTTTTTATCTCCGAGCATTGCAACAATTTTGTCATGAATGATTTTTACAAACTGCTGTCCCGGATCTACAGCCTTTAAAACCTTCTCACCCTTTGCTTCTTCAATTGTAGAATTTACAAAGCGGCGTACAACACGAAGATTTACATCGGCTTCAAGAAGAGCCATTTTAATCTGTTCAACTGTCTCTTCAATATTTTTTTCCGTAATCTTTGACTTACCACTTAAAGTCTTTATGATTCCGCTGAATGTTCCTGTAATTTTCTCTAACATTTTTTATTCCTGATATTTATTTTTTTAGCAATTTACAAGCTCTTTAAGACATTCTTCTGCAGTGCATTCTTTATTGAGAACTTTATAAAGAATTTCACAAATCGGGAGTTTGATTTTTTTCTGCTGCACGATTTCATGTACGTACTTGCAGGCAATTGCACCTTCTGGAAGATATCCGACTTTTTTTACATTTGCAATAAGATCATCAAGATTTTTAAATTTTGAAAGAATATCAGTCTTAATAATATCCTGACCGAATCTTCTATTGCGTCCATATTTTGATTTACAGGTAACGTCAAGATCGCCGACACCGCTGATTGAAGTAAAGGTTGCGGCATGTGTTGCACCCATTGCAAAACCGAGCGTCTGAATTTCATTGAGACCGGCTGCCATAAGAAGACTTTCTGTATTATCACCAAAGAGTTCACTTGTTTCTGCAAGAGCGTCCATTGCTCCATACACAACTGCAATTACATTTTTTGCCGCTGCACAAATCTGCACACCGATTGTATCAAATGAAGCATAAGCCATTATTCCTTTTGCAGAACGAAGAAGATCACGCATTTTTACGGCATTTCTGTGATGCTGACTTGCTGAAATAAGACCTGTGATTTTTCCCATTGCAACTTCTTCCGCATGACTTGGACCTGCAATGTAAACTGTAGAATCTTTATAGCTTGCAGGAAGTGCTTCTTCCATCGTCTCAAGAACAAATTTTGGAAGACCAGAATTATTTGGAACAAAACCTTTTGTAAGCGCACCAATTATTGTCGATCCGTCTGCGATATTCGGAACATCAACAAACTTAGAAATTGTAGAAGCCAGATAAAGAGACGGGCTTCCCATAATAAGAAACTGCTTTCCTGTTGCGGCCTTCTTTATGTCAGATGTACATGTCATTGAAGGAGCAAGCTTGAAGCCGGGAAGATAGCGCTTATTTTCATGCTCTTTGTTGATTGATTCTACAACATCTTCTTCCATTGCCCAAAGCTCAACATTATGTCCACCCGCAGCAATTGCAGTTCCCAAAGCTGTTCCCCAGGCTCCGGCACCAATAATTCCAACGTTAAAAATTTCCATAATCTATATAGTCCTTTTCAAACAAGTGTAATACTCAAGTTTTCCTATTTTACTATAGAAAGTGATAATAAGCAATGAAGTAGAACAACTGGAGATTTTCAGCAAAAAAAATGCACCTGCTTTTTACACAGGTGCTTCATCAGGAATCTTTTAATCCTTTAGATCCATTTTGCCATAGGATCATCCCAGTCGATGATTTCTTCAGGCTTAAAGAAAAGTCCGATTTCTCGAGCTGCACTTTCGTCGCTGTCACTTGCATGAATAATATTCATGTTTGTATGCATACCAAAGTCACCGCGGATTGTTCCAGGCTGTGATTCAGTAACTTTTGTTGCACCAACAAGCTTGCGCACGATTGTAACACAATCATCACCCTGCCAAACCATTGCAACAACAGGTGCACTTGTAACGTATCCTGTAAGTTCACCAAAGAAAGGCTTTTCCTTGTGTTCAGCATAATGATTTGCAGCAAGTTCAGGACTGATCTGCATCAATTTAAGACCAACAAGCTTGAGTCCTTTTTTCTCAAGTCTGCTGATAACTTCACCAACGAGACGGCGGTTTAATACGCCAGGTTTAAGCATTGTAAAACATCTAGTACTCATGCGGGAAATTATAATGTATGAAAAGAGATTAAACAATCATATTCTGATTAGCTCTAGATTCTTTAAGATGTTAATAAAATTGGCTCCCCAGTCGCGTTGAGCATTATAAATTAATTGATAATTTCACAGAGTATACTTATAATAAAAACATGAATACAAAACGTAAATACTGCCTTATCTGGGCATTTGTTGCATGTGCAGCATCTATTTTTTCTATAACTGATCACGTCGGATATTTTGGCGGAGATAAAGCACCAAGTACATTATTTTTTACAAGCTGGTCTACATGGATTTGTACGGCCGTTGCTTATATTTCACTTGCAACCTGGCGCAAAGATGAATATTCCTTTGGCATGAAGTTTTTTAAATTCAGTGCAGACATTATGGCAACTGCAACTTTTATTGTTTCGGCATTTGTACTTCCGGAAAAAATCTGGATGTACTCATACTGGACAAATATCGGAAGCATCTTCAAGCATTTTCTGCTTCCACTTTTAACAATCGGATTTGAACTCTTTGTTGACCGCAAAAATAAATACAAAATAATTTTTTCTCTTTATGGAATAATTATTCCCGTAATTTACTGGACATCTGTAATCTGCAGATTCGTTTCAGCAAGAAAAAATTTCGGCGGCAGAATTCCTGAAAGTCTCTGGTTCAGATACTATCCATATGGATTTACAAACATCGACAGTGGCCACAGGCTCAAGGGGCTGGTTATTCTTCTGTGCGTAATTGGAGCTGGACTGATTCTTTTCGGTCTGCTTTTTGTATTTGCTGATAAAAGATCAAAAGAGAATAGATAAAAATGACTGTTGAAAAATCTGAAATAATTGAACTGCAGAAATTTATTGAACGCAAACTCAGGGAATTAAATCTTCAGGCAAATCCTGATTCAGCAAGAATTTTTGATTTAAACATGCTTGATTCAAACATTTCGCTTTTTCTGCTTTCTGCTGAATTTAAAGACGGACCGCTTGAACTTAAAGCTTCAGACAAAATGATTGTTGAGGCGCTTAAAAATTTCAGAAGCTCTTCTACGGATGTAATTGATCCGCAAACTTTTGTGCAGGAAGTTGCAGTCAGTGCACAGGAAATTCTTGATCTTCTTCTTAAGCTTGAAGAACGCGTTGAAAATTTCCCGGAAAAAACTTTAGGCAAAAATCTTAGTGCAAGATTCGATACTGCTGAAGAAGTTATACGACAGGTTGCCGCCTTAAAACAAGCTTCTAAAAAAATTATAAAAGACTGGCAGAGCGAAGAGATTCCTTTACCGCTAACAAACGCTGGTAAAATCCTTGGAAAATGCAAGAGTGAAAAAAAAGCCGCTGCATCCCGTACAAACGGACTTAAAGGCGGAAGGCCACGCAAAGACGCAGGTTCAAAAAAAGGAGCTTCAAAAACTTCAAAAGTTTCTAAGGCTCCTAAAAAATCAACTGTTGCAAAAAAGACGAAAACGGCAAAATAGCATTAGTTTGCTTTACCAACCAAACACATCCATTCAGCTTCTGCGCAGAGTGTTTCTCCTACATATGCTTTTCCGGCCTGTTTAATCATTTTTGGGCTTACGCGGAGATTTGTAATTTCCATTCTTACTTTATCACCCGGGCGAACCTGATTGCGGAACTTTACTTTATCCAGAGTTGCAAAGAAGAACAAAGAACCTTCTTCAAATTTCTTCTGATAGCTCAAAGCTGCTCCACCGGCCTGTGCCATTGTTTCACAGAGAATTACGCCAGGAACTACAGGATATTCAGGAAAGTGACCTTTAAAGAAAAATTCATTTTCTGTAAATGTGTGTTCACTTACGCTTCCGTTATCATCACAGCTGATGATTTCATCTACAAAAAGAAATGGATCACGGTGTGGCAAAAGTGATTTGATGTCTGTTGTTACGCTCATGTTTATACCTCTTTATTTTTATGATTATATATTAAAACTTAATTTTTTTCACTCAGGAATGTATTCAAACAAAAACCCCATCAGAAACTGACGGGGTCTTTGCGGGGTGTCCCCGCAGAGAGGGGTGTGGAGGCAACAAAGTGCCGACCAGGGAAGAGACTTCTCCCCACCCCTTTATAAAAATTATTTATAAATTATTTTACTTTCTTGAATACTACGATACCGTTGTGTCCGCCGAATCCGAAGTTTCCGCTCATTGCAACGTCAACAGGCATTTCAAGACCCTTATTTGGTGTGTAGTTAAGATCACAGCCGCCTTCAACATCAGGATTATCAAGATTGATTGTTGCAGGAATGTAGCTGTCCTGAATTGCTTTTACACACATCATAGCTTCAAGTGAACCTGCATTTCCAAGACAGTGACCAGTCATAGATTTTGTTGAAGAAATGTGAAGATCCTTTGCTGCATCTCCAAATGCAATGTGAAGCATCTTTGTTTCACCAGAGTCATTGAGGTGTGTTGATGTTCCGTGTGCGTTGTAATATGTAACGTCTTTTGGTTCAACGCCAGCATCCTTCATAGCCATTGTCATAGCTTTTGCACCACAGATTCCATCTGGATTTGGAGCTGTAAGATGGTAAGCATCAGAAGATGAACCGTAACCTGCAAGTTCACAGTAAATCTTTGCACCACGAGCTTTTGCGTGTTCATATTCTTCAAGAACGAGAATTGTTGCACCTTCACCCATTACAAATCCGTCACGATCTTTATCAAATGGACGGCAAGCCTTTGTTGGATCATCTGCCCACTTTGAAGAAAGAGCATGGAGTACTGTGAAAGAAAGTGTACCGAATCCACAAAGTGTACTTTCTGCACCACCTGCGAGAATTACATCATAACGTCCTGAGCGGATTACATCGAGTGCGTTTCCGATTGCATCTGTTCCAGAAGCACATGCTGTTGCAACTGTGTGTGTTGCTCCGTGAAGACCAAATGCAAGTGAAATATTTGCAGCTGCTTCATTTGGAATAAGTTCAGGGATTGTCATTGGTGGAACGCGTGAGAAGTTTGAGTTGAAGTAATACTTCATGCTGTCTTCTGTAACATCAAGGCCACCGATACCAACACCAAGGTAAACTGCTGTGTTATCAAGAACATCCTGTTTTCCCATGAGTGCTGAATCATCAAGTGCCTGCTTTGCTGCTGCTACTGCAAACTGTGAGAATGGTGCCATTTTGCGTGCTGCTGCAGGATCCATGTAATCTGCTGCATTAAAATTCTTAAGTTCTGCACAATACTTTACTTTGAAAGGACCAACATCATATTTTGTTGTTGTTGCAATTCCGCATTTTCCAGCTTTTACGCCAGCCCAAGTTTCTTCTACTGAATTACCAAGTGGTGATACACAACCAAGACCTGTAACTACTACTCTTCTCATACTATAACTCCTAAAATTTATATAAATTAAATCAGCAGCCCATACCGCCGTCTACTCCGATTACCTGACCTGTAATATATGCAGACAAATCAGAACCGAGGAACAAAGCTGTATTTGCAATATCTTCAGGCTTTCCTGCTCTCTTAAGCGGAATCTTTTCCATCATTGCATTTACAACATCTTCCTTCAAAACCGAAGTCATATCTGTTGAAATAAATCCTGGTGCAATTGCATTTACGCGAACACCACGACTTCCAACTTCTGCAGCAAGCGACTTACTGTATGCAATTACTCCACCTTTTGATGCTGAATAATTAACCTGTCCGCCGTTTCCATGAATACCAACAATTGAAGACATGTTGATGATTGAACCTGCGCGCTTTCTGATCATATCGTTTGAAACAATCTGAGAGATAAGGAACACTGATGTAAGATTAATGCGGATTACATCATCCCAGTCTTCCTTCTTCATTCTGAATGAAAGACCGTCGCGTGTGATTCCTGCATTGTTAATAAGAACATCAAATCCACCTGCTTCTGCAAGTGCTGCCTTTACTACTTCTGTAACCTGTTCTGCATTTCCAACGTCTGCATAGATTTCATGAAACTTTACATTGTTTTCTGCAGCAAGTGCTTCAAGAGCATCTTTATTTGCTGAAGGTTTAGAACAGAGTCCCCAAACTTCACAACCATTTTTAAGATAAACTTCTACAATAGCCTTTCCGATTCCACGTGAAGAACCGGTAATAAGTGCTTTCTTTCCTTTAAGCATATTTTCTCCTGATTACATGCAGATTAAAGACTTGCAATGCCTTCTGCTGTATTTACTGAAACAGCTGCAATTCCTGCACCAAATTCTGTCTGTCCCCAGAGTCCTGCAAGAACTTTTCCTGGTCCAACTTCAAGAACTGCACTGTTTTCAATTCCGTCTTCTTTAATTACATCTGCAAGGCACTGTTCTTCATCAGTCCAGAGAACCGGATGTGTCAAATGAAGAACTGCAGCTTTCTTTGCCTGATCTCCATCAAGAACTTTTCCACCTGTTACATTCGAGAACAAATTGATTTTAGGATCGTTGAACTTAATGTCTGCAAGGAACTTTTCAAATTCTACGGCAGCAGCCTGCATGAGTGGTGAATGGAATGGACCTGCAACCTTAAGACGAACTGCACGACGAGCACCTGCTTCTGCAGCTTTCTTTTCTACTTCTGCAAGAGCATCGAATGTACCAGAAACTACTGTCTGCTTTACGCTGTTCATGTTTGCAGCATATGCGTCTGCAATCGGTTCCACAATTTCTTTTACTTTTTCTGGAGGAAGTCCAAGAACTGCTGTCATTCCAGGTGCATGACCTTCATTCTGTGCAGCGATATCTTCACAAACCTTCTGCATGATAATTCCGCGCTGACGAACAACTTTAATTACATCTTCAAATGAGAGTACGCCTGCAGCATAAAGAGCAGGGAATTCACCAAGAGAAAATCCCATTGCTGAAGATGGTTCAATTCCTTTTTCTTTAAGAGCAGCCATTGTTGCCAATGAAGCAGCTGTGATTGCAATCTGACTGTTGTCGCTTCTTGCAAGATCTTCCGGAGTTGATTCCCACAAAAGTTTGGCCATATCAAGACCTGTAATTGCTGAAATATCATCAATAACTTTTTTTGCGGCAGCTGAACTTTCTGCAATATCCTTTGCCATACCAGGTGCCTGAGCTCCCTGACCAGGGAACAAGAATGCATACTTCTTTGACATAATTACCTCTAAATGTGATTTGCGCTTATTGTAAGCGTGCCTATTATGACATAATAAAAGAATTTGTCAAGAAGAAAAAAAATACAGCGACCTTAAGAAAAGCCGCTGCTGATATAGAAATTATTTTCGCCAGTAATCAGGAATAAGGAAGATAAAGAGCGTAAAGAGTTCAAGACGTCCTGCAATCATCGCAAGACAATACCACCATTTTACGCCGTCACAAAGCCATGCGCAGTTATTTGAAGGGCCAAGAGCATTAAAACCGGGGCCAACATTTCCAATCATCGATATGGCACCTGTAAAAGATGTAAAAATATCCATTCTTGCAATTGTACCGATGAACATTGTAATCAGAACAAAAATTGCATAAAGAAAGAAATATGCGGCAACAGAATAAACAACATCTTTTCTCCCCGCCCTTTTATTCAGTCTGATTGAAAAAATTCCATGAGGATGAAGAATCTTTAAAAGTTCATTTTTCATCTGTTTGGAAAGAATGACCCAGCGGAT
>AUXO013460405.1_pt1 | contig 18027 bp, 34 predicted proteins | sample 768731 | NCBI WGS metagenome assembly AUXO01 (sample SAMN02715735, study PRJNA202380) | gut metagenome | biome: sheep rumen | host: Ovis aries | place: New Zealand: Palmerston North
CTCTTTTAATTTAATAGGAAGGAAAAATAAAATGACGAAATTCAACTATGATGATAGCAGAGAATTTATTGGTATGATTGCTGATACGATAGATACGTTTATTCTGAATTCTGATATAGAGGATGGCATTACGGAAGATAATTATTACTTTCTTGCAAGTGAAATGATTTCTATTTTTAATGAATGGGGAATTAAACTAAATAAAGATTATATTCTTAATGTTGCAAGAAATTTGTGGGCTTCACTCGAAGATGTGCCTATGAATCCTGAAAGCGAAACCATTGATCAGGATTGGTATTGTTTCCCGAGAGGAACCCATAGGGAAGAAATCTGGCATTGGTTTGAACGTGCGTTCAAGATCAGTGTCGCAAAGGATTTAATGTACGGAAACTAGAAAGGAGAACATAATATGAAGAGAAAGTATTATTACCGTTTCATTATTGTTGATGGTTCTGGTGCAGAAGTAAGTCGTGATTATCATTCCATGAAAGACGCTATGTTTGATCTACCTGCATATGCAAAGCTGTGCAGTGGTTGCAAGGTTAAGAAGAGGAGATATTACTATGAATAAGATAAAGGGAGACTGAATAATGAATTGTTACAGAATGTCACCCGAACGGGGAATTACACGATTGCATACACCAATTAATTCAAAACCACCAGAATCTGGTAGTGTTGATCACGCATATCGTCAAGTAGCCGCTGCTATTGTAACACAAGCCATTCTTGATTGGTGTCATAGCTATGACAGATTGAAAAAGTGCCCTAATAATAAAGAAGCCAAAAAGATAAAACAATCCACTGAAGATTTTTTTAATAGTTCTGAACCTGAATATCTATGCGGTATTAAGGGAACAGATATTTATAATAAGATTTTAACAGATAAAGTCTATGGAAATAAGGAGGTTGAATATGTGTTAAATAAAAAGTATGTAAATTATATGCCGCCTGACGCTCACGCATCTTAAATATTAAGAATGTATTATATCCATATGGAAAAAATGTTTGCAATCCCAAAGTAAACGAGTATAATAATAATCGAACATACGTTCGAACAAGGTGCGTGGAGAAGGAGAAATTTAAAAATGATTAACAAAATTGAAAGTGTCGAACCGTGTGAAAATTGTGGAGAAGTGATTAGAAATGAGAAATATAAAATTTCAATCAACGGAAGGGAAGTGATATTGTGTGAAAAATGCATCGAACAATTATATATTGAATTATTTGAAACATTGTTTATTGAAGGGAATACGGCTGCATAGGGCAAGATAAACAAGGTAACTATATAATAAGGAAGAGAGTCAGTTCACACTGGCTCTTTTTCTTATCTATAAAATATATCAAAAGAAAGGAAGTTATATTATGGCAAGGAAGAAAAACCCCAACACAAAAAAGTATAAGCTGACCAATGGTGTTGTGTATTATCTGTATATTGATGAAAATACTCATGTACACATTACACAGGGAAATGAGAAGCTTGGCAAAAGTGTATGGAATATCAGTCTTCTTCCCGGTGACGAACCTCTGACATTAAAATGTGGTGTACAGTTAACCAACATTGCAGGAACTTGCAATGATTGCTGTGATGGTTGCAAGGGATGTTGTTATGCAATCAATTCTGCCAAACTGCATCATAATAGAGTAATTGAAGCATGGGGTGAGAACACTATGCTTGCAAGGGAAGATCCTAGTACATTCTTTGCTGAATTGCAGACTGCGATTGACAGAAACGAAATTAAAGTCATGCGAATTCATGTTGGTGGCGAGTTCTTCAGTTATGAATACATGATGGAAACAATCAAATTCATTCAGAGAAATCCTGAAACTACTTTCTATTTCTACACCAAGAGATACGAATGGTTGGAAGAGATCGAAGATGAATTTGGTAGTGATCTGGAAAAGGCCGTTCCGAATCTTCATCCTTGGGTAAGCGAATGGCACAATAATTACGCAAATCCTCGTAGATTCGCAGAGTTCCATTATGATGATGGAACAGATCCTGAACTGAAGAATATGTTCCATTGTCCTGCTGTGGATAAGAACGGACATGAAACTGGCGTGACTTGTTCCATGTGCAAGCGATGCAGGAGAGGTAAAAAGGGAGATAAGATCGCTGTTTATGCTCATTAAGAATAGATAATACAAAGAAAAATGCTTGACATAAACATATTTCGGAGGTAAAATGGTGTTAGAAACAAAGAAAACTCAAAGATACACTTCGGCTGGCACATCTATTAACAAAAATAAATTGCCAGCCGTTTTTAGTAAGATAGTATTTAACAAGGGAAGTACCGTTCTGGATTATGGATGTGGTAAGTATATTGCACACATTAGACAGAAAGTAGAAGAGCAAGGATGCAAATACTATCCCTATGATCCATATAATCTTCCTGAATCCACATTACCAAAAGGTAAAGTTGATTATGGAGTATGTAGCAATGTACTGAATGTTATTGCGGAGAATGACATAGTAGAACATATTATCAAAACTGTATGTGATATAAGCGAAACTGCTTATTTTACGGTTTATGAGGGCGATAAGTCTGGCGTAGGTAAGGCATCTAGTAGGGATACATATCAGCGAAACGCAAGAACAGATTGGTATGCAGAATTGATAAAAAGTATGGGTTATGATGTAACGATTTATAAGAAAGTAATTAAGGTAAAGAAAGGAGCGGCATAATATGAAGCGAATTATCAAAGGAAAGAAGTACGATACGGAAACCGCAACGAAATTAGGGTATGCTTGTTCTAATGCTTCACGGAATGATTTCTCGTTTTGGGAAGAAGAACTGTATAGAAAGAAAACGGGTGAGTATTTTATGTATGCTTTTGGTGGCCCCGCAACTGGATATGCAGAATTATGTGGCAATAATTGTTGGAAGAGCGGTGAGCGTATTTATCCGCTTACAATTGAGAAAGCAAAAGAGTGGGCAGAAAGATATTTGGACGTAGATGAATATGAAGAAATCTTTGGGGAGGTCGAAGAATGAACAAGAACATAGAGCGTATGAAGATGGTCAAGGCAATGGAGTTTATTGCAAGGCAGATCAATGACGAAGATATTTTAATGAGTTGGTTCATAGTTGGTGTAGCTGACGAGGATATTCCTTACGGCGAACTTGAAATGTTGCCTAGCGATGAAGAGAATTATGACTACTACATTGAAGATGATAACTTCAAGGATCTTATGGCGCTGTTCCTGCGACTTATGACTAGAGCAAATAAATCTGGTGGCTTGTATTGTGGTGACATTTGCAGTGAGTGAGTAAGAAAGGAGAACATTATAACAATGACAAGAGAAGAAGCTATTGGTGTACTGCTCGATAACGATATTTTTTGGGAAACAGATATTGATGAGAAGAGTGATGCAAGTGAGTTCTATATCAAGAATCTTATGGAGGGTCTGGACATGTTTGATATTGATCGCTACGCTTGGTTGAACACACTCTTCGGATATGACATTGGTGAAGAGAACGCATATCAGATTGATCATATTCTATATACGGAAATGGTTCCTGAAGTTGAAGTTCTGGATCTCACTTATATGGATAAGGGATTGCTTAAGAACGTGGTAGAGAAATTGAAATTGAATCTGACCTTTGACAAATGGATTGACCATGATGTTAGCGTCTATTCTTACTTCTAAGGGGGTACAATAATGGGAGCTATTAAATGGAAATTTGTTACACCACAGGAACTGATTGATTATGCAATGGAACATCCCGAGAAGGAAATCGGTTTTACTGCTGATACACCTGAAGATCTATATAAAGAGGGAGAACCTATTGGATGGTATGGAATTGCATGTACGAAATTCTTTGAGAATCACTCGTTAATTTTCGGTTATTATGGTGCTGGAATTATCTGGCATGATATTTGCGATTGGGATAATACGGGAATCCTCTATGAATTCTGGAAAAGTGAATTCAATGAAGATTTGACGGAAGACAGGTTGATTTGTGTAGACAAAGCAGATATGAGTTGAATTGTTCATAGAGTAGATAATACAAAGCAAACAAACAAAACAAACAACAATATATAAAACAAAGAAAAGGAGATTATTATCATGGCAGCTTGTGTGGAAAATATGTTCAGCGTTCGTGAAGTACCGTGGCATAATCAGGGAATTATTGTACAGGAGGCCCCTACTTCGAAAGATGCTATTAAGTTGGCAGGACTCGATTGGAAAGTAATTCAGCATGATGTGGTAGATAAAGAGACAGGCATTCTGATTCCGGGGTTCAAAATTAACGTAAGAGATATTGATAATAAACCTCTTGGTATGGTTACTAACCGTTATCGTATTTGCCAGAACGAAGAAGCATTTGACTTTACAGATGCTCTTCTGGGCGAGGGTGTTAAGTATGAAACTGCTGGCTCTCTTTCCTCTGGTAAGCGAGTTTGGTTGCTTGCAAAAATGGAAGGTAGAATGATGACCGATGAACAGTTTCTGCCGTATCTGGTGTTCACTAACAGCCATGATGGTACTGGAGCCATTAAAGTAGCACTGACAAATGTTCGCGTGGTTTGCCAGAATACCTTGAATATGGCATTGAACGGTGCATCCCGGTCGTGGTCTTGTATGCACAAGGGAGACGTTCAGGGAAAGCTGCAGGAAGCTTATGAAACTCTCTCCAGAGCAGAAAATTATCTGGACAAAATGGAAGAAGAATTTGGAGAACTGAAGTTGAAGAAGCTGACCGATGACAAGGTAAAAGAGTTCATTGATGCGCTTCTCCCTATGGATGAAGAAAATGATACGAAGAGAAAGATTCTGAATATCACGGAGAAGAGAGCGGAACTGATGTATCGCTATCAGGAGGCACCTGATCTGAGAGATATTGAAAAATCTGGTTATAGATTCCTGAATGCAGTCAGTGACTTTGTAACTCATTCTGAGCCACTGCGACTGACTAAGAGTTACAAAGAGAATCTGTTTATGAATGTAATTGATGGTCATGCACTTATGGATAAGGCTTATGAATTGATTAAAGCCGCTTAATCTTACACACCAAGGGAGACGGACTAACAATCCGTCTCCCAGAAAGGTAAATAAAAATGGAAAATTATAACACGAATTATGGTTACTACAAAATGTCTGGTATTCGTGTAAAGTTATTTGAAGTTGAACAAGATGATATACACGCAAAGGAACTTAATATGTTTCTTGAAAAATACGAGATGAACATTATTGATATTAAGCCTATGCCAATGCCGCATGGCGTTACTAAAGTAATGGTAATTTATAAGAGAATTGAAGATTAAAAAGGAGAAAATGATGTATAAGAATCTGAAGAAAATTTATGATAACAACCGTTTAGATGTATTCATAATGGCAACCGCACATCTGTTAGATATTGGCTATAGACAGGCCGTATCTATTACAGATAAAGATATTGATGAATTAGAAGAAAATGAATTGATGACAAAGGAATTTATTCAGGATCTAGTTCGACTTACCAGAGAGATTGCAAAAAATGTTGACAGTTCTATTGAAATTATTCAGTTCTGTATGGTTGAAAAGATTTTTGATACAAAGTATTACAAGAAAAATTAAATAGAAAGGGGGTCTTATATAAATATGTTTTCAGATTATACGACAAGACGTTTATATGAATTTTTACATATATTAAAAACTGAATATATAAATAAAGACCGCACCATGAATCCAATTATTCAGCAGTTCATTCGACAGATTAAAGAAGAAATCCGTAAAAGAAATAAGGAAACTGTTTCTGATAGAAGAATTATCCATGATTATGGAATTGATGGTTATATCTTAAGGGTCGAATGTCCTGAATATGTAAAAACAAAATTTGATGCGGAAGAATGGTTCCATGAAAACGAAGAATTATTTTATTATCCTTCGCCTTATGACTGTACAGGCCAGTTGTTTACCAGTTGGCATAGCTTATTCAACGTAAATGGAAAATGGATTTGTTATTACGGTATTAGTTGTGATGTTTAATAACAATAAAAGGAGAATAATATGGGACTTGATATGTGGATGTATGAAGTTAAGAAGATGACCAAGAAGGAAATTGCAATGCTGAATAATATGAGTTATAAAGAGATCTCTGATCTTCCTGATTTCTCCTATTATATTAAGGAAGAAGTTGATCAGAAAAACGAAGAATTTATTGAAGATCTTCTTCCATATACTATTACTGTTCCTGTTAATATTAAATACTGCGATCTGGAAAAGGTAAAAAGGGAACATAATATTCCTGATGATTACTATTTATTCCGAGCTTCTTATCGTAATACTGCTGATATTGAATATGAGTATGGATCTAGCGATTACCGTAAAAAGAAAATTATTGTTAATTTTACTAACGAAGAATTTGAGAATTATATCGTAAATAAGCCGAGGCATCTTATTGTATACAAGCAAAAAGAAGTGGCTTACTGGCGTAAGTTTTACGAACTTCAGGAAAAGATTTATGATATGTACTTCGAAGAAACCACGAAAGAAATTCAGAATTGTGGGATGCACAGTCTTAGTGATGATATGCTGAACGAGATCAGTAAGATGTGCAGAAAGTATGGATATAAATTCAGAAAACCTAGATGGACAAAGAGTAATGCTTTCTTTTATCAGGAATGGTATTGATAATAATAACAACTAATAAATTATACTAGAAAGGAGTAATAAAATGGAATTTGAATACAACAAAGATTGGGAAAAAAGAGACGAACTTATTTCTGGAGAGGCAGATATTGAAAAATATAGGTGGGGTGGTATTTATCATTTTAAAGAAATGAATGTAGATACTTTAAAGGCTCTTTTAGATGAACATTTTGCAGATCCAGAAGAACAGCAGAACGACGCTCCTTGTATTAAAGACATCTATGATTTCATGGTAGATCATCCCGGCTTCACAGCGTATGGATATGTAGTCTCGCCTGAAAGACATGATTATAGAGTGTCTATTGAGGGTGTAGATGGCACATATGCTGAAAAAGATATGGAAACGATAAAGGATTTTACCGATCTTTTTAGATATGCAGATGAATTCGATATTGAAAATTTGTACTGTTGGTATGATTAATTAATATAATGAAAAGGAAAAGAAAGGAGATAAAAATGAACGATAAGTATAAGATTGATCTGCCGAATGAGGGTGAAGTAAAACGAATTGATGTTGCTGACGAATATTATGTAGAAATTATGCAGGGTTATGATCATAAAACTATGATTGATTTTTGGCTTTGCCATAAACATCATGGATTAAAAAATCATATAACAAGTTTTTCAAGGAATAGTCTTGTTGAGGATCCTTCTTTAATTCAGTTTATCTGTACAAGAGAATGGATTGAATTTGCATACGAACTAATCAATATTGAAGATAATTTGGAATCAATTGTGTGTAATTATAATTAAGGAGGTAAGGAAAATGACTCACGAAAATGATAGAATTTTATTTAAAGCAAGTAATAATGAATATTATTTTTGGGACGGAAGGGATGATGCTGATTTTTATGACGCTTATCCAGACGCTGAAATTATAGGATATGTACCTTGTAATAGATCTAAGGATATGTTCCACGAACAATGTTTAGAAAGAAAAGATCATATAAGAGAATTTGATTATAAAATTCCAGAAGGTAAATATATTGTTTGTTATTGTGAAGATCCTTACGGATCTATGGTATATCAGAAAGTAGACTACAATATTACCAAAGAAGACATTATCAGAAATATCCTTGATCAGAAATATAAAGGTGGCGCTGATTATTATCTGATGGAAGAACTAGAAAAAGAAAATAAAAAGTACAGATTAACTTATGTAGTCGTTATTGATGTATTTGCAAAGAATGAAGACGAAGCTGTTGAAAAGGCAAATCATCTATGGCCCGAAGGAAATTCTGAATTATTTCCTACTATCACTGAGGACTATCACTGAGGAGGAATAAATGAATAGAATAATTTATTGTGCATTAACCTTTGTTGTTGTATTTTTCGCCGCATCATTATTGTGGATTAGTGTTATGGCTGAACCAAATGAAAATACATTTGGTTGCACTTTTGTATCAGGATTGCTCTTTGGAATTGCATTTTGGATTATGAGTAGTGCCGGACTTAAAGATAATGAAGATGAAAAAAAGGAGAATAAATAATATGGCATTTAAAAAGACTACAGAAAAGAATAATGATTTTACCTATGAAGTTCTGGAAGAGTGTGGAACAGTTTGCACTGACAAGGATTGGGAAATGAAGTTGAGATACATGAAATGGAATGGCGGCGCTGAAAAATATGATCTCAGGTACTGGAAGGTAGATGATACTGGGAAGGAAGTATGTCGCAAGGGAATCACACTTAGTGGTAAGGAACTGGAAGGTCTTCAGGCATTGCTGAACAAGATGAATTAATAGAGAGGTTAAAGAGTACAGAGATCAATTCTATGCTTAATTCTTACTACAGGAATTGTAAGGAGAAAGGATAAAGGGGTATGGTCGATAACTTTATCAACCGAAAAGGTTATGGGTAGATTTCTTTATATAAGTATTAAGGAAATGAGTAAGTTGAATAAAAGGTTAAAATATAGTCGTATTAATTTTCAAAGTGCAAATATTGCACTTTTGCAAAAACGAAAATAAATGAGTTTAAAGCCCCGGAAGCCAAGTAAAATAAGGGCTTTGAATTTCGAATCAATAAACGTACCTAAAAACATCATTAATATAGTTAAATCTATAGTACACCCATTCGATCCAAATTTCACACTTTGTTCACAATTTCATTCGAAGAAAGGAAGTCGATTTATGAAGGAACTGCCTAAAACAGTTGGTCGCTTAACATTGGATGGGTTTCAGAAGGAAGCCTACTATGGCGATGGATGGCATATCTATAAGAACTGGAACGCATATTACAATAACTTGTCATCACCATGTTATGCACCAGATGATGAAGTAGCATTTGGTAATACAGATTGGTACAATGCAAAAGATTTTCTGCGTATTGCTAGAGGGAATAAAACAATTGCAGATAGATTGTTTGAATATGTAGATGGAGAACATCCTGAAACAACAATTATAGATTGGATAGGTTGTGAAGTGATTATTGAAGATTGGAAAGGCAGATTGATCTGCAATCCTGAAGACGGATATGAAGATATATTCGTTTAAATATTTAATCCAACGGACGCTAATTGTCAAAAGTCGATTATAAAGGAGGACTTATGAATAAAGATAGAAGACATAAACTGAGACAGGCAGCAGAAATGATTTATGAAGCGAAGTTAATTATAGCCAGAGCAAACGATGACGAAGAAGAAGCTTATGATAATCTGCCAGATGGTATTAGAGATAGTGACCGTGGGGATACGATGCAGGAAATGATTGATACTATGGACAATATTATTGAAGTACTGGATAATACTTATGATCAGATAAGGGAGATCTCTGGATGAGTAATAAGATAAGATGCACAATGGATACCAGCATTATTGAAGAGCCGTGTTGTTATTGCTGTCTGTGAGGAGGAATGATTATGATTACTGCATTAAATGAGTTGTTGAAGGAATATGGATGGGTATACGAAAGAGATTATGGTGACAGGGGTATCGTATTAGCTAAAAGCTACGAAGAAGCAATTGAAAAGCTTTCAGAAATGTACCCTGATACAAAGGGACGGATTAAGAAGACCGAAGAAAATGGTAACATGATCTCAGGTTGGATGTATGTGAGTTCTATTGAGAATTATAAGAGTATTGGCGATGTGTTTGTAGTTCAGCCATGGTAAGGGAGATGAAATATAAGGAGAACAGATAATGATTGGATTACGATACATGAGGTTGCTGACAGGAATTAAGGGAGAAGATTTTGTTAAACCTTTAGAAAGAGATATTAGTTCACTTTCTAAATGGGAAAATCGAAAACTAAAAATCTCTGATAAAATGAAGAATGCTATATCAAGTTATTATGGATTCCCAATTGATTATATTGATAAAGAAATTAATGATGAAGATAAGGAATATTTAAAAACATTTATATCTGGCAATGAAAATATGGAACTTAGAATTGATACAATAGATTTTAAAGAAACTGAACAAGCATTGAGAGTTTTTAAGGAAAGGATAAAAAATCCATATTTTAACAATTGTCTTGAGTTCGCAGAAAGAATTAGTACTTATTCAAACAAAGAAGATATAATTGAACTTTTAAAAGCGATAGAGTCATTCTTGAAAAAGTGCAGTTAAAAAAGGAGATTAAAATGAATATTAATAAACTGGAACTTATTGATTACTCTGATGCGACCTTAAGACAGATTGCTTCTGATGCCGTTGATCTTGGTGATACCAATAATATTACAGACTATGTAGGCTATTATATCATTGCTGAACTTCAGAGTGATGAGGTAGATGGTGAAAGCGAAATTGATAGAGAGATTGTTATTGCTATTAATAAATGGCACGATGAAGATGGAAAGCGGTTTGATATTTATATGAGGTGTGAAGATAACAACACATTTGAAACTGTATGGGTTGATTGGAATCGGACTGAAACACAGGATGAAGCAGAACTATTTGAGAAGCTAAAAGAGATTAGAGATAATATTCGTATTGATAGTTTCTTTGAGAATGAGGAACTTAAGTGGTTTAACGAGTTGTTTGACAGAGAAGATGGAATACTTTATAATGAGGAAAGAAGGTAATAAAATGCAAAGAAGAAACAATATTTATAAGTCATCTCGTTTTGTTGGTCTTGGATGTGAAACCGTAATGCCTTTACCAAGAATGTATAGGCAGAGAGAAAAGGGACATATTAAGGATCTATGGTGTCCTGTATGCAAGAAGGTACATGGATTCAAGGAATATAAAGGTAACGAGTTCTGGAAAACAATGAGCGGTAATGTCGTTGGGTGAAGAGTGAAGAAGAGAACGGCTATAATTATGAATATGGAAACCAATATCATAATTCAAGGCAGACTAATGTGTGAGTGTAGGAAAGGAGGGCAGAGATGAGTAAGGAATTGACTAAGAAAGATAATTTTGTTAGTCAGGGTGAAAAAGAATATGGTCATAATCTTCCTATTTTTACTAGTAGATTTTTAAAAGATGCTAAAATTGGAAATGCTTTGTCTAAAGAGCCAATTCTAAAAGTAATGTATGTTTTGACTTTTTATGCTCCACTTTGGATTGGGTTAGGGATCGTTATGCCACTGTTTAATGGTGGATATATTTATATTATTGGATTAATATGCTTATATATTTTAATGATTCCTGCTCATCATTATATTAATAGATCCAATCATGTATTTGAATATGGATACGCATATTTTTCTTATGATTATCAATCATATCTGAGAACTATGGATAATCTTGATACGATTATCCATAGACTTGAAGAAATTGAGAAAATTAAAGATCGGGAAAAAAGAGAAACTGCATATTATAGATATGTAATGGAACTGGATCAGATTTATGGGAAAGGACATCATTTGTTGAGCGCTTCTCCCAAGCTTATTGAGGAAGAAAAAAGAAAGAAGGAAAATGAGTGGGACGAAGAAGTTAAACGCAGAAAAGAGGTAGAAAAAAATAATTTTTGTAATGCCAATGTTTGGAATACTGAACCAAATTGTTGCGATGAAATGAAGCCTTATGTAATTCAGGCTATGATGGAATATAAAGAAGCATTAAAAGTTTTAGAAGATTTAACAAAAGATTTGGGATTTCAGGCAGAAGTTAATATTCGAACAAATGCAAAAATTGAAAAAGAACAGCCCCGCCAGCTTAAAGCTTATCAGTATTCTAAAGATAAGAAGTTGAAAAAGAAAATGGATCCTTATAATTTATTTCCATATGATCCAGATTGGGAAGATAAAATTAGAAAAGATATAAAATTACGTTCAATGCAAGAAGAGGTAGATCCGTATGTAAGACTTATTAGAAATATATTAGATGATTTCCGAAATAAATTTTGGGAATATAATGAATTGCCGAATTGGGATGATAAATATAGAGATTATCGAAGAGTAACTAGCGTTATTGATTCGATTATTAGTAGGCTTTCATTGGTTTATTGTAAAGGATATCGTGAATTTTTTAGTGGAACAGATAAAGAACATCTTAATAGTGTTGTCATCGAATACGAAATTTTTGGCAGATTGGGTCTTGTTCATCCTGAAATTTCAGCTTTACAATATTCTAGTGCGAAATATAATAAAGAGAAAATAGAGCGTGATAAGAAAAAAGAAGAAGAGCGCAAGGCAAAGCGAAGAAAAAATTAAGGAGGCCGAATAATGACTGGTTACAACGAAATGAAAAATGATCGTATTAATACTATTGAAAATTATTTACTTTCGCATCCTGATGTAAGAGGATTTTATAATTATCTTCGCATTAATAAATCTTTGAATACTGTATATCGTTATATCGCCATTGCAGATAGACTTTTACATGATTTACATAAGAAGCCAAATGAATTGGGGTTTGATGATTTTACTTATTTTATGAGTAGTACCGCTTATGATGAAAATGGTGAAGCTAAAACAAGCAGCTTTATGATTCAACAATATCATGCTCTTAAGTTGTATAATGAATATTTAGTTAAAGTTAATATTTTGCCAACTAATTATATGGATTCTATTGCTCGTCCAAAACCTATTGAAAGCCAAAAGACTATTGAAAAAAGAGCAAAAAGCTTTTTGACAAAAGAAGAATTGAAAGTATATCTTACCTCCGTTAAAGAGGGGGTTGGTAGTGAAAACGCTAAACGCTGTCAAATGCGTATGAAAGAAAGAGACTATGCTATTATTCTTGTATTTCTTACTACTGGTATTAGAAGATCAGCTATGCAAAGTTTGGACGTAGAGAATGTAGATTTAGAGAGACATATACTTTGGGTTACAGATAAAGGCGGGAAGGTAAAAGATTATCAGTTGAATAAAGGAACCGAAGACGCTATTGTTGAATGGCTTAAGCGTAGAGACGCAGTTTTAAACGGTAAACAGACTTCTGCTTTGTTTCTGAATCAGTATGGTGATAGGTTGAAAGATGATGGTCTTTGTGCAATTGTAACCAAGTATGCTTGTGATATTAACGGAAAACATATTACACCTCATAAACTTCGTGCAACGTATGGTACGCAATTATACGAGGCAACAAAGGATATTTATTTCGTACAGAAAGCAATGGGACATAATTCTCCTACTACTACGGAAAGATATATTCGTGGTCAGGCTGATGTAACTAAAAAGGCATCTGATATTATGAGTAATTTACTGTAAACGTATTTTTAAAAAAAGGAGTAATTATATATGAAGTCTAATATCGAAATTGTCTTAAGCTTTATTGTGATTGGTATTCATTTGTTTGAGTGTTGACAGTTTATGCTTAGCTTGGTTATGAAATCAGTCCTCATAAATTAAGAGCTGCTTTTACTTCATTGTATTATGAAGCTAGTAGTGGCGATATTGAAGCAACACGGAAAGCAGTGGGCCACGCAAGTATTTCTACCACAAGTATTTATATTACTCAAAGAAATGATGCAAGGAAAGAAGCTATTGAGTTTATGACTTCTGAATTAAACATTTGAAAGAAGGAAAGAAAAATGAGATTATGGCATAAAGATTTAATTCCAATTCTTCCTAGGAAACAGTTGATTTCTCAATGGAAAGAGTGTTGCGCTATAGCAAAGGCAATTGCAATCAAGAGTTCTCCTAATCATATCCTTGTAAATAAAGTTCTTGATTACCCAGAGGCACAGTTCAATGTCTTCGCATGGCACGTTTATAAAGAAATAAAAAATAGAGGATATGAATGTGATTGGAATAAATTTACACAGTGGAGAATTAATAGAAACCTTGAATGGGATATAAAAGATATTTTCCCTGAATGGCACGATGACCGTTATTTCCGTCAGTGTTATTACAACTTAGAAGAGAAGTATGATTGTGGAGGTATCCCATTAAAGGAATGGTGTAAGATTCGAGAGTTTGTTATTGATAAACATTTGATTAAACCGTGAGGTGATAATAATGAGTGGTAATTATTTTTATTATGGCCCGGGAGGAATTGGTAAAACGCCTGAAGCGATATCTATGCCAAAATCAATTTCATCTTGGGATGATGTAAAAAAAATAATAAAAAAGTATGGCGTAAATAATATGCAATTTAACTCATGGGAAGATTTTTATAAAGAAGTGGAAAAAATCAGAAAGGGGAGTAAAACAATGAATAAATTCGATTTTGTAAATAATTTGTTTTTGGAAGCTAGAACGGTTGAACCAATGGATATTAAGACAGCGGAAGATGATCTGAAAATGTTCAGGCATTATGCGAAAACGGATCCGGGTTCAAGCTGGGAAGATATGCCAGATGATCTTACGCCAACTGAATATATGGAAATTTGGAACAAGCTTTTGGAAGAGCAAAATAAAGCCGCTGCAGAGTGGGATGTTGAGCATCCATTTGGCTATTGATTGATTAACTCAAGATATTAATGAGATTATGTATGAGACTGTAACGGAGAAGCAAAATGAAAGTTAAAAATAGGTGTCCAAAATGTGGTGGTAGGATTGTGGCTGAAGCTATTGGGAATTATGGAACAGTGTTTTATCTTCGTGACAATGGTACAATTGGTCACAAACTTCGATCTGTTAAATATGAACATACTGGAGAATGGTTGTTCTATTGTGATGAATGTGGAGAACAATTTGATGAAAGCGTACTGTGGAAGGAGGACAAATGAAATGATTAGTATTTTGATGGATGTAAACAGAATGTAATTGGAGATTAGATATGTGTAAAAAGGGTTTGACACAGAAAATTCCTGAAGAGTATCATGTAGGTGATATTGCTTACACTAGATCGGGAAACAAAGTAGAAATTATAGAAATAGGATACAAAGGATACGATTGTCGTTTCATATATCTAACTGGCGAACGCAAAGGTAAAACAGGATATATAGCCGAAGTTAACTGGCTATGGGTTCCTCAAAACAACTAATAATACAATACTAAAGGAGAATATATAATGTTTGATCTTGATTCTAAAAGCTGGACCGCGAAACAGATTATGACTATGCTTAAGAATAATAAAATCACTGTAGAGAATGAAGTACAGAGAGGACTTGCTTGGAATCGGGAACAGAAATCTTTGCTGATTCATTCGATGCTGTACGGATTCCCTATGCCTCCGATTATTACCACAAGAGAAGATGGTATTTATGATGTTCTTGATGGAAAACAGAGATTAACTACTATCGCAGCGTTTAGAAATGATGAGTTTGCTTTGACTAAAGTTCCAGATATCACTTTTGATACAGACCATGGGACAGAAGAAATGGGACTTGAAGGTTTTAGATATTCTGAATTGCCTGAAGAGGTAAAAGATCTCATTGATCAGTATCAGGTAAAGGTATGGTCTTTCTCTGGCCTTACTGATGAAGAAGTAAACGAACTGTTTTTTAGACTAAATAATGGTAAGCCGTTGTCTGGAATTGAGTTGACGAGAGTTAAAGCAAAATCTTTTGACAAGGTAAAAGAAATCGGTCAGCATCAGTTGTTTACTTCTACTTTTACTCAGGCAGCCATGGCTAAGTATGCAAATGAAGAGATTGTAATGAAGTCTTATGTACTTATTAATAATGAGGAAACGGATCTTAGTACTAAGACAGTCCGTGAAGTTATGAATGACGCTGAACTGTCTCAGGATGATGTAGATCAGTTGAATAAGATTTATGATATTATTTATGAAGCTTATGTGGGTTGCTTTAAGAAGAAGGTACAGAAACGGATTGTGACCAGAATTCATCTTCTTAGTCTTGTTCCTGTAATTAATAAGGTGCTGAAAGATGGTTTTGTAGAGAAAGAGACACTGATTAAATGGATTCAGGATTTCTTCTGTGATGGGCGATATGATCTTGTAGAACAGTATGTAACTTATGTTGGATCTGGTTCTGCAAGAAAGGAGGCCGTGCAGAACAGATATGATGCCATGATTCAGGATCTGACAAAATATTTGACGGATTCCGTTGAAAGAGAAGAAAAAGCTGATTTTGTTTTTTAAGTAATAATAAAAGAGGTGATGAGGTTGAAACAATTTCATCACCTCTTTAAGATAAAATAGAATAGAAAATACTATGTAGATCGCTTGACAAAAAAACGGAAGTATGATAATATAAAGTAGACTGAAAGGAGGGCTTTATGTTTACCGAATGTCTGAGCGAATATGCAAAATACTTGGATAGTATTAAGATGGATATGTCGGCTCAAAGGAAGATAGGCTTTTATTGTGTCAAAAATTACAACTTACCTTTAAAAGAATCCATACGTTTAGCAACAAGAGAGTTCTTTAAAGCTACTGAAGATGAGATTTTTATGTTGGCTAATGGAACGGATTTTGCTTGCGGCACACATTGGGTAACAAATTTATTTTCTGAAGAAGAAATTAATGCAAAGCAAAATATTTGCTATGAAGTATCTATGGATTACTTACCTGTAAAAATAAATTGTGTGCAGGTATCTGAGAAAGAATGGATAGGGAAAGTTGATTACAGTACACTTCTGACATTGGTTGAACATGATTGCCTTTCAAATAATATCAATAAGATGACACAATTAATAGGGAAGAAAGATGGTAATGATTATTATTATCATTACTTAAGAGAGTCGATTCGTTTAATTATAAAGAGTATTGGCGATGATAGTTTTAAAGCGCCTATAATTACTGCAAATATTTTTTCTGAATTGATAAAATTTGAATACTATGAGTCAGAAAACCAATTTGTTATAAAAGAATTAAAAGATAAACTATTTGTAATTGATGGTCTTGAGTTGATACTTGCTATTCAGGAAATGTCAGATGCTCTGAAAAATAAAATTAAAGACATGTCTTTCCCTATTAGGCTAACAAAGTATAACGATCAAGAAGAAACTGATTTTATTAAACAGCAAATAGAATATAATAAGATAGAATTAAGAAAGAAGGTAAACGGTGTATAACGAAGATAGAAAAAATGATTTTATAAATTCGGATATAAACCGTAATGACTTAACTGATTCTTTGTTCCGTTCTATTTCTGAAATTGAGGAATTGTTTGAAAAAGACGTATGTGATTTTTCAAAAGAAGAAATATTATTTCTTCTTCAGACTACAGAAAGTAAACGCTTTTATACCATAGAAAAGTACAAAAACATAATTACAATTTATATAGATTGGTGCATCCAGAAAGGATACTGTAAAGTAAATGAAGCCCGCAGAATAAACAGTACAGAAATTGAAAATATTCTTACTGAAAAAGGAATCAAAGATCAGCTTATTACTCGTGAAGATTTTCTGTTGCATCTTAAAGAACTTCGAACAGCAAGAATGAAATATGTTATGCTGATGCTATTTGAAGTTGGCGGCAAAAATAATTTTCGGGATCTTCTTGATGCAAAAGAAGAGGATATTAATGGACATGAATTGAAATTGATTGACAGGACAGTTACAATTTCTGATGAATTATTGAAAGTGATCCATCAAGCAAAAGAAGAAGACTCTGTACCCTGGGGCCATTCTACGAGAGATCTTATTGATAATGGTCGGATCTTAAAAGATTTTTATCAGAAGGATTCTTCAACTGATCCTATTATAAGATACAAAAAGATCTATGCGCAGGTGGTTAAAGCATTAAAAGAAATGGAATATAATTGTTCTGTAACAGATATTGTAACCGCTGGTATAGTTCATTATATTAATTGTTTGGCAAAGCAAAATAATATACAGCCATATACAGTAATTGCTACACAGGAATTGTATGATAAAGTAAAAAATCAATATAATATAAGCCGCTTTAGATGGGATTTTTTACGACAGTATAGAAGTTATTTGATTTAAGTACCCGGTTTAAAGCCGGGGCTAAAGAATAGAAAATACATTTAGTGAGAAAAAAGCTATTGACAAAGGCTTGGGTAATATGATATAATCCATGATGTAGTAAGAGTTAAGGGTTTAAGATTAGAATATACATAGAACGATGGGCTATCGCCAAGCGGTAAGGCACAGGACTTTGACTCCTGCATTCGCTGGTTCGAATCC
>AUXO013011766.1_pt1 | contig 18025 bp, 12 predicted proteins | sample 768731 | NCBI WGS metagenome assembly AUXO01 (sample SAMN02715735, study PRJNA202380) | gut metagenome | biome: sheep rumen | host: Ovis aries | place: New Zealand: Palmerston North
AAAGCACCGCATTATACGGATAAAGATATTCTGGATTACGGGAAATTTATTGTGGTAGCGAATGTGCTGCAGATTTTGTTCTTCCCGATCATCCTGATTAAGTTCCCGTACGAGTACAGCCTGATAAAGGCAAGGATGAATAAAAATCACCAATCACCAATCACAAATCACAAATTATTTCTAACAGCTTTGCTGTTGGAAATACTCTATCCCTTTTATTTGTTGATTTGCCTGATCGGCGGAATGAATAACAAAAAGGAGTGGTAAACGAACCACTCCTTTTTTATTTATGCGCGTGTGTTACGCACGTGCACGACGGCGACGATAGCAGAAGAAGGCATATACTGCAGCAAACAGCGCCATCAGCGGCCAAACGACATCACCCACCGGGGTGATTACTTCGTCCGGAACCGGGTCTTCACGATCGTCCGGATATTCGCCGTCATTGGTCATTCTTGCCCGACGGATAATTCCCATTTTCTGATTCACCACTTCTTCCGCAGTTGTAGCACCAACAGCCGTGATGGCATTCGTAGCCAGCGGAATATATATGGCACCGGTGTACGACGCTGTGGTGGACTGAATACCTCTGTTGCTACTGCTGCTGGTCGTAGCGAGCACACCTATGCTGCCACTTCCGCCTCCTCCGACAGAATGCGGCGTAGCGCTGCTTGTCTGATGAATATGGAAAGTAGAGGTACTACTCATGGATTGATTCGGGGTTACCGAACGATAAACCATCGGGGTAGAGGATACTTTATGATGCAGCAGGGAAGTAGCCGACGGGCGCGAACCGGATAGCGTAACGGTGGAGTTACTATTAAAGGTAGGCGCGGAAGTAACGGCTACAGCACCGGGTTGTATTTCGGTAGTTGCGTTGCGGCTTTCGCGGAGCAGGTACATTACCAGCAGAACCCACAGGCCGGCAACAATAATGCCGACACCAATCATAATTTGTTTGTGACGTTGCGATATGGCACGTTGAACAGGACTCATCATAGCTCTCCTCTCTCATTAAAAGTTCAACATTTGTTTACCTGTAATATCGTATATCGCAGCGCCACGTTGGATATACACGTGGCCGTTGATAAGGATCTTCCGCACCATGTTATCGGGGGCTTCGGGTAATCCTGTGTCGGTCGTTACTTGCGGTTCTCTGCGGTTGACGATGACGTTCAACGCGAAGCGGGTATTGGTGTACAACTGGCTGCTCGTCGTGATGGTATAGGTATCGTAGAGCAGGTTGGTCGTCACACCGGCTACCTTATCATAGAGATAAACGGCTTCTACCTCATCGATCGGATAGTCGTTGCTCAGGCCGAAGGTATAGGTACCCGGCTTGTAACAGTAAACACCCATCGGCAGCCAAGTGTTCTTCGCTACGGAATCGCTGACTGCTTGGAAGGCCAGCTGATACGAAGGTGTCTTCATATACACTTGCGGACGATCCTTATAATAGGTCGTAAACTTGAGCAAGTCATAACCCAGTTTGTATTCGTCTTCCGTGAAGTCTTGACGTACACGGAGGTTCGCTTGGTCGGTCAAACCATTACCGGAGAGCGTAACACCGACGAAGATAGACGGGTCTTCATCCACTTCCGCTTGCGAAGCCAAGTGACGCGCAGGAGCGGAGTTCTTACGGTTTCCTTCGGTGAAGGTAAATGAACCTTCGGTCTTACCCTGAACGAAGAATGCGAGGAACGGATCCAACTGCGTAACAGAACTCCAGAACTTCTGGTCATAGGTTCTTGTACTCGGGTTATAGATGGTGAGATACTGGTTTCCTTCCATACGGCGATACCAAACAACTTGCTGTTCACCAGCTACCTCTTCAATCTCATATTCGAGATATCCGTAGGTAATTGCGTCTCCCGCCATCGGAGTCATCGCGCACAAATACGGTTGCGCAATGAAGTTCCAGTTATGGTTGTTGATGGTAGTCGCGCCGTTCGTGTATTGATGAATAGGAACGACGTTATCGTGATGCGGTGCTTGCGCTTTCTCGTTCTCTGCATCGGAAACATTAGTTGTGTGGATTTCCAACGGGAAGATGAGCTCACGCAAGTAGCGGTTGTTAACCGAAATCTGGTAGCCCTTGCCTGCCTCGAGTGTCGAGCCGGTAACCATCTTCCAGTGTCCCGGAGCACCCTTCGTACTTCCTTCGTCTGCACGAGCACGGGAGTCGTACTCCTTAATGCGGAAACCGTCATCGAGGATAGCCGGTACACCATTCGACCAGCGAATATCGGAGATATTACAGTCGTACGGCAGGGAGAAGAAGTATGCATCGCTGTTGTCGATGCGGCGGGAAACAAGTACTTGTCGGTCGGCTGTCTCGAGCGTACCTGCCAGTTTGATGAACGGCACGTTCTCACCCTCCACGCGGAACTGAACAGACGCTACATTAAATGTACGGCTTGTAGGAATATTCATCGTACCGCCCGGATAGATGGTGAGGTTACCTACAGTAGCGGCGTCTTTAGGTAGACCATTCTCTGCTTTGGTCAGGGTAGCTCCCTTGAGAATAACCACATCGCACTTCTCACAAGCTTCTAAGTCATGCCACTTGTTCTGGAAGATAGTATCAGTAGTAGACCATCCTCCCGCTTTCTCTGTTGTTACCATGATAGGTACTTGGTATGTTTTAGATGCTTGGACTACTGATCCTTCATATACATTAACCTTTAATGATGTGCATGACAAGGTATCCAAATGAGGAATCACAATAGTATAGGTGCCATCCGGATTTTGACTGCCTCCCAATTCTTTCAAATCTGCGATAGAATCGTATTTTGCATAATAGGCATTATAGTCATATGAACCGACATATCCGAATTGCTGTCCAGAGAAGCAATAGTCTGTCGTACCATCATCATTCTTTCCAACAGGGATACCAACCCATTCACCCTTGTGTGGGTTGGAATCTACGCCGGTGTAGTCTCCAAGAGTTTTAAATGTTGTAGTATTGTTCAATACTGCCGAATCACCTGAAACGACATGATTTGCACGAATCAACAAGCATCGGTTGGTAGATAAATAGGTGGAATAGCCATCAGGATAGGTAGTATAGTCAGCATCGCCTTCCATCGGTTTTGGCGACCAGCCATCTTCATACCAGAAGCCTTCTTTATCATTCGGGGTGGCAACTACACGTCCGTTTCCTAAAGTTTTAGAAGTAGTTACTTTAACGGTAGCAGACTTGTTCGGAGCAGAAACATTGCCGGCACCGATAAGATCAATAAGTTTACTACCTCTTTTTAAACCGATAGAATATGGACCGGAGAAATTAAACGTTGTATGCCCATCTCCGTCAGCTCCGGCAGATAGATTACCGATACGATACCAACCATCAACATCGTTGTTGGCAAGATCATCCCAATCGTAGAATTTGTCCAAACAACCGGCACCGGGGAAGGGGTGAACTCCTGTACTTGAGTTGTCGTCATCGAGAGAGTACAATATAATTTCTTTACCTTGAGGGAGGTATATATGTCCAGCACCGTCTCCATAATCAGTTACTAACTTAGAGACATCTTTGAGAACCACATAGTTGTGATCGCTTGTGGATGAACTCCATGCGGAAGTACCACCAATTATTATGAGATCACTTAAATCGATGTCGTGATCAGTACCATTGTAGAGACCAACCAGTTTGGTATAACCTGCAGCTTCATAATACTTAGAGAAGAAAATATCTTCCGCTAAAGAAGTTGCACCTTTTACTCTCTCATCTTTATCTTCAATGACGACAGTAGCATTTGCAGTGTCTGCATTAAGAACAATGCGGATAGAGTCAGGGAACCACTCCGCGAGTTCAACGGACGGAGAGTTGGTCGTAAACGAGGTTACTGCGCTTACACACGTTCCACCAGCCCAAATCTTGGCGTAATAAGTGGTATTCTCATCCAGACCAGTAATCGTAGCCGGCGAAGTAAGATCGGTATGATCCGAACCTACTTGTGCGGTACACTCTTCGTCAGAATAGATGCGGATAGTAGCAGAAGCAGCCTCCATGGACCATCTAAAAGTAGCCGATGTGAGAGCTGGAGCAACTGAAATAGCATAAGGAACATCGTCGCAGTCAACAGTGGTGAAGTTGCCATTATAGATCAGCGAACAGTCTGTACCGGAAGCTACTGCTTTCACCGTATAGGTATAGTTAGTGTTGTTGGTTAATCCAGTAATAGTAGCCTTACAGCCATCATACACAGGAGCAGAACCACCGCTGCATGTTACTACATAACTAACAGCTCCCGTAACTTCTCCCCATGTAATGGTAACACTTGTAGCACGAGCTACGGCCGTTGGGAACGGAGCAGGAAGACATGTACAAACTTCGGTAATAGGCAGCAGTTGAATGTCGCCATAATAGTTCGCAGTGCCATATTGCGCAGTAGCATAGTGTCCGAAGGCATCAGAAGTGCTGTAGTACATAATACCACGCGTTGTAACATCAGCGTTGGTGATGTGATAGGTGGAGAAATCAGACGTTGTCAATAACCAACCTGTCTGGTCTGTAGAGGTGAGTGATTTGGTATTCAGTTTTGTATCTGAGCCACCCCATAATCTTGCGCCTGAGCCATCAGCGCCAGGACCAACAAGGTATACATTTTTGTCCGGAGTCTCTCGCTCTGTTAAAGAATATATGGCTTGATTTGGACATAGATCAACAGCACCGGCTGTAACGGTAACAGGCAGAGGCTTAACCATTGAAGCTAAGCCGCTCATTGAACCGTTCAACGCATAGTAGTTAGCGCCGTCGAATGCAACGATTGCGAATTGCTGCGGAAGTGAACGGCCGCGCAGGGTAATAGGATCACTGGTGGTGGTCCCGTCTGTGAAGGTCAATGTTGCAGTATGTTGCGCATCGCCAAACGCAGTCGGACGGTAACTAATCACAAAAGTGGTGTTGATGGCTCCCTCGCTAATAGCAGTAGATGCTAAAGTGCAAGAGAACAAACCTGCGTCTGTTCCGGTAATGGATGCGGTGAGCGTACCGGTTGCAGGGTCGAGGCTACTACCGCGGACCGTGATGGCTTGCGATTTAACGGTTTGGTCTTTAGTGCTTGTTAAATACTCAACTTCATTGGCTTTAATATTAGGTCCGCAAGTAGTAGAGTAATTGGTATAGCCTACATCGGGAACATAGAAGTCAAACTCATAAGCAGTTCCACTTCCAGTAAAGGTAGAGAAGACACCGGAATATAAATCAATTTTGTATCCCGAGTCCTCCGAACTATTCAGAACATATGACGAGGTACTTACTGTTCCAGCCGTTAATGTCCATTCATCCGTAGACTCATCTACATAAAGGTAGTGGTTTCCTAAATTGGTTTCGGCTGCATTGAGGTAGTTATCTCCTTGGCGGAAATAATATCCAGAAGAACCTGTTTTTACCGTCCAAATTATGGTGGCATCAGATGTAGTAATCTTTCCACTACCATCCGGCGTAAGAACTACAGGTGCATAGCCAATTCCACTTTCCACATTCGAAATGGCTTTGGTGCCATTATGAAGGACGATCAAAACTCGTTTTCCGTTAGTCAAAGACGAAGATGTCCCTTTGCAATACTTATCTTCGCTTTCACCACCTGATTCTGCAAATACTGCATAGAAGGTGGTGTTGTCGGTAATATTAACATCCTTAACCGTAGTTGCAGAATACAATGGAGAAGGAGCGGTTGCTTGCTCTACAGCCACTTCGGACGTCGTCCATCCTACGAATGTTTTTCCACCACAAGTGGTAGAACCATCCGGGTCTGTTGGAGCAGTGGTGATTTTTGCTCCCTCGGTAACTTCTGTATCTGGTCCTCCTGCAGTATACGTAGCGCCACTTACTAACCAGGTAACTTTATTTTTGATGTAAATATCGTAATAAGCGGATACCTCATTTTGGCATGCTACAGCAGTTTCTGTATATGGCAGAGTTGCGGTGATGCGAACGTACGCACCTGCTCCGGTTGCTTTAAGAATATGTACTGTACCATCAGAACCTACAGTTGCGCAGGACTCCTTGTCGCTTGACCATGAGATGACAGCGCCAAGCGTGTTGCCGGATACGGAAGGAGTAATCTTAAAGTCTGCATCGCCACGGTATTTGTTAACTGTTGCTTCGGTAAATGAAATGGAAGGAGTAGCGCAGACAAGGGTTACAGAGCCCTCAACGGCTACCGTCTTATTATTCGTTCCGTCAGAGAAAGTGATATTTCCATCATAGTCGCCCTTTGCAAGACCACTATTCAACCGGATGTAGAGGGTGGTCTCTGGAACGTCATCATCGGCATTTTTGTTTAAAGTAACCGAGTTGCTCCAGGAAGAGCCATTTTGGCTGACCTGATAGTTAGTAGGAGCGGTAATAGTCAAGTTACCGTCCAAATCAGTACCCTCTACTTTGAATGTCTGCGAACCACTCGGTCCACTTCCCAAAACATAGGTGAACTCAGTAAATGAAGACGTTACTTTGATGGGTCCGTTGGCTTTCTTGAATAATTGAACTGCTTGTTGTCCTGTTGTTACATAAATGGCAAATCGAGGGCTGCCGCTGTTCCAACGGATTGCTAAAGTGTTTGTTTTTACTGAAACAATCGAGTTAACACCTAATGTCCACTCATTTTGTTCTGCAGTAAAACTTTCATCCCAACGTAATTGAGAACCCGTACTACTTGTACTTGTTGTTCCTAAGTATGTACCTTCGCTTGCTTTGTAGAATGAGTAACCATTTGTCGTCGCAGCAACAGTATATGCTAATCCGTCAGTTGTAGAGTTTGAGGCTATAGTTTTCTTGTCGTAATAACTAGAGATGTCAGTATAAGTACCATAGGTATTAGCGTTTTTATTGCCGTAATGGGTATTTAATGCATAGGTATTGTTATAAACAATAAGGTATTCGCCTTCTTCTATGTCCCCTGCGCTCTCTATAAGTACATAGTCGCCACTTCCACCACCGCCGCCTGCGTTGACGGTAATAGTGGCAGTTACTGCCTTAGCGTTATATCCGGTAGCAGCAGCTTGTGATGCTTGTACCGTACATGTACCGGCTGTAGTAGCAGAGAAATCTGTACCAGACGTACTAACTGTAGCACCCGTTCCGTTCGCATTGGAGACAGAATAAGTGACAACTCCAGAACTATTAGAACTAAACAATGTAGTTAAGTCTAAATCGGCACCGCCAATAGTGTAGGAACCATTATTAAATGTAATAGTCGGATCAACATCACCTCCACCTCCTCCGCCAGAAGCTTTCGATATAGTAATGGCTCCTATGGCGATATTACCTCCATTAGTGTTTTTGTTCGTGTAAATAAATTTGATATAACGAGTGGCTGATGAAAGAGCAATATTGCTTTCTGATACTGTCGAATTATTTTTGTTAGAATATGACTGTACAGATGTGTAGGTCTCACCATCAGATGATTCCATTACATCAAAAGTACCTGATGTGCTAGTACCAGAACTAGGATTACCCTTAATCGTATATCCTAATTTGTCAGGAGTATCACTGAACTGAATGACGATATAGTCCCCAGTACCATCGAATTTAATCTTGGGCGAATTACTGTATGTGCCTGTGCCTGAAACAGACAAACCGTTTGGAAGAGTACCCGTGCCATTCCCATCATACTCGAAAGGTAATGTTGCTGCATCTCCCCACGCATGCAAACTAAATACAGCCAGGAAAAGTAGGATAATGGGCAAAACACGGCAACGAGACGGATTCGAGATGGAATCGAGATGTCGAGAAACCGATGTCTTGGTTTGATTAGATAAAAGGTAAATGTTTTTCATATTTCTTGGTATTATATATCCATATTTATTATACACATGCGGCGCGAACGCGGGTACGTGCGGGCACGTCATGCAAAAGAGTGTGCAAAGGTACAAAAAAAATATGATACCTGCAAATAAAATTGCAAATTTTAACAAATTTCAACAATTTTGAGCGAACAAAATGATCAACGATAAATTCTGAACCCGTATTTAGTCCTACTTGGGTCTTACTTGCCTCTTACTAAAGTCCGTTTAGCGTCTTACGTTCTGTGACGGAAAAGAATACAAAAAAATGCACACGGTGAGGTGTGCATTTTATCCATAAAGCGGACGTTGGATGATTTATCCGACTACTCCGCTGAAGCCCATGAAGGCCATCGCCAAAAGACCGGCTGTGAGAAGTGCAATCGGCGTGCCCTGCATCGCTTTCGGAACTTTATTGAGCGCTAACTGCTCACGGATACCGGCGAAGAGGACGAGTGCTAACGCAAAGCCGAGTGCCGTAGCGAAGGCGAAGAGTGTTCCGGACAGCAATCCGTACTCTGCACCTGCCGGGAGGCTGGCCAGCAGTTTCTTCTCGTCCGCCACGATGATGGCTACACCGAGAATACAGCAGTTGGTAGTGATCAGCGGCAGGAAGACACCGAGGGCCTGATAAAGCGCCGGACTGATCTTCTTCAAAATGATCTCGATCATCTGCACGAGGGCCGCGATAACGAGGATGAAGAGGATGGTCTGCAGGAACTCTACATGCCAAGCCTTGAGCAAGATCTGCAGCAGATAAGTAACTATCGTAGCTACGGTGAGCACAAAGGTCACCGCTGCGCCCATACCAAGCGCCGTGTCTATTTTCTTACTTACTCCCAAGAACGGGCAGATACCTAAGAACTGGCTCAAAACGATATTGTTAACGAATATCGCAGAGACGAATATCAAAATATAAGGTAACATAAGTCAATATTTGAAATTTGATATTTGAAATTTGATATTTAGTTACTTTTTCTGCAGCTTGTTCATGATGGCCATGAGGTAAGCGAGGGCGATGAAGGCACCCGGAGCCAGAACAAAGATGAGGGCTGCGAAGTTATTCGGGAAAATCTGGAAGCCTTCGAACGTGCCGATGCTGAAGATTTTACCGGAACCCAGGATCTCGCGGCAAGCGCCCAGTAAGGTGAGTGCCAGCGTGAAACCAAGACCCATACCGATGCCATCGAGTGCGCTGAGGCCTACGCTGTTCTTTGCTGCGAACGCTTCGGCGCGACCGAGAACGATACAGTTCACTACGATCAGCGGGATGAAGAGTCCCAGCACCTCGTAGATAGACGGCAGGTATGCCTGCATAGCCAGTTGGACGATGGTCACGAAGGTCGCGATGACGACGATAAACGCCGGAATACGTACCTTATCAGGGATGAGGTTCTTGAGCAGCGAGATCACGGTATTCGAGCAAACGAGCACGAACATCGTAGCCAAGCCCATGGACATACCATTGATGGCGCTGGTGGTTGTGGCCAGCGTAGGACACATACCTAATACCAGTACAAAGGTCGGATTCTCTTTGAGAAGACCGTTGGTGAGTGTTTTTAATCCGTTACTCATGATTTACCTCCGTTTCGTTGATTTGGATAGCACCGGTCGTAGCTTCGGTTACTGTCTCTACTGCCGGTTCTGCGGGTTGATTTTTGAGTTGGCTGGCGCCGGTCACTGCCTGCACCTCGTCCTCTTTGAAAGCGGAATACGCTTCGCGGATAGCCTTGAGGAAAGCGCGAGACGAGATTGTAGCCGCTGTGATAGCATCTACATCGCCGCCATCCTGCTTTACCAAGAGTTCGCCGCCTTTGCGACCGCGGATGTCCTGGTTGCCTTTTTCGGTCTTGAACCAGTTGGAGATCTTATCGCCCAAGCCCGGCGTCTCTTGATGCTCGAGCACGGTATAGTTGATGATCTCGCCTTCGGGGTTGAAACCGACCATCAGTTTCTGCTCTCCGCCGAAACCGGTACCGCTGGTCTCAACGGCAGCGCCGATGAACTGACCGTCTTGGTGAATATTATGAATGACCCATTTCTTATCGTTGCCTTCCTCTGCGAGGATGGTGTCGGACGTGATCTGAATCTCTACGGTTGCTTCTGCGTTCGGGAGAACGACCTCGCGGATAGCTGCCTGACGTTTCTGATTCTGCTGGTCTTCTATTTTGTCCTTCGTGAGCGAGTAGATACCAGCCAAACCGGCAGCTGCTACCACGGCGATCAGCACGAGGCTCAGCACCATATTCAGGAATGTACTTTCTAATTTCTTCATAGCCGGTCCTCCTTATTTACGTTTTTCTCCGAACCGTTGCGGACGGAACTTGTTCAACAATGGAACGCACGCGTTCATAATCAGGATAGCGAACGACATACCTTCAGGGTAGTTACCCAGCAGACGAATCACCATCATGATAACTCCGATGCCGACACCGAAGATGATCTTTCCCCACGCGGTCATCGGGCTGGTGACGTAGTCGGTAGCCATAAAGAATGCACCGAGCATCAAGCCACCGGTGAGCAGTTCGTAACCTACAAAAGAGCAGGTGGACATCGTTTGAGCCGGCAGTCCTCCGCACCAGCTTACACATGCTGCGAAGAGCGCTACGGTAGCGATGATGGAAACGGGGATATGCCAAGTGATCACACGTGTGCAAATGAGGAAGATTCCTCCGATGATGAGCGCGAGGGCGCATACTTCACCGAGCGAACCGCCCATAGCACCTACCAGCGAATCCCAAAGGCTGGGCAGCGCATTTGTCGTGTCGATGGCATCCTGACCGTTTTTCAAACCCACCAGATGCTTGAGGTAATAGAGCGGGGTAGCACCCGTCTGGGCATCTACATAACTCGTCTCGAAGCCGTTCGCAACCGGCCAGGTCGTCATTTGCTGCGGGAACGATATAAGCAGGAACACACGTCCTACGAGAGCGGGGTTGAAGGGGTTTTGACCCAGACCGCCGAAACTCATTTTGCCTACGCCGATTGCTATGAGTGCACCTAACACGACGATCCACCAGTCGATGTTCGACGGCAGGTTGAAAGCCAGCAACAAACCGGTAAGTGCGGCCGAGAGGTCTCCGATCGATTTACCGCTCTCCTTCAGCAGGAAACGGCTGATGAGCCACTCGATGAGCACGCAGGCCGCTACACTGACAGCGGCTGTGATGAGTGCTCCGATGCCGAATTCCAGCACCGATACCACATACGCGGGCATCAGCGCCAAAATGACCAAGAGCATATTCCGGCGGACACTATCGCCACTATGGACGTGCGGAGCCGGAGTTGTAATAAAATGTGCCATTTTATATTGGTAATTTGTGATTTGTAATTGGTAATTTATTTTTTCTCGGCAGCAGCGGCAGCAGCACGTTCGCGGAGGATACTGCCTACTTTCGCTTTACCCGGACGGATAAGATCGAGCAGACGACGATGCGCAGGACAGGTGAAGACGCAGCAACCGCAGTCGATGCAGTCCATAATATCGTGCTTCTCGAGCTCATCCCACATCTCCAGTTCCTGCAAGCGGCTCAGCAGATACGGCTCGAGTCCCATCGGACAAGCCTGCACACACTTACCGCAGCGGATACAGTTCTCTTCTTCTGCGCGCTCGCACTCGGCGGCATCCAAGAAGAGCAGTCCGCTGAGGCGTTTATAAGCCGGCATATCTTCTATATGATCCATCGCGCGACCCATCATCGGACCGCCGCCGATGATCTTACCCGTGTTCATCGGGATACCGCCTGCGAACTCGATCACTTGCTCGATCGGTGTACCGAAACGAACGGAGTAGTTACCCGGTTTCGCTACGTTCTTACCGGTGACGGTCATCACGCGGCTGATGAGCGGTTTGTTCTTCTGTACGGCCTCGTAGATAGCGAAGATCGTAGCTACGTTATCTACTACGGCGCCTACCTCAATCGGTAGCGCACCGCTCGGCACTTGACGACCGATGCAGGCGTCGATGAGCTGTTTCTCACCGCCCTGCGGATAACGCAACTTAAGCGGCATTACCTCGATACCTAATTGTGCGTTCGCCAACTTCGTCATATGCTCGATGGCATCGGGTTTGTTATTCTCAATGCCGATGATAGCGCGTTCCACTTGCAGGGCCTTCATCAATATCTTGATGCCGACGATGATCTCTTCGCCGTGCTCCAGCATCAACTGATGGTCGCAGGTCAGATACGGTTCGCATTCTACGCCGTTGACGATGAGCACTTCGGCCTTCTTTCCCGGAGGCGGCAGCAGTTTGACGTGCGTCGGGAAACAAGCACCTCCCAGACCAACGATGCCGGCTGCGGCGATCTTGTCGATGATGGCTTTCGGCTCCAGCGTACACTGGTTCTCGAGTTTGTCGGAGCGGTCGATCTCCGGCAACCATTCATCGCCTTCTACGTCGATATAAATGGCCTGACCGGGTGCACCCCATGCGTCTTTCCACTCACCGATCTTGGTGACCGTACCGCTGACCGGCGAACAGATATTCGCGCTCACGAAACCACCGGCTTTTGCCAGCAGTTCGCCTACTTTCACTTTCGCTCCTGCTTCTACAACAGGTTGCGTCGGAGCACCGATATGCTGCACAAGCGGAATGATCGCCTGCTTGGGCAGCGGGCACTCCGTGATGCGTTGCAGCGCGGAGAATTGTTTGTTATCACGCGGATGAACACCGCCGATATGAAATGTCCTCATTATTTATTCATTTTAACATTTACACATTTAACATTTGTTCATTTCTTCTGCGCCAACGCGACTAAGTTGGGGAACACGGCTCTCGGTGTAGCGAGCGCTTTGATCTTCGCAGCGATCACCGGGTCGAAGCCCGGAGCGGTCTCCCGCTTATCGGGAGAAGCGGCCTCCGCCGAAGAGGGCAATTTGTCATCACTCGGGGTGAGGATGCGTTTTACCTCATCCATCGTGGGTTCACCTCCTACAGGGCAAGACAGCCCTTCAATACCTCCCGCTTTGACACATGCCTCCGCGAAATTACGGCAGCCGGCAAAACCGCAACCGCCACAGTTCGCACCGGGCAAAACGGCCTGCACCAGGTCAATACGGGGATCTTCCTCTACTTTGAAGAGTTGGCTGACGACGTAAAGCAGCACGGCGGCTACAAAACCCGTCACTCCCAAAACTCCCATGGAAATAAGAATCAGTTCCATATACTATTGATAATTTTTAGATTTTGCGTTTTTTACAGTTTGCGGGCGGTGAAGCTGAATTGCTTCTGCAGCTTCGAGCGGAAGAGACGCAACACCAGGAAATACAATGCCATGGAGGCCAGCGAGATAGAACCGACAACCGCTTCATCCAGCGCAGTAGCGATATCCAGGATCGTTATCACCGCAATCATCACCAGAAACGGAACGATGTACGCCAATAACACAGCCTTCCATGCCAATTGCTCCCTTACCTCCACTTCCACGCGGTCACCTACGTTCATCGGCTCCAGCATAAATGCGTCCATCTCTTTTTGCTGACTTTCAGAGGACATACACATACTTTTCGCCTTGCATGCCGCACAGGCGCTGGTCTGCAAAATAACAATGTGCGCCATCTTGCCCTCCGTGCTCAGCACGATTCCTTCATGTCTGATTAATTCCTCCATAGCCCAAAAAAAGCGTGCAAAGGTACGAAAAGTTTTTTATATACGCAAGTGCGCACGAACATTTTTATAAAAAAATAAATTTTTTTTAAGAAAATGCGCAATTTTCAATTTTCAATTTTCAATTTTCAAATTTTCTTTGTACTTTTGCATGCTAAATTTGTGATAATATGCCCCGAACCGTATCAAAGTTAAAAAATAACGACATCGATGAGCGTAGTGCAGAACGCTCTATCCGTGTGGAGAAGGAGAGTTGGTGGATGACGCTGAAGCACTATGCGATGGCACGCGAGACGCGAATGATTCTCGGTGTGCTGTTGCTGTTGTTCTCGGTGATCGCGCTGTTGGCGTACGTGAGTTTCCTGTTCACGGGCACGGCCGATCAGTCGGTGCTTTCGCAGGCCTATGCGGACCAAGTGGCGAATCGCCATGAGATTCGTAATATATTGGGTCTTCCGGGTGCTCGCCTGGCGCGTTTTCTCATTGACGGTTCATTCGGTTTTGTCTCTATTCTGCTGGTGCTGATGTGTGGTACGTACGCTTTGCGTATTATGCATGTATTAAAAGACATCAAGGCCATTAAGATCTTCTGCACCACGGCTTTCTGGGTGCTTTGGGGTTCCATCGTGCTGGGTTTCATTCAGCAACTGGCCAATATCGGCGCCTTCCGATGGGGCGGTCGTTTCGGCGATGCAGCAGCCTTGAAGATGGAGAGTTATGTACACATCACCGGCATGGTATTGATCTTAGCGGCCGTACTGGTGATCTTCCTTATTGTCACCGATCCGAAGTTCATCGATCGCTGCAAAGCCTTTGGCTTCTGGTTCGTCGGTTTATTTAAGAAAAAACCGAAAGTGGCGGAGAATGGTGAGAATGGTGAGAATGGTGAGAATGGTGAGAATGATGTGAATGATGAGAATGATGAAGTGACGATCGATATTCCGTTGGTAGACGAGGAGACCGAAGAAAAACCGAAAACGGAAGGAGATGAGGACGAAGTGACCTTTACCATTGAACCGATGAGCAAAGAGGAGTCGGACGAGTCCGTCGAGGAAAAAGGGGAAGAAGGGGAAGAACCGGAAGAGGAACCGCTGCCCGATGATGGCGGTCCGACCGACGGTACGCTGGCTGACCTGCTGGAGAAAGAGGAGAGTCAAGATACCAAAGCTGAGAGCGGAAAGAAAAGAACGAAGAAAGAACCGGAACTGGAGATCGAGGATGTGAACGAAGATGAGTTATACACTAAGGATCCCGATGCGCTGTTGGCGAAACTCGGTCCGTACGATCCCCGCAAAGACCTGGAGTTCTTTAAGTTCCCGAGTCTGAATTTGCTCAAAGTGTACGACAACGAGGCAGCGCCGGTGATTAACGAAGAGGAGCAGCGCGCGAACGGAGCACGAATTGTAACGACCCTGCGCAACTATGGCATAGAAATTGATAGTATCAAAGCAACGGTCGGTCCGACCGTAACGCTCTATGAAATAGTACCGAAAGCAGGTATCCGCGTGGCGAAGATCCAGGTGCTGGAGAACGATATTATGATGAGCCTGAGTGCTACGGGTATTCGTATCATTGCCCCGATGCCGGGTAAAGGTACCATCGGTATTGAAGTGCCGAACGAGAAACCTCAGGTCGTTTCCATGCACTCGGTGATTGCGTCCAAGCGTTTCCAGGAAGAGCAGAAGATGCGTCTGCCGATCGCCTACGGCCGAACCATCACGAATGAGGTCTTTATGTTCGACCTCGCCAAGACGCCGCACTTGCTGGTAGCCGGTGCTACGGGAACGGGTAAGTCCGTTGCCATCAACGCCATCATCACGTCGCTGCTCTATAAGAAGCACCCGGCGGAGTTGAAACTGGTGATGGTGGACCCGAAGATGGTGGAGTTCGCGCCGTATAAACCGCTGTTGAAACATTACTTGGCGGCGATGCCGGACACCGATCCGGAGCAGATCGTCATCACCGACTGCGACCGCGTCATCAATACGCTCAACTCCCTCGTCATCGAGATGGAGAACCGCTACAAACTGCTGATGGACGCCGGCGTGCGTAACTTGGAGGACTATAACGACAAGTTCGTCAAACGTCGCCTGAACCCGAATAAGTTAGTGGCTGACAGCCTGCATCACCAATATCTGCCTTATATCGTCATCATCATCGATGAGTACGGCGATTTCATCATGCAGGCCGGCAAACAGGTGGAGACGCCTATTGCGCGTATCACCCAGAAGGCCCGTGCGGTAGGAATGCATATGATCTTGGCTACCCAACGTCCGTCCGTCAACATCGTGACAGGTGTCATTAAGGCCAATATCCCGACGCGAATCGCGTTGCGTACACAGAGTGTGATCGACAGCCGTACAGTGCTGGATGCCAAGGGGGCAGAGCAGTTGATCGGTCGCGGAGACTCGTTGTATGCCGGGAATGCCAGCATCACCCGTGTGCAGTGCGCGTTCGTCGATACGCCCGAGGTGGATGAGATCGTCAAACATATAGCCAAACAGCAGCGTTACTCCGAACCGTATCAGTTACCGGAGTATGTAGGTGAAGGCGGGGAAGGCGAGGCACTCGCACCGGGTAGCGTAGATATGAAACGTCTCGATCCGATGTTTGCGGATGTGGCCCGTTACGTAGTAACCAAACAAGAGGGTTCGACCTCGCGTCTGCAACGTGCGTTCGAAATCGGTTATAACCGCGCCGGTAAGTTAAGTGACCAACTCGAAGCCGCCGGTATCGTGGGACCGAACAAAGGACCGAAGGGACGAGACGTTTTGATTCAGGACCTGGATCAACTGGATAAACTGCTCGAAGAGCTGGGAGTGAAGTAAAGTTGAAAGTTTAAAGTTGAAAGTTGAAAGTTTAAAGTTTAGAGGTGAAAGGACTTTTAGTAATATTATCTGTATTGAGTTCGTTTCTGACTTCGTTGGAGCAGAAGACTTTGAAGGCGGACTTTGTAGCAACGGTGGCTGAGACCGCCGATGCGCCTATGAACTATCCGGGCTCCATCACAATGAAGGGCAAACAGTTCCGCCTTTCGATGGGTTCGATAGAGGCGGCTTTTGATGGACAGACGATGTATATGTATTCGGCGGAGACCGATGAGTTGAACCTCACTTCGCCGACCGACCGGGAGTTGATAGAGTCCAACCCGTTCCTTTTTGCACTGGAGATGGCCCAACAATGCGAAGTGACAGAACGTGCATCGAGTGACGGCAAACAGACCATCATCACCTTGGTGCCGCGCGAAGAGACGCTGGGTATTAACCGATTTGTGCTCAAAGTGCAGAACGGTACTTTACTGCCGCTGCAGGTAGAGGTGCGCGAAGGAACGAAGACATCCACGCTGACTTTGATGGGGCCGTCGTTTATCACAACCGAACCGAAGTATGTGTTGGAGCCGGAAGAGACGACGTTTGTGAATGATTTGAGATTTTAGAGAAGATGGAAAATAAAGTAAAATGTTTGATTATTGGTAGCGGCCCGGCCGGGTATACCGCTGCTATCTATGCATCGCGTGCGAATCTGGCACCGGTGCTGATCGAAGGACCGCAGTTAGGCGGCCAGTTGACCACTACCACCGAAGTGGAGAATTTCCCGGGCTATCCCGACGGCGTAGAACCCTTCACGATGATGGATGATCTGCGTCGTCAGGCAGAGCGCTTCGGTACGCAGTTCGTCTCCGGTATCGTCACCAAAGTGGACTTCTCGGTCAGCCCGAAGAAAGTATGGGTGGAAGATACTGACCTCTACGAAGCAGACGCGGTCATCATCGCCACCGGTGCATCGGCCAAATACCTGGGTATCGAATCCGAGCGCATCTATCGCGGTCGCGGCGTGAGTGCCTGTGCTACCTGCGACGGTTTCTTCTATCGCAAGAAGACGGTTGCCGTAGTAGGTGGAGGTGATACGGCCTGCGAGGAAGCGAATTACTTAGCCGGCTTGTGCGAGAAAGTATATATGATCGTGCGCAAACCCTATCTGCGTGCCTCGGAGATCATGCAGCAACGCGTGCTGAATAACCCGAAGATAGAGGTGCTCTTTGAGCATAACACCCTCCAGCTGACGGGAGAAGGCAAGGTGCAAGGTGCTGATCTGATCTATCGCAAAGGCGAACCTGATGAGGCAGTGAAGCATATTGAGATTGACGGTTTTTTCCTTGCTATCGGTCACCATCCCAATACCGAACTCTTCAAGGATTACATCGCTCGTGATGCAGAAGGGTATATCATCACGCATGATAATAGCACACAGTGCTACCAATCACCAATAACCAATCACCAATCACCAATCACCAATCACCAATCACCAATCCTCCCTGGTGTGTTTGCGGCCGGAGACTGTGCTGACCCGCATTACCGTCAAGCTATTGTAGCAGCGGGTAGTGGCGCGAAAGCAGCGATTGAGGCAGATAAATACATCAAGAGCTTATAAACAAACAAACGCCCGAATGGACGTTTGTTTTAAGTGGAGCACAGGGGACTCGAAAATTGCCATTTGGCAATAATCGTTCGAGGTTTACCGAGATAAGAACCCAGGGGGAGAGCCCCTTGTGGAACGAAGTGGAGCACAGGGGACTCGAACCCCTTACCTTAACATTGCGAACGTTACGCTCTACCAGATGAGCTA
>AUXO012207752.1_pt1 | contig 18017 bp, 18 predicted proteins | sample 768731 | NCBI WGS metagenome assembly AUXO01 (sample SAMN02715735, study PRJNA202380) | gut metagenome | biome: sheep rumen | host: Ovis aries | place: New Zealand: Palmerston North
GCGGCCTCGCCGTTGTTCTGGACAAGATTCAGTCCCGCCGTTCCCAGTTTATCCTTCATGACAAGGGCGACCCTTTTCGCTACCCTGACAGCGCCTGCCGCCACGTCTTCCGGGATCTCGTAAAGATTCTCATAATGGTCCTTGGGAATGACCAGGGCATGGCCTCTGGTGGCGGGAGAAGCATCCATGATGACGCGGTAATCCTGGTCCTCGTAAAGAGTCCTGGTGGGAATATCACCATTTGCGAGTTTGCAAAAGATACAATTGTCGTTTTTCATAAATAAAAAATCCTTTCGGCAGGAGCTTCCTGCTTTCTTATATATTTATGAAAGCAATTATATCACTTTTTGTCATGCGAGGCTATTACCTGCAGCAGAACTCCGCCTCTCCGAACCGGATCACGTCTCCCTTTCCCACCGGGACGCTTTCCTCCGGCTGCAGTCGGATCCCGTTGATCCAGGTCCCGTTGGTGGAATTAAGATCCGTCAGCAGAGGATTTCCGCTCCGGTCCTCCGATATCCTGGCATGCATGCGGCTGACGGACCTGTCGTCGATCAGGATATCCGCAAAGTCCGGCGAGGTCCCCACCGTATGGGGCAGGGCATCCAGTTCGATGGTACGGCCCCTGGCGCTTCCGTTCCCGTAAAGTCTGAGCGCCTCCTTTTCAGATATTCCGGGCACAAAGACCGTCTGCACGGGCCCGGTGTCATTTCCGCCTTCCTTCTGCCACAGGTCAAACTCTCCCGGCGGAAGAAGAGACATCTCGGGCTCCTCTTTTTCCGGGGCCTTATCCTTCTTTCCTCTTCTGATCCCTTTTATCCTCTCTGCCAGGACAAGAACAAGAAGCAGCAGGGCCGCTGCCCCCGCAGCCAGGGCTCCCGCCGTAAAAAGCCTTAAGGTCCTGACCGGCAGATCCAGAAACCGGCCTGCGGCGGCCAGAATGCCGGCAGCCAGAAGGAGTCCTGCGGGAAGCAGATATTTTACAGATAAGGTCCTCTTTGCCGGAACCTCTCCCCCGCCCGGGCCTTCCTTTTCCTTCTCCGAAGGCTCAGACGGCGTCATGAAGGCATCCTCCATGGCGCCCGCAGAGTAAAAGCCGCTGCTCCAGTCCCTTCCTTCTTCCAGAGGGACGCTTTCCTCTCCCGGAGGCGGGTCCTCCGGAAGCTGCATCCTGTCTCCGAACAGCTCTTTCAGGATCTTTTCCGTAAAGACAAACTCCGGCATCTCGGACATGGCGTCCAGCTGAAAGGCGGCCGAAGCCGCCTCCCTGTCGCCGGCATCGATCCTTTCGGCCAGAAAAACATAGAGGCCCCGGTTTCCCCCAGCCCCTGCCGTTTCCGAAAGCCCCGGACAGAAGGTAAAGTAATAACGGTTCTCCGAAAAGTCATAGTAGACCTTGTCCGCATCCAGGATCAGGTCCGCCGCATCCAGAAGATAGGCGGACAGCTCCTTTCCGGCGGAGGCCAGCTCTGACAGGATCCTCTGCAGGTCCGAGGCATCCAGCATTCTGTCGGCGTACATATGGGAAAGCTTCTGACGGGCCGTGATCTCGTAATAGAGATAAATACTGTCGTCGATCATGCGCAGGGAGCAGGGCAGGATCCCGTCTATGTGATTGGCCGACGCCATCCGGAAACGGTAATCCGACTCCTTTGCCCCCTCCGGGCACCGTATGGTCATATAGGATTTCAGGCAGTCCCTGTAATAGCCGGTTTCAAGTTCCATCGCCGTCCTCCTTATCGTCTTCCTCTCCCTGTCCGGCGCCCGAAAGGAGCTTTCCTGCCAGGCAGGTCAGTCTTCTGTACTTTCTGAATCTGGCCGGCGGATCATGGTCCGGCGTGCTGACCGTGCATGTAAATCCCATTCCCCTGCCCCGGGTCAGAAAATACCCGGACATGGGGGAGATCCTCATCTGCCCGGATACGGTCACATCCCTTCCTCCCCGGCCTGAAAGAGAAGCTGAGACCGATGAGAAGAAAGGATACTTCTCTCTTTTCAGTCCGTACTCTCCCCGGATCCTGTTTTCGGAAAGGGGGGATTTCTGCGAACTTTCCCGGATGGAAAGGATCAAGGCATCCTGGACCATCCGGCACCGCCCCCAGGCAAAAAAGGTCATATAGATCGTCAGCACCAGGACCGCCAGGGCCATGGGCACGATAAAGGCCGCTTCCACCGTAAAATATCCGTCCGTTTCATTATTTCTCTTCAAATCCTGCCTCCTTTCAGATACAGAAGGGCCGCAGCCGCAAAAAGAAAGGGCACAAAGGGGATCCTTGTATTCAGATCCGCCCTTTTTGCGGCCAGCATCAGCCCCGCGCAGACAGCGCAGGCAAGCTGGGCCGCCGCTGTGATCAGAACGGTATCGGAAAGCCCCGCAAAAAGTCCCAGGATCAGGATGGTCAGTCCGTCCCCCTGTCCGATCCGTCCCCCCGAAATAAGACCCATCAGCAGATAAAAAAGACCTGGGATCAGGGACAGGAGCAGGGAAAAAGCTGTTTCGCGCCCCGACAGGATCCCGCAAAGATCCAGCACAAGGGCCGTAAGAAACCCTGCTGCAAGAAGAGGGCAGGGAATGGTCCTGGCCCTCATGTCCCTGAAGGCTGCCAGAGCCAGAAAAAACAGCAGGAGGGGAAGGCGGCCTTCCTCATACAGGATGGCAGGAGCGTTTTCTAGCTGCATTTGGAGCAAGGCCGCATCCTCCCTTCCACGCTTTTCAGGGGAACCTCCTGGACATTTCTGTGAATGGCGCTGCAGGAAGCGCTGCTGTGATAGCGGTTTCCGTAGTTCGTTATAAAAACGCATCCCGCCTCCGAAGGGCGGCAGTACTCACATGGATAATAGACGGCTCCTCCAAGACTCCTCTCCCCGGCGACCAGGGCTCCCTGAACGCTGCGGACGGAGGGGCGCAGGTAGGTGCAGGCCCGGTCCCTGTGATAGACAGAGCCCCTGTCCGTTATATATACGATCTCATCTTCCTCTTCCTTCTGCTCTCCGGGCAGTTCCGACAGCCGGTATCCGGTCCAGGCATGGCCCGCATAGGTGCTCTGGAGGGTAAGGGCCGGAATACCGGGCAGGGAGAAGGAAGGCGACGCCTTATAGGAGGCTGTAAGACAGATTTCCCCGCTGTCAGTAAGGATCTCCGACCCCAGCAGGGAAATGCCGCCCGAAAGCACATCTCCCGCGGGATTTTCCTTTCGTACCAGTTCCTCGGTCCTGCCGCTCACCCAGGCCAGGGACAGTCCCGCTGCCGCCGCTCTGGCCGGGAGGCTGTCTTTTCCCGGCGCCGCCCCGCCTTCTTCGCTGTCCAGAGCATAGCGGGCATACCAGGCATATTGGGCAGCCTCCCTTCCGGCCCGGAAGAGAGATGCGCTGACCCTGCTCTGCAGAAGGACCATGTCATATACCGACAGGATCCCCAGCATAAAGAAGAGAAAAAGCGGCAGGATCAGCGCCGCTTCCAGGGTCATGCTGGCAGGGGGAGGGGAAGACAATGCCCGTAAAAGAGGCCTGTCTTTTTTCCGGAGACCATCTCTTCTGCTTTTCCCATCTGCAGTTATGTTGCTGGGCCGCTTCAACAAAGGCATTGTCCTCCCTTCCCCCTGTCAGTTATAGGTTTCGTTTCTTATGACGGTATAGGCAAAGCCCAGAGCGTCAAAGGCCGCGGCCTCCATGGAAAAGGCGTCTACGCATCCGTCCATGCAAAAGAGGCTGTTTCCCGGAGTCCTGCGAAGATCCATCTCCATGACGTCCATAAGCCTGCTGCAGCGAAGAGAAGTCCCTTCCATAAATAAAAGGATCTGCAGATACTCGCCGTAGGTCATGCCGGTCCCCGGGCTTTCTTCGGGGGCTCCTTCCGTCTCCCCATGGAGCAGGCCTTCTATTCCCGTCTTCCAGGTCTCTCCTGTCTTTATAAGAGGAACCCTTTCCCCTTTCATCAGCGCCTTCAGGTCGCGGATGCTCTCCAGATAGGACCAGGCACCCAGAAGGACGGCCTTCAGGGCCGGCTCGAATTCCGGAATGAGAAGGGTCAGGGACAGAGATGCCGCCGCGCTCTCCAGCTCCGCCTGCTTTCCGGGATCCTGCAGAAGATAAAGGCTGTTCAGGGCCAGACGGACCAGAAGAAGCTCCTCCAGGGTCTTTTCCAGGTTGGCCCGGTCCGAATCCCGGCCGTGCAGAATGTATTCCAGCTGATACTGCAGAAGGCTTCCTTCCCTGACATTTCCCCGGCAGCCGCATTTTTCCGCTATATAAAGGTCCAGCATCAGCGAGGAGGCCGGCAGTGTGCCGTGGGAATTTTCCGTATACAGGCCCGTCCCTCCGGAAATGCTTCTGTGAGAGAAAAAGCCGGACAGGTCTGCCTGAACCTCCGAAACTTCCGCTCCTTCTCCCAGGACCTGTGTCAGAAGAGGCTGCCTTAGGAGTTCCGCAAGGCCCTCCAGCGTATTTTCCGCTTCGCCCTCTCCCGTCTCTTCGCCTTCCGCGTCCCCTTCTTCCCGGGTATCTTCCTTTCTGTCCCTGCTTTTTTTCATCAGGTCTTCCATCTGCTTCTTTGTCCCTTCCATTCCCGAAGACAGGGCCTGTGTATCCACAGGAAGGCCCTGCCACAGATCCAGGATCCTCGTCACTTCCGAGAGGGCCGCTCCTGCGGGATCGGCCGTCATATAGGCGCCGATCTGCTCCCGGAGAGGAAGAAAGCCCGCGTCCTGGGCATGCCGGGTCCCGGTCAGAAAAACGCCTGCTCCTGACAGTCCCGTAAAGGATCCGGCTCCGAAAACGGAAAGGACCGGGGCGGGTGCAAGGTTTTTTCCGAAATAATAATTCAGCCTCTCTTCCAGGGCCGCATCGGAAGGACTTCCGGATCCGTAGGAGGTATCAATAAAGAAGAGATCGTAACGGGAAAAAAGAGCCGCGGAAAATTCGGCCATGACTGCATCGGTGGAGGCATCCGCCGCACAGGTCACCTCCAGCCTGGAGGCGTTCATGCGGGCTCCCTGCAGAAGAGCGAAGTACAGGCTCAGGATCAGGGGCAGGACCAGAGCCATAAAGACCGTCAGGTATCCGTCCCTCCTATCCCAGGATCGAGCTGCTGTCCGCATTGATCTGACTGAAGATCCTGGTCACAAGGTCATTGAGCTGTTTTCGGAAGATGACCACGAGACCCACCAGCACCACGATAATGAGGATGATCTCCACGGTCCCCATCCCCTCTTCGCGGCAGAAAAATGTTTTCAGTTCTTTCATAACAAACTCCTTTCTTACATAAAACCGAAGCAGGCCGGGACGATGATGATCAGCATGGTCACAGCCAGCATCATGGCCATGGGAAGGAGCAGCTTTGTGCCGGCCTCCTCTCCCAGCTTCTTTGCCGTAGTCCTGCGGTCCTGGGCTGCCGCCGCCGCTTCCTCCTGCAGGGAAGAAAGCAGAGCCTTGTTCCCCTTTTTGAGGTTCTGTCCCAGAAGGGAAGAGAGCCTGACATACTGCTGCAGACGGCAGCGTTTTCCCCAGTGCTCATAGGCATCCTTTTCGGAAACGCCGCTTTCCAGTTCATGGCAGATGAGAAGGATCTCCTCTCCCGCATAGCGCATCTCCTCTCCCTCTGACCTTTCCGTTTCGTACTCCTGTCCCATGCGGAAAAAGACATTTCTGACGCTCATGCCCGCTCCCAGATAAAGAGCAAAGCGGCTGGCAAGGCCCGGATAATCCAGGATCAGCTGACGGTTCCTTTCCTCCAGCTTCTTTTTCAGGTCCCGGTCTCCCAGGAAAAAGCCTGCGATACCTGCAAGAGACACTGCCAGAAAGACCACAGCAGACCTGTCTTTTGTCTTTTCCCTCCAGACCAGGCGCTTTCCTTCAAAGGTATCTGCAAGGACCATCTCTGTTCCCGAAAGGGACCGGGCCTCTTCTTTTTCCAGCAGCTCCTCCAGAGCATCCCTGCGGGAGAGGGGCTCCGTTTCCGGGGGCTTTACGACCCGGAGCGGAATGTCTTTTTCGAAAGTCCACGGTGCATAGGTCAGCACCGCCGTAAGGGTCACATCTTCTCCGTCGGGATCTGAAAGATTCTCCCAGAACACCCTGCCGTCTGTATCAAGGAGGCCGTAGAAGCTGCTCTTCCAGCTGATCCGGAAGGGACTGCCCTCCAGGGCCCCGGGCAGATACAGATCCTTCCAGACCCGGTCCGGCCCTTCATTGCCTCCCAGGATCAGAGCGGGAAGCTTCTCCATGACTTCCTCTGCCATGGCTTCCGTTTCCTCCTTTGTATAGCGTCTTGCCTGTACCTTCAGATGATAGTCCCCAAGGTGCTCCGTCACCTTTTCCCCCGGTACGGCCAGGTCTGCCTCCAGATCCACTTCCTTGTCGGCGCCTCCGTAGGTATTCCTTTCGATGACGCCCCCTTCCCGGACCTGCCTGCTTTGGACCGCGCTCAGATGGACCGCAGCGGCGATCAGATCAGCCGCCAGGAAAAAGAGGAGCAGGATCCTGATCTTGCCTGTATACCACTGCCTGGTCCTTTCCTCCGCTCCCATGGGCGCATCCAGAAGGATCTGGGCCCTGTATACATCCCTTTCCCCGGGAAAGGGCCCTCTTTTCCGCAGGATCCCGTACAGAAAGGCCGCAGCCCGGTCCAGACCTCTGCAGGGCTCCCCTGCCTCCTCATATTTCTTTCCTGCCAGGATCAGAGCCGCCAGCAGAACAGGGCAGACCAGATACAGGCCCCACTGAAGGTTTTCCATTCGTGCATCTCTTTTCTTCTAAAGACGGATATCGGCAATCTTCTCACCCAGCGCGCAGGCGGCCAGATAGAGGGCCAGGCAGACGGTCATAAAAGCCGCCCCCGCCAGGTTGTGGTAGAGGGGATCGAAAAAGCCCCTGTTGGTCAGGCTGATGTAGAGAATAATGGCAAAGGGCACTGCCTCCATGATCCTCAGCTCCAGCTGCCTGCTGCTTACCAGCAGGCGGATCTCTCTTTCCACCTCCAGCCGCTCCTGCAGCAGGATTCCGGTCTGCTCCATGACCTGGATCATATTTCCTCCGCTTCGGGAGGCGATCAGGAACACCTGGGCAAAGTCCCGGATCTCCGGGATCCCGGACCGGGCGGCAAATTCGTCCAGCAGCCGGTTCAGAGGAATGCGGTTGTCCAGGCCCGCTGTGATCAGGACAAGCTCTCTGGTCATTTCCGCCCCGCTGCCGAAGCGGAAGGCCATGTCCCTGGCCGTTTCCCGGAAAGCGTTCTCCGGGGAGTAGCCTGCCCGCATGCCTGTAACGACCCCGGCAAGGGCTTCCCCGAATTCCTCCGACAGTCTGTCCTTTCGTTTCTTTTCCGCCCTGTCCTCCAGGATCCTCATAATGGGAATGCAAAGAGGCAGGAGGGCTGCCATGGCAAGCCAGGACCGGTAGAAGAGAAAGGCGGTCATGCCTGTCAGGCCAAGGGCCGTCAGCAGATGCCGGGGCCGGATCCTAGGGAAGACGGATCCCCGCCGCCTCCAGCTTGTGCCTGTCCAGAAGGGGCTCTTTCCGCTGCCAGGCTCCGATGATCCTTCCTTCTTTTTCTCCTTCTTCCACAAACTCATACAGACTCCTTAATAAGATCCGGCCGTCCCGGATCCCTTCCACCTCCCGGATCTCCAGAAGCCTGCGGGACCTGTCCCTTAACCGGCCCAGATGCACGATGATATCGATGGCGCTGGCGATCTGGGAACGGATCGCGGAAACGGGCAGATCCAGGCTGGACATGAGGACCATGGTCTCCAGACGGGACAGGGCATCCCCGGCGCTGTTGGCATGTCCCGTACTCAGGGACCCGTCGTGTCCTGTGTTCATAGCCTGAAGCATGTCCAGCGCTTCCGCTCCTCTGACTTCTCCCACAATGATCCTGTCGGGCCGCATGCGGAGGCTGGCCCGGATCAGATGCCGTATGGTGACTTCGTTCTCCCCCTCCACGTTGGCATTTCTGGCTTCCAGACTGACCAGGTTGTCGATGTGGCCGATCTGCAGCTCCGCATTGTCTTCGATGGTAATGACACGTTCGTCGGAGGGGATAAATTCAGACAGGGCGTTGAGAAAGGTGGTCTTGCCGGATCCTGTGCCGCCGCTGACAAAGATGTTGTAGCCGGCTCTTACCAGACAGGCCAGAAAGCCTGCGGCTTCGGGAGAAAGGGATCCGAAGGCGATCAGATCCTTCATCCGGATGGGCTGCTCCGGAAAGCGCCGGATGGTCACGATGGGCCCGTTCAGGGCCACCGGAGGCAGGACAACGTTCACTCGCTCCCCTCCCGGAAGTCTTGCATCCACCACGGGAGAAGCTTCGTTGACGGTCCTGTTGCAGTCGGATACGATCCTGCGGATCACGTCGTAGAGCCTGTCCGGGGAGCTGAAGGTCTTTTCATAAGGACGGATGGCTCCCTTTTCCTCGATAAAGATCCTGTCAGGCCCGTTGATCATGATCTCCGTAATGCCCGTGTCCTCCAGAAGCTCCTGCAGGACATCCAGACGGCGGATGGAATGGAAGAGCTCCTGGCGCATGCGCTTTCTTTCCTCCAGGCCGAAAGGATACTCTCTCCCTGCCCGTACGATCTCTTCATCGATCATTTCCAGGATCTGGCCGTCCATGGTCTCCCTGGAATAATCGATCCTCTCCAGAATGCTCTCCCGGACTCTGCCGCGGATATCTTCATAGGTAAGTTCCCTCTTCATGTCCTGCCCCCTTCCCGGATCAGCTCCCTTGCGTAGTCTGCCAGAGGACCGTGGGTCATGAATTTCATAGAGGAAGGCAGCTCCCTGAAGACGGGAAGACGAAGTCTCCTGGTCCTGGTCCAGATATCCTCGTAGTGAAAGCGGCGCAGCAGATCTTCATAGGAAGAAAGCCTGGCTGCCGATACCGGATCCTCTCTTTCGATGGTATAGACTCTGTCACAGAGACGCAGGGTCTCCAGAAAGCAGTCTCCCCGGGCCGAGATGTCCAGGATCAGATATCTGTAATCCGTGACCCTGTCTATGGCTTTGAAAAAGCCCGTCCACCGGTCCTGTGCCAGTGAGGAAAGCTCCATGGCAGAGCGGGGCGGAGGCAGACAGAAAAGTCCGTTGACCTCCCGGGCCATGGATCCCAGCAGGGCCGGGAACCTCTCCGGAGCGCATTCGTTATAGTAGATCAGGTCGGTAAGGCTGTCTTCTCCGTTAAGGCCCAGAAGAGTGCTGAGACCGGAGCAGGGCTCCAGATTCAGATAGAGGGCCGGTTCCTCTGCAGAAAGAAGCTGTCCCATGGTCAGGGCCAGGGATGTCTGCAGGGCCCGGCTGACCGGGGTATAGAAACCGATCATGGTAAGAGACTGTCCATGGCGTATGGACGCACCGGTCTGAAGGTCCCCGGCTCCGGGCAGCCGCAGAAGGGCGTCCGCAAGGCAGCGGGCCCTCTGATATTTGCTGACGCAGGCAGGGCCGCCTTCGGGACAGTCCCCGCTCTCGCTCAGGATCAGGATCCTGTCAGGATCCAGGCCTTCCGTCCAGCTGCCCCGGAGAGATTCGGAAAGGATCACATACAGGGCTTTATCCTGCAGGTCTTCCCCCTTCAGCCGCCCCGGGTCCGTCAGGATCCTGACATTGCAGGCGAGGCCTCCCTCCGAAAGCAGGTATTCCTGCAGATGCCTGGCGTAGCGCAGGTCCCTGTCACAGATGAGAACTGTGCGGTCTTTTTCATACTGCATCAGAAAACACCTCCTACATGAAGCAGGACGCCGGCTGCGATCGGAAGAGCCATATGAAGCCCATGATGGATGTCTTTTCTGAGCAGGAGCACAAGGCAGGCATACAGGGCGGATACAAGAAGGATGGCCATAAGGCAGGAAACGTATTCGGCGGGAGAAAGAAAAGCGCAGACCGCCATGAGAAGTTTGATGTCGCCGGCTCCGAGGCCGCCGGTGCGATAGAAGGGAAAAAGAAAAAGCAGTGTGAGAAACATAAGAAAGAGGAGGACCGGCAGTGCCGGAAGCCCGTCTTCAGCCAGACGAAGAAGCGCTCCCGACACCGTCCACGGGATCAGCCAGGCATTGAAGATCCTGCCCGATCTCAGATCTGTAAAGACCGCTCCCCCCAAAAGGACCGTCAGGAGAATCCTGCTCAGGAAATGCATTGTTGGCCCCTTTCTGCACGAACGTGCGAGGAAGTGTATTCATTTATGATCTGATTTTAAGAACCGCAAAGTCAGATTACAAGCGTAAAAAGGGCATTTTGTCATTTTTGTGAAAAGGGCCCATATTTTTGGCCCCTGAAAAAAGTGAATGCCGGAAAACGGCGTAAACTCGATGTTTCGTATGTCAGTGCATCTTTCAGGCGCAATAATTTATTGTTTTACCGTTTGTTTTCGGATACAATAATAAACAGATGTAACCTTAAATCCACCAGAAAGCAGGAACTGACTGCAGGAGGAAAAACTATGAAGTATGTATGTGATGTATGCGGATGGGTCTATGACGAAGAAGAAGGCGCCGAAGATTTCGGCATCGCTCCCGGCACCAAATGGGAAGATCTCCCCGAAGATTTCGAATGCCCTCTCTGCGGCGTAGGCAAGAGCGACTTCACCCAGGAGTAAGTCAGCCCTTTAAAAAAGCAGACAAAAAAGACCTTTCCGCATCAGCTCCGACGCGGAAAGGTCTTTTTCTTCTGTCTTATTTCAAAATCTCATGTCCGGGAAGGATGACCAGAGAGTCCGTTTCCACGTGGCAGGGCAGCATCAGGACCTTTACTCCTTCCGCTTCTGCCTCTTCAAGGGCCAGGCCGAATGCAGGGTGGGTCTTTATATTGGGCAGGACTTCTGTCACCCCGTCCATCTGGATCACAAAGGCGGCAAATGCTCTGTATCCCTCCCCGGCCGCCTTTGCCAGTTCAAGCAGGTGCTTTACGCCCCGCTGTGTGGGAGCGTCTTATTTCAAAATCTCATGTCCGGGAAGGATGACCAGAGAGTCCGTTTCCACGTGGCAGGGCAGCATCAGGACCTTTACTCCTTCCGCTTCTGCCTCTTCAAGGGCCAGGCCGAATGCAGGGTGGGTCTTTATATTGGGCAGGACTTCTGTCACCCCGTCCATCTGGATCACAAAGGCGGCAAATGCTCTGTATCCCTCCCCTGCCGCCTTTGCCAGTTCAAGCAGGTGCTTTACGCCCCGCTGTGTGGGAGCGTCCGGGAAATATCCGATGCCCCCGATCTCCAGGGTACATCCTTTGACCTCCATCAGATATTTCTGCTCCCCTTTTTCCATAAGAAAATCGATCCTGGAGCTTCCATAGGTATATTCCGGCTTCACGCTGTCAAAGCCCTGTCTGTCCAGCCATTCCCGCACCACTCTGTTGGGGGCCTGGCTGTCGATATTGAACAGGATGCCGTTATTTTTCCGGACTGCCACCAGATCGTACCTGGTCTTCCGGCCGGGACTTCCGGGCTCTGTCAGATAGACCTCTGCCCCCGGAAGCAGCAGTTCCCTGCACCTTCCGGTATTTTTCACATGGACCGTCTCTTCCTTCCCGTCCAGCTCCACTCTGGCCGCAAAGCGGTTCTGCCGTTCTATAAAGCTTCCTCTGATAATGTTCCCGTATTTCATGCTCCAGCCCTTTTCTTCCGCGCTGCCCCGGCTTCAGACCGCAGCTTCCCTCTTTCCTTTGTCTGAGGATACTGCCTGCTTCGTTCTCAGTCGTCCGTCACGACCTCTCCGGTCCAGTCTCTGATCCCGCCGAATTCATACACATTTTTGTACCCCAGTCCGGCCAGCTTTTCCGCCGCCTGCCTGGACCGGTTTCCGCTCCGGCAGTATATCAGAATGATCTGATAGAGGTTCGAAAGCTCAGGAGGGCGTTCGTCCCCAATCGTCTCATTCGGAATACAGACCGCGCCGGGGATATGGCCGGTCTTAAACTCGTCCATCGTTCGTACGTCCACAATGATGCAGTCTTCCTCCTGTTCCATCATTTCCACGGCCTTTTCCTGGGAGATGGACGTATAGGTCTGTTCCATCATATCATCCCCGTCCATGACCTGGTCCCCGGAACAGGCCGAAAGCACAAACAGGCATATCAGGCCCGCAAGAGCCGCCCTCCATCGTTTATTCATTTACAAACCTCCAAATCCTTTTTGGCCTGAAAAAAGGACGGCCCGCTCTCACGGACCGTCCTCTCATCCTTCAGCTGCTGCAGGCCCTGTCAGGAAATCTTCAAAGAAATATTTCTCAGAATTATTTCCTGATATTGAAAGCCTTGAATCCGGGATACTTGGCAGCTGCGCCCAGTTCTTCCTCGATCCTGAGCAGCTGGTTGTACTTGGCAACACGCTCGGTCCTGGAAGGAGCACCGGTCTTGATCTGGCAGGTGTTCAGAGCGACTGCCAGGTCGGCGATGGTGGTGTCTTCCGTTTCACCGGAACGGTGGGAAGTAACAGCAGTCATGCCGTTCTTGTGAGCAAGCTTGATGGCTTCCAGAGTCTCAGAAACGGAACCGATCTGGTTGAGCTTGATCAGGATGGAGTTTGCAGCGCCCAGCTCGATGCCCTTCTGCAGTCTCTTGACGTTGGTAACGAACAGGTCATCGCCTACCAGCTGGATCCTCTTGCCCAGCTTCTTGGTCATCTTTACCCAGCCTTCCCAGTCTTCTTCATCCAGGCCGTCTTCGATGGAGATGATAGGATACTTGTCGATCAGGCTCTCCCAGTGAGCGATCAGCTCATCGGAGGTGAAGGTCAGGCCGCTCTTGGGCTGCTTGTAGAAGCCGATGCCCTTCTCTTCGTCTTTCCACTCGGAGGAAGCGGCGTCCATAGCCAGAACGAAATCCTTGCCGGGCTCATAGCCGGCGTTCTTGATAGCCTGGCAGATGTGCTCCAGGGTATCCTCATCGGACTTAAGGTTGGGAGCGAAGCCGCCTTCGTCGCCCACTGCAGTGGTCTCGCCTTCCTTCTTCAGCAGGGCCTGAAGGGCGTGGAAGACTTCTGTGGACCAGCGGAGGGCTTCACGGAATGTGGGTGCGCCTGCGGGCATGATCATGAACTCCTGGGTATCCACAGAGTTGGAGGCATGTGCGCCGCCGTTCAGGATGTTCATCATGGGAACGGGAAGAGTCGTAGCCTGTGCGCCGCCCAGGAAACGATAGAGCGGAATGCCTTCTGCCGCTGCGGCTGCCTTTGCCGCTGCGATGGAAACTGCAAGGATGGCGTTTGCGCCCAGCTTGTCCTTGTTGGCTGTGCCGTCCAGATCAAGCATGACCTTGTCTACCAGATAAGTATCGGATGCGTCTACGCCTACCAGAGCGGGGCCGATCAGCTCGTTGATGTTGGCAACGGCCTTGGAAACGCCCTTTCCGCCGTACTTGCTCTTGTCGCCGTCGCGAAGCTCAAGCGCCTCAAAGATACCTGTGGAAGCACCGCTGGGAGCCGCGCCTCTGCCGACAGTACCGTCCACCAGTGTGACCTCGGCTTCAACTGTGGGATTGCCGCGGGAGTCGATGATCTCACGGCCGATCACTTTTTCAATCTGTAAATAATCCATACTGTTTTGGTCCTTTCTCATGCTGTCCTGTGCTGCCTTTTTTCTGCGAAAGGCTCGGTCAGGCCAGTCATGCAATGATAAAAAAGTTACAACTAACCATATCATATTTTAGCAAGACATTGTTCAAATTGCAAGCATCCTGGACCGCCCGCGCCGTCATAAAGAGGGGGCGGCAAAGCTCTTTCTCTCTGTTCATCCTTCCCCGAATCTGCTACAATACGTCTATCGGCGCTTTTTGCCGCACCCGGGAGGCGTTTGTTTCTCCCGCATTCCCGACCAGTAAGGAGGATCCGTCCTTGAAACGCAGGATTTCCATACCGGAGCTTCTGGCAGAGCTGTTTTTTGCCTTTCTGCTCTTCTATTTTGCCTATAAGGTCTCATACGTGGGCATCGACTACGATATCCATATCGCAAAGCTGGAGGGCTTTGATTTCAGCCAGCTTGGCGCCTATATAAAAGAACACCAGGAACCCCTCTGGCACCTGACCGTGGCCGCCGTCCGAAAGCTTCTTGGCTGCTCACTTGAGCGGGCCGCAGGGATCGCCTCCGGCGGCTATTATGCCCTCATGTATCTGGTCGCCTGCCGTCTGATCGACTTTGCCGACCTGGAGATCCGAAAGCCCATGCTGGCTTTCCTTGCCTTCTGCCTCCATATCGCGGCGGCCATTTACGTTCCCTTTTTCAACAAAACGCCCTATCTGGGACAGGGTTCCCCCAACGTCTGGCATAACCCCACCACCATCGGCGTCAAGTGGGCCGCCCTCCTTGTATTCATGCTGACGGCGGCCGAGCTGACAAGGCTGGTCAGGGAGCGCTTCGAAAAGAACGTACGCATCGTTCCCGCCATCGTCATCGCCCTCCTTATGGTGGTCTCCAACCTTTATAAGCCCAGCCTGGTCATGGTCTATTATCCGGCCATCTTTATCGTCTGCCTGGTATGGCTGGTCCGCTTCCGGGGAAAGAACCTGAAGCACTGCTTCGAGCTCTTCCTGGTCTGCCTGCCCTCTCTCCTTCTGATGATCCGCCAGTTTTTTATGTCCTTCGGCGCAGAAAGTCCGGAGGGCGGAGGACTTGTCATCGCACCCTTTAAAGTGGCTTCCATCTATTCGCCCAATATCGCCGTGTCCACCCTTCTGCTCCTGGCCTTCCCCCTCTACATGCTGGCGGTGGTCCTGGCAGAGAAAAAGATGGATATGGCTGACTGGTTCGGATGGCTCATGCTTCTGGTGGGCCTTGCGGAAAAGCTGCTTCTGGCCGAGACCGGAAGCCGGGCTTCCCACGGCAACCTGGCCTGGGGATATCTCCTGGCCGTCTACTTTGTCTGGTTCCTGGCCATCAGAGACTTCATGCTCCTTTGGCAGACCAGAAGCCTTTACGCTGTCAGAGTCTACCGCATGCGGGACCACATCCTCTGCTTCGGAGGGACCGTCCTTCTGACCCTGCATGTTCTCTCCGGCGCCTGGTACCTCTACTATCTGATCGTTCTCGGGAACAGCATCTGATCCGCTGCCGGGAAAAATGGAAAGGAGTGTGTTATGAAAGCTCTGAAAAAGGCTCCCTTATATCTTATCTTTGCAGCCATGCCTCTGATCACCATGGCCCTGATCTCTCTGATCTTCCGGATCGATCCCAGGAATACCGTCCTTGTGGCCGGCGATGAGATCACCTGGTACTCCCTGGTCCGGTCCGTGGTCGCTTTCGGCCGTCCCCTGGGCTACTACGGCTACGCCGGCTCCCATGCGGCCTACGGCACCTTCAGCACCTGGGGCCCCGCCCAGGTCTACGCCATGTCCCTGGTCCCCAGGCTCGCCGGCATGACCATGCAGAGCCCAATCCTGACCAACGTGATCTATGCCTGCGCAGCCAATCTTCTTTTCGTGCTCTTTACCCAGCCCGAAATAAAGAGCGCCCTGCGGCTGATCCTGATCTCTTTCCTTACCTATGTCAGCTTCCAGTTCATCTTTACCGGCATGTCGGAGACCACCCGCTTTTCCATGGGCATCGTTCTGACCGGCATCCTCTGGTATCTGTGGAAGAATGCCTCCAAAGGAAAGTTTTTCTACGGCTTCGTTCTCTACGTCCTGGCGCCCCTTCTGATCCTGGCTTTTTCCGCCTGCTACATTCTTTTCACCATTGCGGTCCCCGTATGGTTCCTCTGCCTGTCCGCAAGGCTGGGCCGCAAAAAGAAAAAGAAGTTCCTCTTCTGGTTCTTCTACTGGATCCTGGCCGTCATCCTTTCCGCCCTGATCGTGGCCGGCATGTACTTCTTCAGGAGCAAGGTCATCGCCCCCTATATCAGCAGCACCACCGGCGACTTTATCGCTGCCTTCCGCCAGGGCCTTGCCCCCGGGCTTGACTATGCCCGCGGCCTTCTTATGACCGCCTGGAACAATTTAAATCCCCTGGCTCTTTACCGGATGCGGAATGAACACCACGGTTTCTATACCCTGACCCTGTTCTTCTACTATGCGGTCATCCTTCTCTGCCTGATCCGCATGCTCCTCTGCATCGGGAAAAAATATAAGCACAGAGACTGCTTCGCCCAGTACCTGACTTCCTTCCTGCTGCTGACTTCTTTCCTCTTTGCCTTTATCTTCCTCTATACCACAGAGCCCGCATCCATGATCCGGGGCCTGAACATCGCCTTCGTTCCCGCCCTGTACCTGCTCTGCCTGGGAGAAAAAGACTCCATCATCACCTACCGTCTGGCCATCCTCCTGCTGGTCGGCATGTACAGCTTCGGGATCAACTTCGCTGAAACAGCCATTCCCGGCAGATATGACGCGGCTGCGGCGGCCAGGGTGGAAGAGGTGGAACAGACTCTGTCCCGCTATATCGTTCTGGATCCCCAGGCGGATCCTTCCGAGAATACGGTCCAGCTCTACGGCGATCTGACGCCCAGCCTTATGGGCCTGCCGGCCGGCGCCGGCATCAACGCCATGCTCTGGCTCAACGTAGTGGAACCGGAGTATAAGTACGCTCTCCTGAACCTGGAATCCCCCGGCGGCAGAGATATGGAGACCACCACCCTGCTGCTGACCGACAGGGGCTATAAGGAGCTCTACAACGACGGGGCCCTGGCCGTATACGCCAACCGGTAAAAACCATAAACTTCTTCCGGAAACGAAACAAGACCCGGATCCTCCCCCCCTGCCGGGGAAAGGATCCGGGTCTTTTCTCCTGTTAAATGCCGCTGTGGACAGCCCTTTCAGGCGTGGATCTTCAGCCTGCAGTCCGCGCAGACTCCGTAGAAGACCGTCCGCATGGGATCGATGGCAAAGCCGTGGGTCGCGTCGATGTGCTTCTGGATCCCCACCAGCTCGTCGCAGTGCAGATGGATCAGCTTTCCGCAGTTTTCGCACTTGCAGTGGAAGCAGTCCACGGCGCTGCCCTCATGGAGCCCGATGAACTCATAGCAGGCGGAATTGGTGGCGCCGATGGTATATTTGCGCACCGTTCCCTCTTCCACCAGCTTGTCCAGATGGCGGTAGATGGTGGCCATGCCCATGTTCAGGCCCATGGCCCGGAAATCATCGTGGATCTGGGCCGCCGTCAGATGGGTCCCCTCCCGTTTCATCAGATACTCTGTCAGCTCTTCCTTCTGTCTGGTCCTGTAACCGGTCCTGCCTGCCATGTTTCCCTCTCTTCGCAAAACTGATAATAACATTCTCAAATCACCTATAGTCTATCAGTCCTGCGTTCAAAGTCAACATCCCACTGAAGATTCTCCTGCCTCTCAGCGGATCCCGGTGACCTCATAGTCCCTGTCTTCCACGGTCTCCTTCAGGACCGCGTCGTCGATCTCGCCGCTCAGGGTAACGATGGCGGTTCCGGCGGTATGGCTGACCTGGGCGCTTTCCACCTGGGGAAGCTTCTCCAGAGCCTTTTTGACGGTTGCTTCACAGTGGGGGCACATCATTCCTTTGATCTCGATGGTTTTTGTCATGATATTTCCTTCCTTTTCTTCATCATTTGTATCTGCCAGCAGATGACCGTTTTCATCTGTAGTGACCGGATTCTTAAGCTTCCTGTCCCTTGAGGGATCGTGGACCTTAAAGAGGTTGAGGCGCAGGGCGTTAGAGACCACGCAGAAGCTGGACAGGCTCATGGCCGCCGCTCCGAACATGGGGTCCATGGTGACGCCGGCCCATACCAGAAGGCCCGCTGCCACGGGGATCAGGATCGAATTGTAGATCAGGGCCCAGAAGAGATTTTCCAGGATGTTCCTGTAGGTCGCTCTGGAAAGGCGTATGGCGGCGGGCACATCGCTCAGGCGGCTCTTCATCAGGACCACGTCGGCGGCGTCTATGGCCACGTCCGTTCCTGCGCCGATGGCAATGCCAGTGTCGGCCCGGGTCAGAGCGGGGGCGTCGTTGATGCCGTCTCCCACCATGGCGACCTTGCCGAACTCCTGCAGCTTTCTGATCACGGCCTCCTTGCCGTCGGGCAGCACCCCTGCCACCACCTCGTCGACGCCGGCTTCCCTGCCGATGGCCCTGGCGG
>AUXO017876253.1_pt1 | contig 18003 bp, 26 predicted proteins | sample 768731 | NCBI WGS metagenome assembly AUXO01 (sample SAMN02715735, study PRJNA202380) | gut metagenome | biome: sheep rumen | host: Ovis aries | place: New Zealand: Palmerston North
TCATAATCTTAATGTTTTAATGTTCTACATATTTATATAAAGGAAAAACAAAAATCCTAACAAAAAAATTGAAATTTTTTTTGGTCCCGAATCGATAGATTCGTTAACAAAAAATTTTGACTTATTTTAATATGGTTTTTTGAAAGGATTTTTTCCGGATGATATAAGTATAAGGAACAGGGGAGATCGTTTCATATACGCGAGATTTTCCTGGTTATTCCGAGGATTTAGACTCGTTGTTGTCGCACTTCTGTTTTTGAGCCTCGTACTCCTTAATTGTTTGTACCGAACGCCAGTACTCGATTTCCTTTTTCTTGAGCAACTTATAATCGTCCAGGATGGATTGGGCACGTATAACATATTCCGGGGTTACCGATATCGATAACACATCGTACTGCCTGTTCTCTGCACCACCGTGAAGTTCGTCGTCTCCCCAAGAACTATAGTTATATACTACGGTGTAAATTGTTTCCGGTTCAATGGATTCCTTTACCCAATCCTTTGGAAACTTCCAATAAGAACGCACTTTGGTCATTGCATCCCAATGATTGTGCATTTCTTCGCCTTTAAAAAATCCTACTCTCATATTGCTATTCCTTATAATTTTCGCATCTCACTGTGTTAACTCCTAATTCATTGGCAACGCTTTTATTCATATTACCACAAGGGTTAAATATATTCATATTGTAATCCTTTTTAAGGAGTACCACGGATGTATCGTTGGCCTCACCTATAACCTTACACTTGCACTGCTTGGTTAGTATTGGGTTACCATCCTCGCAGCCACAAACCATAGTGGTTATGGCGAATACAATTACCACCAGGATCAATACGAACACTGCGCCCTTAATATAGGCGTGAATCTTTGCTAATCTATTCATAATCAATTACTATTTGGTTTTTCAATTCTTGTCCACCATACAATTCTGTACTTGTCCGGATACATTGGATTGTGCTCAGTGAGGCACATTTCAAAATCATCTCCATCCTCCGTGTCCCAACATTTGTACTCCTCGTTGTAGGTTAGGATACGGCCTTCACCTAAATATTCATCCCATACCAATACACGTTCGGAATCGTTGGGTTGTTCGTTGTTAATGTTTTTCCAATTCATATTGTTAAAATTTACGGGTTATAAACATATCTGAAAATTCCTGGCGGGTAAGCGTACAACCGGCCGCACCTTTATGTCCACCACCATTGTACTTGGCTTTCAGGAACGCACCACAATCGAAATCGTCATCATCGTTCACATTGTACATACTCATTACCACCTTATCGTTGGCAGGATCTATCTTGAATACCAGACCGTGAACAATATCGGTTCCTATAAATTTTGCAAAGGATAGACTATTAAATCTATCGGTTGATATAAGCGCGCAGGCCTTACGTGGCCCTTCCGGGGTTTCCACAATCCAGTTGGTATCACCGTGCGTGTTGATTGCCCGTGCTATTCTTTCGGTATCCAGGTCGTACACTGTTTTACCATAATTGAATGTGTTCGTTGCAAGTAATTCGTGATCCAACATATGTCCATCCAACAAGTCACATACCCAATTCCTGAACCATTCCGGTTTAAGGTTGGAACAACGCGTACATCCGGTATTGAACCTGAATAAATCTGTGCGGGCCTCCTCGCTATTATATTCATCCATTTTAGTATATGCCCACGAATCGTAATCCGAAAGCATATGGAGGTAATGTGAAGGCATCGGGATATCGTAATGCAATTGCATAACCAGACCGGAAAGGTATTGCCAGGTGTTAAGGATTGCCGATTGATCGGTACGGCGTACACCAAGCGCCTTTCCAAATGCCATTGACTTGCCTTGTTCTATTATAGGAGCGTGGTGATCGCACCAATGGAAATGTCTTGGCCAATGACCAAGCATATAGTTCATTGCTTCCGGATCGTTAAAGGAAATATCGACCATAAATATGTCCATATATTTATCCCACTTTAACATCTTCGGCTTCTTACCATCCGGTGTAACTCGATTACGTTTAAATTCATCCCAATCCTTGGCAAGATCGGCATAGTTCACACCATATAAATCACATTCGCTGAAACTAATTCTTGTATCCCTTATTATGGGGTACCTTGAAATAAACGCCTGCACTATACCAGCCGAGCAAGCTCCATCATTATCTTCGCGATGATATATTATCAGTGTATTCTTCATTGCTTCGTTACGTATGTTTCTCTTATAATATTATTTATACTCTCACAAATTGCGACCGGACAATGACGATGTACATAATCCATAGCACCTACCCTAATATATTCACGTACTCTGGTTGAAGACACCGTTTGGAGTTGGTCATCCAGTACAGGAAAGAACACGGTGCGAAGGATCGAAACGGAATCCAGTTTACCAAAGTCTTCGTAATATATTTTGGCAAGGTCGAACTCCTCCTGTCCATTACCGGCACGTAATCCACGCACCACGTTAATCATATCGTAGTAATTGATAAAATCCTTGGCGAAGGTTACCACAAGGCCATCCCAACTATCAACAACCACATCCTTCCATTTGGCACGATCGATCAATCTTTGGATCATTGCCACGCGTTGTTCCTTGGTGAACATATAACGCTTGTTAGGGTTGTCGGTTACCAGGATAATCACCTTGTCGTATAGGCATCGTGCCTGCATAACCACATTCTCGTGCGCCTTTGTAAATGGATCGAATGATCCGGGGTAAATAGCCAATTTTTGTGAGCCAGAATATACCATACTTTTATTCTCCTTTATTCTCCAAATATCCTATCTTGCGTAATGCAACTGTTACTGTTTCAACTTCCTCTGGATTACTTGCAGCATTCAACATATTGTCAAGGTCTGTGTAAATGAAGTTCGCATAATCATCCAATTTATCGAAATCATCGATTGCAAATTCATTTTCGTACCAGGATGTTATAATCCCAACAGCACCCTCGGTCATATTTGGAAATGCCTGGCGTACTGCATCTTCAGTGGTGAATCCATCTTCTTCCACTTCCGCTATAGGTTGTACATCGATAACCTCCGGATCGCAGGCTTCATCCAAATTATCCAACAGGTGTTGATTATACTTTTCGTCACTTACTTCCGACTTGGCTAACTCCAATGCTTCATCTTCGTTATCGGCATTGACTTCAATATCTATCGAAGTGTAATAACTGAAGTGTACTGTGTAAGTTTTCTCCATGATTTTAAATTTTAATACATACTTTTTCTAATTTTCCAGGTGATCTCATCCAACAACGCCGGATTTACTGTGTCCGGAATAGTGGAATCATCGATTGCCCTATGCATTTCAAAAATGGCCTCATCGCACATATCCATAAGTTCCTCGTATTCGAACTTATGAGCGCGGATATCCAGGAGTAATTGTGCGTCCCTACCGGTGCGATCAACGTGATATGTTTCGCCGTTCGCGATCTCGGTGCAGGTATGAACCAGGCGCATGCATTCGCACATATTCTTCGCGTCGTATGATTTATTCAGGTTGGATTCGTACCTAATTGGGTTACGTTTTTGTTCCCAATCCTTCTGGTTCTTGTAGTCCTTGCAATGGATTGAATATGCATCCTTATTAAAGAACAATGTACCAATCGTAGCCATACCCTTTGGGATATCGGTTAGGTATATATCGTTTCCATTTGGTTTGCAAAAGCCGCCCGGCCAAAGGAACATTGCATATGCATCCTTTGCGTGGTTCAATTTTGCCAGGGAGATATCCTTTTGTTCAAAACCGTGAATCTTTAACCAATCGGTAACACTAACCGTGTCGTTTTTCTCAATCACATAGCAAAAATCGACCGGAGTTTTCCTTTCCAGGATTGGTTGGTTAATCATCTTATTCAATCCCTTTGCCTTATGAATTTGTGATTCCGCGTACTTACCGAATGGTGCAAAACATTCCTTTGTAAGGAATAGTTCTTTTCTATCCAGGAACGAACTCATACAAGGGTGCATATGTGTGATGAATTTTGGATCCACAAACAAGGCCTCCAACACGGTGGGGTTGGATTTGAGCATTAGGTTTGAGAACTTAGCAAGCTCCCAATATACAATATCGTGGCGTTCGTCGGAAACTTCATCCTTATAGTCCCGACCAAGCCCTAACAATTGCCTTTCCGGTGCCAGGAAGATACCACCCATATCGGTATCGGATTGTGGTGTTGAAATCCCGTGAGCCTTCGAGCCCCGGATATATTGGTAAAGGATGTTAATATTCTTCTCGTCCATATTTTCTATTTTTATGTTCCACATATTTATATAAGGGAAACCTGTGAAAAACTAACACAATGTTTTAAATTTTTTGTGGTTAATCTGTTGTTTCAAAGTAATAGGATAAATCATCACCCTTCAGGTTCTCCAGGCACCAGTTATCAACCTTGCCCCACAATTCCCCATAAAGTAAGGAGTACTCGTCATTACCATCATCGTGAAAGTACCAACATTTATGGTTAAGTACCATAGCGAGTTCGGTAATATATTGGGTGTTGGATTTCCATTCCTTGAAGACTCGTTCGTATGTTTCCTTGATGGCCTTTGCCCCGTACGCATCGGCAATGGTAAAATCCGAAAAGAATGTGGTGTGAGGTTCGTGACCCATTTCCCTCATAAATGCTTCCCAATTAGCCTGCGCCCTTGCGGCGGTCTCCAAAATACTCTTTGCTTGTTTGTTTAACATAATCGTAATGTTTAAATGTTCTATATATTTGTAATTTGGCCCCCCAATCGATAGATTAGTTAATAATAATCCTCCGGATTAAATTTAACCAGCCGATTTTCCAATATCCGCACATATGCCTGCATTGCCTTATCCACAAGCAAGCGAATATTTAATAGGAACTTGCTTGGCTTCCAGGAATACTCCGTGTGGTGCATCCTTACATTACCATCGTTTCCTATATATAGTTTTTCGCGATACTCCTCTTCCCGATGTTCCCACTGATTGAACTTTACATACTTGCACCACTCCTTCATCATACCCATTTGCCTACACCCATTGTAGTACATTTGTCGCATTGTGTTCGCAAGTATCCTCCGGTTAATCTCGTTGGTGATGTTCTCGGTCATAGCCTGCGTCTGCGCAATCTCCCAAGGCCCTGGTTCTTTATTCATAAGGATCGGATAAATGTTTTTCAAGATATTCGATATGTAATTTTAGGCACTGGTCTTCCATACCGGTCACAAGCGAATGAGCTACAATCTCATCCTTGCCATTATTGGCATAGACATCGATAAAACTATCAACCTTCAATTCGGATGAGCGAGCCCTATTCCATATTTTATCAACGTCGTCGTATTTTAATTGGATAATGCCTGGATCCCATATTTTTTGGACACTTACACGTATGATTGCACCTTCCGGTATATCGTCACCGTAATCAAATCCCACACCCTTATTGAGGCGATAATTCGTCCAATCCTCGAAATACATTCGTGCTGGATTAGCCAAGAACAATGGTGAATCACTGATTTTGTTTTCCTCAACAAACGTCATTTTCTTAACGGGATATTCCTGGCAATCGTACTTTGCCTTGATTTCCCAACCGTTATTCAAAACAACATACTTTGGACATCCTATAAATATAGGTGCTGTTTGTGGTATACCGATCATAAATGGTACGAACAAGTATGGTACCGAGTAGCCACCATTTGCTCTCTTTATAATTTCCGGATAATACATAGTCTTATATTTTCATTTTCCATCCCTGTTGGGCTATTCTTACTGAACCTTGCCCGGTTGGAATAACTATAAGGTCCTTACATGTTTCACATGTGCTCACCTGGATACTGCCGGTGGTTATGGATTTACCTTCTTCCATATCGTACGTGCGATATTCGGTAATACCGAACTGTACTTCCTTATCACCATACATTGTGGTGATTACCAAGGAGCGATCAAGATTCATACTGTGGCTTTTGCCATTCTTATCTACCCAACTAATTTTCATATTATAAGGATTTTTCTAATTGATATACTTCAAGTTGCCCCATAATCTTATCGAAATCATCCAAGGATTTTATCTCAACCTTATTCGGTAATATTGCTGTCCAGGCAAGGCATTCATCCAAATACTGGGGATCGAACATTGGTCCAAGAGGAACCGTATCGTCATCTTCGTCTATCTCTTCGGGGAAACAATAATTTTCCTGAAACTCGTTCCATAATCCTTTGTTTTGGCATAATTCGGCATAAGTTTCTTCACCGTTGCATGGTTCACAGCCCAATGCGTAGGCACCTGTTATATTACTCATATTATCGTAACCAGTTACCCTAAAGTATGGGTCACCGGCCTCATTGAGTATGGAAAATTTATAATCGTGAGCCTTAATAAGTCGCTCGATTATGGTGAGGAGTTCTCGCCACGATGGTTTAAAATGGAGAACGTAATACCTCATTGTTTCGTCTGTATGTGCTTCCATATTATTCGAATATTCTATGCATCCAAAATTTGAAATCATTCAATGACGATACCCAAATATCGTTGTCTGCCATATTATATCCTTGAAGTTCCTCTTCTTCGTCACCGGCATTATACATCTTACCCTGGCCAAGGCAGGTGATTACAAAATTCACCTTATGTACAGGCTCAACCAACTTTTGGCCATTAACGATTACCTGACGGCGAGGTGCTTCAAATTCCTTACTAAAGGTAATCGATTCCTTTTCGTTTGTACCTATTACGAAACCCTTGTTCTGGAGGTACTTGCTTATACTATCAAATAAATTGCTCATATTTTTATGGGATTTTATTCGTATTCTTCTACTATCGGGTCTGAATCTGGTGGGGTTACTATTTTGGTAACCTTGTACCTTATATTAGTGCCACTTCTTCTCTGAAAATCGTTAAATATTTTTACAAGGTCCTCCAACCCATTGATTGACCAAAAATCGCACACGTCATCCTCGTTTGGTTCAGACTTCCCCACCTTCATTCTTATAAAGGAATCCGTATTTTCCTTTTCGTTGTATCCATCAGCTAACCCTACTGTGGTGAAAATCATTTGCTGGTATTGTTCGGACTCTCCCCAGGTATCGTTTTCCTGTAAGTATTTTACTGTTGTTTCTCCAACAGCAATTTCATTTGCGTCGGGAATACTTTTGTTAACTATGTTCTGCAATTCGTCCATACATTATAGTTTTAATGTATATATATAACGAAAATGGCAAAGAACTTAACAAAAATCATAAAGATTTTTGGTCCTGAATCTATAGATTCATTAACAAAAAAATTATGAATTTTTTTGGGAGGTACAATAGGGTGTTTTGGTCCATATATGGCAAACCTGATCGCAATCCGGTATAGGTTCATCGTGTGGTTCGTCGCAGTTATGGTTAAAACATACCCAACAACAACTTTTGGACAGCATTGTGGTTGTACGTTCAATTTCTCCTTTATTACCTTCCAGTGTGGTATTATATGTTATACCATATCTACAGGTGATTTGTTGTGTCTTTTTCATAACCAAATATACATTTCGAATTACAATAAAAGTATCCAGGGAGGGACTCCAACCCTCAACCTCCGGTTTAGGAAACCGTTGCTCTATGCGTTTGAGCTACCCAGATATTATTTGTAGCCTCGCCGGGACTTGAACCCAGAACCTAACTTTAGAGGAGTCATGTTTTTCCAATTAAACTACGAAGCCATATAAAAAAATAAACCCTTTGGTGGTCGTCAAAGGGTTTACCTGTTTAATATACGCGACCTATTATTCTGCGCCTGTTTTCTTTTTCGATCTCTTTTTAGGAGCGGTTTCGGTTGGATGTTCCTCGGGAGCTTCAATAACTTCCTCCACCTGTTCATTTACTGCATCCTCACCGGTTTCGATTGGAGCCTCTTCCATTGGTACTTCAGGAGTTGCTTCTTCCATTGGAGCCTCTACTGGAGCCTCTTCCATTGGTTTTTCATCTACTGGTTTTTCAATGATAACTTCCTGTTCTACCTTTGTAACTGGCTTGCTTTCAACTACTGTAACATTTACAGGACCCTGCTTTATTGCTGCAACTATACCTGGATTAGGTAAATAGCGAAGGATCATGTTTTCGGCTAAATTGATTTTACCGGTCTCAATAAGAGTATCGATATTTTTAAGGATGTTGGGATTTGGAATAAATCCACGGAAATACTTACCCCTTGGAGCATCCTTTTTAAAGTTGTTAATTATGTTTGACATACGTATGTTGTTTATTTATTTGTGTCGTTGTCAATGATGGCCTGTAAGTTTTCATTCTGCCTTTTGATTCGTGCATCCACATTGTTAGGCATTCCGTCACCCACCCAATTGACGCAATCCAAAAGACGCAAAGCCAACTGCTCCATCTCATAAAGAATAGACGCTTCGACCTTTAAAATTTCCATTTGTGCTTTAGCGAAGGCAATGCGACGCCCCTTTTCCTTACTGAATTCCTCCTTTGGATCTTCCTGATTGAACTTTGCAGTAGCCTCAACATATAGCAAGTCGTCGGAGCCTACCTTAAGTATGTGTTTATCAACCAATGACATGGCAATGGTAGTCTTTACTGTTTGGGCAAATTCCCAAAGGTGTTTGTTATTTTTAACGTTTGCCATGATAATTGGATTAACACCACCAATTGTTTGGGGTCCTTCCTTTACGAAACGGCCAAAATTCTTTATATCGTACTTAATAAGACACTTCGTGGTCAATGTTTTGGGGTCGAATGAATACTTCGGTTTCCCAACGAATACTACTTTAAATTTACTCATATTTGTAATAATTTTATTTCTAACAAATTAAACCTGAAAATTCTAACTGTGAAACGTGATGATTAAATATGGAACCTTTAATACCCTTGGTTATCACTGCCACGGCATTATGACTATGCAATGATTCCCTATGTGAACATATAATCTTGAAATCCTTAATATCATTGCAGTTGGTGAACACATCGTACAATTTACGGATTGCATCCTCCACGAATATTACGTTGGCTCCATTCAACCAGGCAAAGTTGCCTTCATCTGCCCTCTTTACGAACACCTGTGTTTCGGTTGGTATAGCCTTACGACACATATTCAACAAATCCTCCAACCATACCATATCAGTAAATTCAACGGATATGTGTGCGATTGAACGTTGGCTATGAGGTATGCAATACACACCCTCCTGGAAAGCATTATATAAGGATAGTTCGGTCGAACACGGGCATGCACTTGAGTATATATAATCGAAATGGATTATCTTTTTGAACTCTCCGGAATGATCCAGGTTCGCATCAAATGTCACGTTATAATATTGCCAACCACCCTCCGGTGTTCCGTCATCCTTTTTCGATACAAGCGCCTCCTGCCATATACGATACTTGAAATTCATAAGGATGTGAGCATCGAATGATTTGAGATCCTTTTGGTAATCGCGTAATACCTTTTCCAGCGCATTGATATCAAATACTTGGTCGGCATTCTTATAAAATGTACGGATAATTCTTGACATGTTGATCCCACGATTAACTGCGTCCAAACCAACAGATCCTGATATAGAGGCAGTTACTTCCTGTGTGCCACCATCTTTTTGGCGAATACGAATAGGTAAATGAAAATCGGAGATACCAACAAAATCTATAGGAATCCCTACAAATTCACTGTTCTGTAAATCCGGCATATTGTCGAGGTATTCCTGTGTGGGCTTGTACCCTGGTTGGTACTCTCGTTTAAGGTCTTTAACTTTTACTTCTGGATTCATAAGCGTATATTTTTAACTAATTTAATATACCAAAACCTAACGGCATTTTAACAATTGAAATTGTCATCATTGTCGCCCCGTAAGCGTTGGGACATTAAACGATTTCCTTCCATTAATTTTGATATGGTATAACGATTATTAAGGATGTCATTTTCAAGGTCACAAATCTTTTCGTCCATAGCATCAGCCACCATATCTGCAATATTATATAGGTGACCTCGTTCCTGTTTGGCTATGGTTTTATCCTTACAGAATTTCTCAACGATTTCGCGTACAAGCTTTCTTGTTTCTTTTCTCATAATCGGTGTAAATTTGCCTTTTATTTATATTTTTCCTACTTAATAGGTTATTTTTCACCTATTATCCCGCCCCTTGGAGTCCAGGTATAATCCTTTATAAATGGAGTGGTGTGATTCAATGGTTTAAAGTTTGCCTCAAATTCCTCAAGTGCCTTGCTCGCCCTTGTAATGGAATCCGTGTGGTATCCATTATCTTCGAACCACGTAACCTTTAACCTACTGGTTCCATAATCACTACGACCCCAATACCAGGACCTAAAATAACCCCACAATCCAAGGCGGCCAAGTAATCCAAATCTTACCATAGGGTAGTATCTATCGAAACCCCATTTGTCGCGTTTCATTCTAATTTTATACCCGTATATTTTCATTCCGCCTTGTCTTTTACGTTAATTATCCAATCATTTTTGTAATGCTCATAGTGGTTCCATTCGTTTTGATAGCAATGAACGAACTGGTAGTTCTCCACGGCCTTTGGATCGTTCCACATGTTAACGTGGTTTAGTTCCTCGAAATCCTCCGGAATAGGAATACCTTCAAAGTTCTCCAGACCCATAAGGTGGCGTTCCTTATTATATTCCTCGTCGTCGCTGATCAACCAGAATGGCATTTCCTACCTGCAACTTTTTAAGTTCTTCTATTGTCATTATTTCTGCTCTGTTTTGGTTCTTAATTTATCATCAAAATCCTTGCCATTCCGGATTGCGGTGAGGTAATTTATTATTCCTTCAATATCCCATTTGATAGAGGCATATCTACCATTTGCAGCCATTAGTGATTGAATTTCGTCGTTCATTTCAACGAATAAAATCTGTTTTCCTATACCAAAGGCAAACCCCTGCTCCCAAGCTGTTCCTTGTGTTGTACCTTTGCGTCCCCAGGAAAGTACCACCACCCAATCGGCATTCCGTATGGCATTTATATCATCCTCGAATACCATTAAGCCCCATTCATCATTGGGCCAATCCCACGCATGTTCTATCGTGTGTTCCCAAGGACCATACACATTGAAATTGTTATCCCGTAATGATTGGGCCAACTCCATTGGATATTTCCTCTTTTCCGGATCGAGTGAGGCAGCGATGTATATATTCATATCCTTTACAGTAATTCGTTACTCAATACGTCAGTGAGTCTCTTTATATTATAAAGGGCGTTGAATCCGTCCGGGCAGAACTGTTCCTTGCCGTAGGCATATAATATATACCTATCGAAATCGAACTGGAGTTTAACCTGTGCCTTTGGATAGCGCTTTGCTATTTCTGTCACCACATTTTCAAATAATTGCTGATCTGTCATAATAGTAATTTTTATGTTCAAATATATATAAAGGAAAACCTCCAAATCTCAACAGAAAAAATTAAAAAAATTCGCCCATTCCTAAAACTTATTTTAAGGCGGTTTTTACAAAGGATTTTTCCTGGCAATATAATTACTCATATAGGATGAGATCTTTGTTTATATGCGGAAATTCTGCCGTTAACGGACATGTAAACATCATTGTTTGTTCGTTATCGAATCTGGTTTCCTTAAATCCGAGTTTTCCAAGGTGATGTCTATATATCCGGAAACGTCTTCCATCGGCGCCTCCAACGAATAGGGTTTGTCCTGGTTGAAGGAATATTAATATAAAAACCAATAGCATTTGTTTTGCCACAACCAACCCATGCATACCACATCGACCTGTTTGGAGACCATCCATATTTATATCCTGATTCTTGCGTGGTCCTATATATAAGGATACCCACCACCTGATTTCGTGATATCTTATAATGGAATCATCCCGAGATACCGAGGTGAATTTCATAATGACCACGTCGCGGTTTGGTAGATTATACGATAGGATACATGCCGGATAGCCACACTCCCTCCACCGGTTGTGGTATACTATATCCTTACATATTTCTGGGGATATTAAGGACTTCATAGTATTTATAGCCGAAATGTTATGGCTATCAAATTTACGTGAACGCTTCCTGGACATGTTATAATATATAGGAATAGGTGGTAGGTTTAAAATAAAAAAAATAGAGGAAGCCCATTCCTCTATTCAAAAAAAAATCTATTATTTATGATGATTAAATTTTTAATCTTTTGGATTCTCAAAAGAATCCATGTTGATCTAAATTTGAATCATATAAATATATATAAATTCTAATTTATTTAACAAATTCCACACATAATTTGGATGTATTTTCGCCGATTTTCATAAGTCGCCCACCGACATCCACTATATATATAATTTCGGACCCGGAATGCTCGGTATCAACCACGGTGCCAGTAATATCCAACCGGACTATGCAATCCGAGGTAAAATGCACGGTTCTACCGATAAATTGCTTCTTTATGAAATCCTTATATAACATTACATCCAATACATTGATTCGTATAGATAGGTTGCCCAATCAGTAAACGCTGTGGTTATCATATTACGATTACCCGATACCTTGTTGGTTATAATATATTCCAATGCCTGTATGAGGTTTTTCAACATAGTGCGATAACGTTGTTCTTCGTCTCCGTTAATAGATGAACATGTACAATCGGCATATGGGTCGATAACCGAGGTGTGTAATGGAAGGCCAACTGCCAGGATACCCTCAATGTAAGCCTTCATATCGGTGCAAATTTCAACCTGATCCATCCAGTACTGAATATCGGAGAAGGTCTTAACCATATAGTTATACATAGCATTGCGGTAGAGTTGGATAGGATCACACACCACAGTGTTACCCGTATATCCAAGCGCTGGCATACCACCCATACATCCACATCCCGAAGATATTTGTAATCCTGTATGCTGCGTTTGACCAATTACCAATGGTTGTTCCTTAATATAATCCTTCATATCAGAAAATGCCTTAATAACCGGGCTATACATATTGTTTTTATAATATTCCAGCATAGTGGTTATGGTGTCATAGTCTGAACGTTCTTCCAATAGTGGAGTATTTTCAAGCAATGTTTGAGCAAGCCATGTACGGAAAACCTTGAGTTGATCCACAGTAAGATCCGATGTATTGGCCTTTGCGTTCTTTCCACACATACGCGACCATATATAACGTATCATTCTTTCGGACTGGTCCTCATCAATATGCTGGGCAAATTCCTGCCAGGTTTCCGATTCAACAAAATATCCTTTTGGATATAGACTTTGAATCTCCGCAGTTATTTCCGATTTATCCGTAGCTATATCATAACGTGAGAATATATTAACATCTATATTAAGTATATCCTGTTCGTTTTGCTCCTTACCGGAATATGGAAGTATAAAATACATACTAATTTCTGGAAGGTATATTACCTGTGCGAATCTATCGCGAAGCCTTGTGTTGAAAAATTCCTCCGGAGTACTATAGTGTGGGTCGGATTCCTGTTCCTCCACAGGGATAAGTTCACCTGTGGATTCCTCCACATATATATAGGTAGTACCCTCACTAATTGGATCGTAATAACCACCCTCCCCTAAATCAATGGGTTCGGCTGGTACAAATGGAATACCACCATATTCAGGGGTGAATCCTCGAATAATTTCTGCCCAATCCTCCGGTGATAAAAATTCAAGAATACAATCCGCAAAACTGCTATCATAATCTATTATATCATCGTGCAATGCTCCCTCCGGAATATCCTCGTAAGTTACTCCATCCACGGTAATATGCATTATTTGTTGGGATTCGCCAGTATCCACCACAAGGATACCACCCGGAATGGTTTGCTCCGGGTCGATCTCCTGTTTGCGGAATTGTTTTCCAAATACTGGAAAAATATAGTCGTTAAATTTTATGATCATATGTTAACATGTTTACTTGCTTCGTATACTGAGAGATAACTCCTCACCTTTGTCAGTAGTAAAGTCGCCGGTTGCATTATCTATTTTATCTTCTTTTGGGTTTTTAAGCATAAAACCATCCCTAACAAGTTCAGGATACTCAGGACATTCCCTCGTTCTCATTTCATATAACCAACCTTCGGTTTCATCCTGTCTTGTATTTATAAGTTCTGCGAGACACCATGTTGATTCAGCTCCGGTATCCTCGTTAGATATAGATACAGCATATTTAGGATATTGTATAACGCTCACTTCTATGAGTTTACCCTGAGCATCGTAACCGGTAAACGTTGCAGTTTCTATATCACTACCTGTACCTGTCAATTCTATGCCAACCAATTCAGGAAAATCATTGCATTCCGCTATTTGTGCAGTCCAGGTTGTACCGGATGCCTTTGCCGGTGGTTCTTCTCCGGTTATTTGAATTATTGCGAATACTGTTTGCTCATTATATTGCAAATCAACATCATAGAAAAGTTTTTCTCCACCCTCAAGCACAGTAACACGGGTATCAAGATCCTTTATATCCTTCGATATATTCTCTATAACAGCATCTTGTGTAAAGTAACATTCAGCAGGTTTTTCAGCAATCTTGCATTCATAATATACTCCATTAAGAAAGTTGGAGAACCACGCTTCATTCTTGTATATTTTAGATAATTGTAAGAATAATATTTCCTCATTGGGTACGTACACATGCATGAATACTGGACGATTTTCCTTCGTTATTGCTCCATATATAGCGTCAAAGTAATGGTCGGCAGATACAAATTGTTCGTCTCCATCCAGATAGACAGTCACACTTAATGGTGCTGTGTTACCACCTCCACCAAATCCATCAATACCTTGAACACAATGTGGTTTACCATCATTTCCGAGTCCGATAAATTTTGGCAAACCAATCTCCCAATAATCATACCATAATTCGGTTGGGTCTATATTCTGTACATTATTACCCACTATGGCATCAGATATGGGGGTGTGATTATCAAAAGATAGCCTACCAGTATTAGCACCAAATTCACAATTTCTGAAAATTGTTATACCTTGAATTCCATAACAATAACCTTTAAAGATATTATCATTCGAAGTTGGACCTAACGTAATATTATAGCATCGATCATGCATTATATTACCTTTGCAATATTCGGAAAATTTATTCCCTCTACATAGGGTTCCTAATTTATTAAATGTGCAATTTTCGAAAAATAGATTATCTGTACTATCGATTCCTATTTCATTACCAATTATTCCCTGCACACCGGCTATATAAGTGGAATCATTAGCAAAAAATATATTTACTGGTATGGTCTTGTTATTCGAGCTGGGTGTTATAATATTATTTTTTGTGATTGGACTACCGTATAATGATTTCGATTCGGTAAATTTTAATATACTTGCATCAATGATAGGATCTCCATTAATAGAAAATGTATAATAGCTGTCAGTTAACGGTGTACCCTTATGATTAGTTAATCTTAAAAGTTTTCCATCAAACAAGGCGTTCTTAAAATCATACGGAGCTTCATTACCCCATTCATCTCTCATCCAGTAGATTACACCTTTTCCTTCCTGTTGAACAGCATCAATGGTATATGCTGGACTTTGCAATGTTTCGTCCTTGAATACACTATCACCAGAAGAGGGATTTGGTGCTGTATATATTTTGATTCCACCATCCCTATTTTCCCATGCCCAAAAAGCATCAGTTTTTTCAATCAAAGGACACTTGAACTGTGACGATCCATCGTTGTAATATAATGCTTCCGATGAGGCCCAATCAAATCTATCGATATCATTATCCAGGCAATATTTGAGCTCCCATGCATTTAGGTTGCAATCCTGGAAATAATTATGTTCCAAATCAATAGCACGAGCGTTTTCATTAAGTGTATAATAATCATCGGCCGTTACTATAATACCGAAGCTATGGTTTCCAGAATTTATACCATATTGTGAACAACTAAATTCATAATCATCTATGCAATATTGTCTGCCAGGGATTAATTCACCCTTGTCACGCATATTTTTGAGGTCCTGCCAGTTGATTCGTTCGTATGGTGGTTTGATTTCTATATTTTCAATACCACACTTGGTGTCCCATTGATATTCACCGGTTTTATCATTTTTGTGATATATTATATTTATAAAAAGTGTTTGTAGACCAAAAGATGCAGTGAATGTAATAACTTTATTTGTAGGTTTTGCCTCCTGTGCTTCCTGTATTGATCCTTGGATACCCTGGATACCTTGAACATCTTGCTCTGCTATGTCCTTACCAGTCTTTTCTTCCTGATATTCTACAAATTCCAAAGGAGTAAATATAATAGTACCTTCTTCCGGTACTATACATTGAATAACCACTGCCTGTTTAGTCTGGAACATATCCCAAATTTGATCAGGTGTGTGGCTCATTTCGGATATTTTCCAATCTTCCTCCTTTTCGCCCGGTTCCAAAGTTGCTTCCACTACATTAACACCGCTTCCAGAAGGAGTCTCACCTTTTTTAGCAAATGTTTGCTCCATATATTGTCTAACAGTGGCATCGTATTGAGCCAAACCTAAATCAGTTAAAAACTTGTATGATTGTTGAGTTTCCATAAACCCCTATTGTTTTTTTTATATATAATAAACTAAAAAGGAGGCGATGACTCACCTCCCGGCATTTCGAAGAACTTTTTAAATTATGACCATTGCTGTTGGGTAACTTTCAATTTGCCATCCTCAAAGGATAATCTTGCAAGATTTGTTAATTTACTATTCAATGATTTAAGTTCTTTTGCAAGTTCGGCCATCGCATTATCCTTATCCTTATTGTCTGTTGTCTTTTTAGCTTGACCTTCAGTACCACTCTTGTCTGGTGTTGCATCCTTGAGACTTGCAGTATTTTCCACAGGTGCACTGCGTTGAGGTGGATTTTCAAATACATCTATAAGTTTCTTAAGGGTTTCAAGCAATTCCTCATTAAGTACACGAGCCAACTCCCTAAAGTCACCACGAATTGATTTGGATAGGCGTGCTATATTAGCCATTAGATTATCGGCTGTTTTAAGTTTATTAAGATCTACCCGACCAATTTCCTTTATTAATCCAACAGTTTCCTTCACATTGGTTTGATAATTTTGGGCGGATTTATCATCAATATTTATTCCCGACATTGATTTAACAATATCTGCATACACTGGCAATGCTCCGGATTTCAATGTTTTGATATCGTAATTATCCTGAATATATCCTATTTGTTCCACCGGATAAGTTATGGCGGATTTACAAAGCTTTTCAAAATTGATTACATCCAAGTCCTTCAATTTATCATTATATACTGATAGAATTGTTTCTATTGGAGATCTAATACCCTCCACAACCTTACCGATAGTTCCAATTTCATCCTCTGCGTCATGTAATTTGCTTTCTTCTTTTCCGTGATTATATGGAGCGACTGCGTTGATAACGACATCAAACATTTGTTTAACTGTTTTATCAAGATCCGGATTAGCATTGAGCCACTTATCTATATTCATATACTCAACCGGTACCCTTTGACCATCCACTGTATCAAATTTAGTAGGGATTTCCCCACCGGCGAGCATCTTAAATAGGTCGGTTACTCCGGTAATACCACTCATTGCCCCCATAATGGTTTCAAAGTTTTCGGCTGCATCGTCATCCATATCTTCAAGTTGTTTTGCCAAATCTTCGGATGATACTGTACCAATAAGTGTGGTAATTATTTTGGATACGTTTTCGCTTGCCTTTGTAAATTCGGTGTCGCCCATTGGGATCCAGCCTTTTGGCTTACCGTTCTCGTCATAACCGGCAACAGGATCAGGCATTTTGAGCGAAGATATATTTTGAAGGGTTACTGCCATATTACCAACATAACCGACTATCTCACCCAGGCGATCAACCTTACGGCGTGTGGATCGAGATATATTATCCAGACTTGCCAACATATCATTGCGGGCTCCGACCATAATTTGCTTACCCAGTACTGTCACAGGTACTTGTTTATCGGAAAATAATGACGCAAAATATGTAAGTATAGATCCAGCGTTTTCCGATGCAATTTTAAAGTCATCGGCCTTCATTTGTTTCCATCCTTTTGGCTTACCGTTCTCGTCATAACCGGCATCCGGATCAGGCATATTAAGCGAGGATATATGTTG
>AUXO013730141.1_pt1 | contig 18001 bp, 19 predicted proteins | sample 768731 | NCBI WGS metagenome assembly AUXO01 (sample SAMN02715735, study PRJNA202380) | gut metagenome | biome: sheep rumen | host: Ovis aries | place: New Zealand: Palmerston North
TTATCTTGAACAGCGTAACCAATCAGATTTAACTGAAAGGTCACACTGTAATTTCCGTTATCAATAAAATTGATACCGTATCCATATCCTGCCTTGTGCGCAGTTTTTAGATTAACTCCAAATGGGCCAGTGTTGCCAGGCGCACCACCTAAGACTACATTGAATGGGGCACCGCTTCTCATGTAGTCCCCATAAAATGATTTCCATGCCATTTTTATACACCACCTGCAAGGTCGTTTTCCGTTTTTCCACTATTGGTACGGATGAAATAATTGCCGTCCAATGTGCCACCGAACAGGTTAATGTTTCCTGTGGCAATATGTCGCCCACTATTCAAGTTACCTTGATAGATTGTTGAGCCAGTTTGCTTCCATGCGCCACTATTCTTGAGGTCTGTTAACAATTTATTCAAAGCATCAAGACCATTCTGCGCATTTTCTAAAGCAGTGACTCTGTTTTGCAATGCGTGAATAGCGTCCCAGATTTCATTGATTTCATCCCACAACGCTTCAATCTGTTCCCATTGTCCACAGTCAGAACTGATAACAGCCTTCATTACGTTGTACAGATTGACCATGAAGTTGTTCAGCAATGCGTTGATATCGCATACATCAAAGTCGGAAGTGCGTTCTACCATACCACCAATCAAGCAATCGTTTAGGTCGTTTAGGTCTTCGCAGTTTTTGTGGTTCAACGATTTCTTCAAACCTGCATTGGCTTTCAAGGAAGAAACCATCTCATCAGTTAAACCTTCGTTAACAAACTCGAAATTCTGTTCTTCTAACTTATCGCAAGAAGCACATACATCAATGTCCATCATATGTTATTCCCCCTTAACATCCAATCTGGTCTTGGTTAGTTCTCATACCCATGAAGTAGATAGGTGTGTATTGGATACCATCTTCACGCGCCCAGCTATAGCAAGACGTCATTCGTACCTGTACGTAAATCCATCCTTTAGGTACTAAATGTCCACCATCGTCTCCTGCTGTAGAAGGGTTTCCATCGCTGTTGCACCATCCTGTCTGTCCAAAAGCATATGAGCCTTCATAGAAAACTGGAATATATACATGGTATGATGCACCACCTGTTTCCTGTCCGTATCCGTTAAACAGATGTTTGATTTGAGGATACTTAGACCGTTTAATTCTAAACTCGCAGATAAGTTCCCCACAGTGATGATATTCGCCATATGTTCCCCATCTCGAGTTTCCTTTTCTTGCCTTTGATTCTCTATAGTTCGTACCTAGGTCGAAGTTTCCACAAGAACCACTGTCTGTGAAATCGTTGTTATAGAACAAGAAAGAACCAAAGCCCTGTGCAAGACCACCAGCAATGTATCTTAGTCCGATATCAAGTGAATGTTCACCATGAGATACATTAAGGAACGATACACCTTTTCCTGCTACTGCATAAGCATCTCCTTTTGTGTCCTCTCCAATATTGAACGTTGCACCACTGAACAGGAAGTTTGTATGACACCATAGACCACAAATCGCACTGATGATAGCTTTATTCATATTATAAATGTTTGGCATCAACTGTTCCATGTAATCTTTCCAGTCACACACATCATACGCATCCAAAGTGTCTGCAAGCTCTTTAATTAAACAATCATTGGCTAAGTTCAAGTCTGTGCAATCATCGTGACCGTTATCCTTATCGAACCCTTTGTTATTTCTCAACGCATTTGCAACGTTATTCGTTACACCGTTCAAATAAAATTCAGTCGAATTATCACGCAAGTCAGCACAAGCATTACAATACTCTTTACCTTCTTCGCAATCGCAATCTTGTATGGTCGTTTTTGTTGTTTCAGTTTTTGTCGTAGTTTCTAAAACTGTAGTCGGTTTAGCTCCCATATACGCTCCTTTCTACATTGTTATTGAATCTACATTCACGTAGATACATCCCATTTCGCAACAGCTACCACGTACAACGATACGATTTTTTCCTTGATGTATCAAGAATCCGTATCCTTGTTCTGAATCCCACTCTGTATCATTGAAGTCTATATCTTGAACAGGACAGCACTTCTCGTCCCATCCTTGATACGTAACACTTCCGTCCTGCCCGACTTTAATCGTACCGTCATAGTCACCAACTATTGTTAGTTTGTCACCATTAATGTCTATCGTAGGATTCTGCCATTTTCCAGTCAGAGTTATATCTACAAATTCAGATGATAAGACAGATGGATAATAAATCTTTCCTGCAATGGCTGTATCGCAGTAATCCTTTTTGCAAAGCTTCTTTCCGTTCATCTTATCTCCAAATATTTTGTTTGCCAGTTTGCAATCATATACAATCTTGTATGATTCTGTACACTCAAGGAATTCTTTCATGACGTTTTCTCCAACCACACAAGCGTTGTTTTCTTCTGTCAAATCTTCACAGTGCGCTGTACACTCTTCGCAATAATTGTCTGGGTCTTTATCCCCACACTTCGCACAGCAGTCAACACATTCTAACAATTCATCTTTGAAGTCGTATCCTTCCAAAGCGTCACATGTGTTGAAAGGCACTAAGAAGATTTTCTTCATGTCTGCTATATGCCAGTATCCTTCGTACAAATTGAAGTCTAAGTCGATGCTTATATATCCTTTGTACTTTGAATATGTGTCACTGTAGTCAGTAACATAGGCATAAGCCCACAATATCTTGTTGTCCTCGATAGCCCATATTCGCCCAGCTTTGAAAATATTTAATCGGATAAAATCTTTTAAATACTTTCTGTCTTCTTTCCTGTATTTCCGATAGTCAATATGTATTGTCAGTCCTAACGTACCTTCTTCAAGTAACAGTTGTTCGCTCTTAAACGGTGCATAGCTACCATGTCTGAACGAATAAGGATGTGTCGTTACCTTAGAAGATACCTTGTATTCTGCCGACGTAATAGTATCGGCAGTAAATACAAGGTCGTTAAACTGAATATATTGTCTTATCGGATTGTATTCACAATCCATCATTACGCTATACTCCTCATGAATCGTCCTGCCTTAATTCGGTCTTGACGTTCATTCATTCCACCATTGATGTTGACCGTTCTATGGTCGTTATTCGTAGTGTTGTAGTTGTTAATAACAGTATTGTTCCTATTCAGTTCCATTTGTGAAGAACCGAATCCATTTACAAATTCATTATACAATCCTTTTACATCCATGTTGTTAAGTTTTTCTAACATAGATGTTCCAAACTTATTCACGGCTTTCTTACGTACAACAAATTCTCCCGGTGTTAGCATAGTAGGCACTGTGTCGGTTCCTCTTGGAACGAACTTAACAAGCGAACCACGGCTCAAGTATTGCGTTACAGGGCCACCATGCTGTTTTCCACCAGCACTGTTCTGGCTTGCCCAGTCAATCAAACCACTATTGCTAATGGACGACCCCTTTACAGAAGGTGCGTTAACACTCAAGTTAATTGAACTATTAAACGCAGTGTTAAATTGTCCTGCAAGCGTTGTCGCAAGACCAGTAACATCTGGAAGAGATATCTTATCTTCACTGATAGTTAAATCCAAAGCGTTCTTGAACGCATCCGAGAACGTCGTACCTGCTTTGTCGCCCTTTGTCTTGAACTTCTTAGTGCTTATTGCATCGGCCCCCGACTCTACCTTTGCTGGTATTTCGGTTTCAACCTTAGAGAATCCATTGATTAATGCGTCTGCAATTGTTTGTCCAGATACGTCGGCTGGCTCAGCAAGACTACTCAAGCCTTCAATTGCAGTCTTCATAGAGTCTACAATAGCCTGTACACCAGCTATACCTCCCTCTGCGTTAGCCATATCTTCATATCCTTTCAAAGTGGCAATTTCAGAAATGGCATTTTTTATTTCGTTAACGACATTCGCAATCGTACCGTCTGTACCAACTGCACCGACCTTGAAGTTCATGGTTCCAATTTCTTGCAAAGAAGTAAGCATCGTCTTCAAGTTGTCTACCGCCGTCTGCATCGTTCCAATTTCCAAGTCTTTAATGTCTTGCAGATAATCTTTGATACCAGAGTTAACGATAACTTCAAGTGCGCTTGTGACTTTCTTCATCGCTTCTTCAATGTTCGTCTGACTAGCGTTAGGAGCGTACAGTGCGCCCAAATTGGACATAGCATCTATTAACCCCTTGATACCGTTAAATGCGTTTATAGCGTTGCTTATGACGTCCTCAGAAGGAAGGTTCTTAAGTGCTTGCGTTAATGTCAAGTTTGCGTCAGCACCTTGCAGTTGTCCCATCGTCCAACCTTCTGGACGACTGTGGGTCTGCCCTTTTTTCAAAACGCTTGCGTTCATCAACGGTGACAGAGCAGAAGTAAGATTGCTAACCATACTTTTCATACCCTCTACATCAATGTCTGCTGGCTTTTCCTTAGAGTTGTAAATAGAAGCTAAGTTCTGCACGGCTGTATAAAGACCACCAAATTTTTCCATTGCCTTTGAAGCATTGTCTATTAGTGCAAGCTGGTCTCCACTAAAGCCAGGAACGGTTTCTATAAATTCATCAGACAAGTATTCAAGGATATCTTTAATCGGTTCCGATTTCTTTTTGAAGTCGCCTAACTCTATGCCACCATTCGCATCCATAGAAGTTTTAAATGCGTTTAGCTTTTCTGGCACACCACCTAGGAAATCAAAGAAAGAATTTACTTTGTCCATGTTCGTTTCTTTTAAACCATCGGCAAGTGTTGCCACTGCCTGTGACAAGCCTTCTCCCTGCACAAGTTTTCCTAGTATGTGGTTCAGTATGTCAATCTTTGTGTCAGCCCCAGTAAGTTTTACGTCTTTAAGTTTATCTAAACTTTTGGCCATACTAACAAGAGAGTCGATTGTGCCTTGCACCTGTTCTGCATTTTGAGCTTTATACGATTGACCGATTGTATTAAAGAATCCAAAATCGAAATTTGAATCAACCCAGCGAATGACGTCAGCTAACGCTTGCAGTTTAGGGATAAACTTAGATACATCGTCTGGCATTGCTTTATCTATGCTTGCTATACCAGAAGCAATGTTCTTTAAAACATCCCCTTGGAAGTACATTTCCCATTCGGAAAGAACAGTAAATAAAGCTCCTAATCCACCACCAAGTGAATTTATTCCTGCGCCAACCCAAGTGAATGTTGTCATTTCGGCAAGCACAGCACTGAACCCTTTGAATTTATCCCAGAATACATCCATGTTTTCTGGCATACTTTCATTTAGAGTCTTTATGCCTTCTGCAAATCCTTTCATTGCTTGACTGTTTATGAAGTTGGTCAAACTTGACATGGTCTGGTCGAAATAATTCATACCGAAAACCTTGTCTTCAAGTTTTGAAATTCCGTCTCCGAAAAGCTTGAATACACCCATAGCAGATACAAGCTTACCCATTTTGGATGCGAACTGTCCAAGTGTCATGTCGTCTGGTATGCTTTCATCCATTACTTTGATAGCTTCTCCAAACTCTTTCATAACTTGAGCATAACCCCATAAGGTAGCCACATTTATGAAACTGTTGACGCCCTTCATTGCTATGTCGTCCCAAGAAGCTTGTGTTCCACCTTTTCCAAACAACATGCTTTTTAAAGAGCCGAGTAGGCCGTCTCCACCAAACAGGTTTCCAAGTTTTCCAAGCTTTAATCCCTTGCCTTTTCCTAGAAGTGTTGTAACCAACGCAAGTGGTACGGCTAATCCTTTAATAAGTCCACCAACGAATTGGAATCCTTTCGCTACCGAATAGTATCCAGCGAACAGTTTTCCTAATCCCTTGCCTACGTCTCCACCACCAAGGAAGCTCCCTACACTGGTAAGGATTTCCCCAATGACTTTAGCAAAAGATTTGATTTCATCTATAGGCAACCCCTCAATGAGTCCACTGATAAACGATGTTATGTTATCCATCGTCAATACGCTTTTTAGCTTCTCGATCTTTTCAAACAGCCAGTCAACGGCCGTTCCTATCTCTGTTTGATGGTTATCAATCCAGCTAGCAACGTCAGTGAATATGTCTTTACCAAACTGTCCCAAGTCCCTTATGTGTTGGAATATAGATTTTCCAGTTTCGCTTGCCATAAGCTTATCGGCAGATTCAATAACCTTTGTCCATCCTTGTTGTAACCTCTGTTGCATAATAGAAACAGAACGTTCGATTGTTTCGTTTGCTTTCTCTACTGTTTTGCTAAAAGCTGGGATAGCTTCCGAACCAACCTCGTTGGCACCGATAATTCCGTCAATAAACTCTTGTATATCTCTTGTGCCATCTTTACCAAAGTCAGCCTTCATATCTGCTGTCGTTTCGTATCCTAAATATTCTGCAACAGCATCTAGAGCTGGAAGGAACTTGTTGTTACGTAACATGTCCCATTTCTTTTCTTCGATAAAGCCTTTGTCCATGATTTTTATCATGGCACTAATAACACCTTCAACGTTATCTACATCACCACCAAAAGCCAAAACACCTTTGTCTAAAGCGTCAAAAACTTTGATAGCTCTATCTATACCACCGTTCTTACGGAAGTTAGAAGCGAACAGCTTTGTTATGTCTGAATAGGCTTGGTCTAACCCAGTCGGCAATCCAAGCACAGTTTCCTGTATCTGGTCATCCAAAGAAGATATTGCAGAATCGCTGAAACCATACGCTTCTTTCAAAATGTTCTTGTTCATCTTCACAGTATCGTAACGACCGATAGCACCACTGAATGTGTCGCCTATAGTCTGATATATCTTTCGGATGAAACTACCACCAGTATATCTCCATATACCAGTAGCCATCTGTTTAAAAGCGTTTCCGAACATATTGTCGAACAAACCGAAACCGTTCAACATATTTGTCCCAAAGTCCTGCATGCCTTGCCCTAGATTTCGGATTGATTCGATTCTGTCTTTTAAGTCTTCTATCCCACGTAAAGCGTCTTCTGTGTCGACATAAACCTGCATCTTTTCTGCCAACTGTTGTTTCAGTTTCACGGCTTCGTCGTTTAAAGCGTCTAAACGTTTTTCTGCGTCTTTCGTGTCCGTCTTCGCTTCTAATCGTATCTTCTCTTTTTCGAGGTCTTTTAATCTGGTCTTTATTCTGTCGATGCTGTTGAACAGGCCTTCTTCTCGGATTTCGAGCCTAAACTTTTTTTCCTCGAGCTTGTCTATTTGATTCAACAAGTTCTGGATTTTTGTGCCGTCTGTCTCTATAGCTAGCCTGTGTTTCTTTTTTTCTATCTGGCTTGTTACATCTGCGATCTGTTTTTGAACAAGAGCCAGTTTCTTCGTGTCGATATCAAGTCGCACCGATTGATTCTTGATATCTCTTTTTACTTTTACGTAGGCATCGAGGGTTATTTTTTGCTTTTCCAGCGACCTCAACTGTCTTTCGGCCTGTGAGACGTCAGCTTTAGCTCTTACTAACACGTCAACAGTCTTATTAGCCATCCATCTCACCTCCTGCTTCTTCGATTAAATCTTGTTTTGAATAGAACATGACAGCGTATTCGTTGACTTGTTCCACCTTTTTCTTGGCCGTTTTGTTGTAATCTTTGATTTTCATATGCGCTTCATGTTGTTGTTCATTAGCGTACATACCATAAGCAACGATTAATTCAGAAACACCCCAATGGTCAAGAATATCATTGGGGCGTAATTTTAATACTTTGGCAACATAATGAGCCATGAACGAATAGATATTCAGTCTAGCTAAAAATGATTCTTTTTTCTTTCTATCTATCCTTTTCTTCTCATCCCCCTTCTCAATCAAAAGCCAAAAAGTGATTCGGTCTCGTTGACTAATTGTGGGTTTGTTGAAATCAATGTCATAACAGCTTCAATAACACTAAAGGCTGTCATATGGTCTGCGTGAAAATCGTCTATGTCCAGCAACAACGCAACAAGATTGTACAAGGCATCAGTCACTGTCTCGGAAGCTTCACTATACAAACGGTTTACTTCCCATACGCACTCGGACATGCTTGTTAAATATTCCTCAAGCATCTGGTTGCTCTTCTTTTCATCTTTTAATGTAGTTGCGTACTTGCCTTTTTTCTTGATGATTTTTGCGTTGTACTTCTTCTCAATGCTCTTTTGGTCTGAATCTAACTGGTCTACCATTTCTTTAATCTGATTCATGAAAGGCATAACCTCGATTAAGCTACCGACCAATTTGCTATCCTTCCTAGGATTCACATAGATATCTTCGTAGTTGACCGTAAACTGTACATATTTATCGAAGTAAATCTTGACGTCTTCTGGAAGACTGTCTTTATCCACTTCTGATAGTTCAAACCTAAATGTAATCGGGTAGTCAGCTTTCTTTACCTCTGTCTTGTTAGCATCACCTATTACTTTGATAGGTTCGTCTTCTTCTGCGTAGATAGCGTAGGGAGATTCATCCTCCCTAGCTTCTTCTACTTTTTTATGTACCATTTTCAATTGTTCCAATGAAATTGTTTCGCTCATATTTTGCCCTCCTGTTTATTGCTTATAGCTGTGCTTCTGCTTCGTTGATTCTGAAATATTCAAAGTAGTTTCCATCACGCTGTTTCTGGATAGATAATGTCATTTCTCCAGAGTCTTCCTCTTTGGTTAAGCCATTCGGGAAGCTTGTGATTAACACATTGTGATAGATGTATGTGTACATCGTTCCATCGTTGTAACGATAAGGAATAGTCGCCTTTACACGTTTTCCGTTCAATGCACTTGTGTTAGCTACGAAGTGCTCAGCATCTGCTGTCTTCGGATAAGAAATCTGCAACTTCTCACCAATCATGTTTTCGTTGAAGAACAACATCGAACCAATCCAATCAACGGACGGATTGTTCTTTTGGTTGATAACTTGGAAATGTTTTTCATCCAATGTTACCAAGTTAGGGTTGTTCAATCTAGCGAAAGAACCGTCTGTGATGTTACAGTTGTCAGTCATAGAAGCATAAATGAAACCACATTCATCATCATAAGAGTCAGACAGATGGATGTATCCATAATCTGTGTCTCCGTATTTCTTGACTACATACTCAACGTTTTTCATATAGAATCCTTCAGTCTTGTCTCCACGAGTTACTAATGGATTCAGTTTATCAATGTTTGGTGTGTAAGCTTTGTATGTGATTGTCTTTTCAATGTTGATGGAATCTTCATCATATCCACCTCCAAAGCAACTTGCTTCTAATGGGTCAATACCAATGTCTCCACCAACTTCATCAACACATCCTACAACAATGTCGTTGTTTCCATTCAAGTCTTCTACATCATCAAAGAATGAGATGGAAGATACACCAACAACACCAGTTCCACCAATTTTGGTGATATCAATTTTTAGGTGGGTTCCAGAAGTTGTCGCTTCCCATCCTTCTCCTGTAGTTTCTGATGGAGCTTTTGACAACTCTACAGTAACTGGATAGAACCCAGCACCATTGGCTTTTACTTCAGATACGTATGTATCAGAGTTAGTTGCGTTTGCATCTGCGATATCAGACACAGTGGATTTAACTGTGTAAGTTCCTTCTGCGTCTACATAAATGTAGTAGTACAAAACACCTGCTACATATTCTGTTGCATCAGAGATTGTCTGGAAGTCTACACTTGCTTGGCCGTTTTTAGTATCGCCTTCGCCAGCAACTTCTTTCAATCCGAATTGCAGTGTACCTGTGTTCTTACATCCAAAGGATTCACAGATGTTGATTAAATCCTGTGGGATTTTTGTCTTGTAATAAACTGGTACAGTCTGAGCATCGTGCGTCAAATATTTACGAGTGTTGATTTTCGCACAAGAATCAATGTCTTCCATTACTGTGAAATGGATTTCCATCTTGTCGTCAATTTTCTTTTTAGCCAGTTTGTTGATAATGACTTTATTTAAGTTACAGTTAGACATTAGGCTAATCCCCCTTTATTCTTTGCTAAGACTCTAGTCATAGCTCTCTCATATTTAGCCCCATTCTTTGTATTCAAAACACGCAGTTTTCGATTAATAAAAGCATCAACATCAACTGCTTGTTTTGTTTCCTTTTTTACATCTTCTTTTTTTGTTGCCATATTGTTCCTTCCTAATATTCTTTTGCCATGAATTCATCGAAAGCATTGTCGAACCAGTGTGAACCACCATATCCGTCTATGCTTGTTCTTATAAACCTTCCGTTTATGAGGTAAGCTTTCTTCCCTTTGACGGTTCCAGTAGTTCTAGAATATCTAGCACCAGCGTGTCCATCGTTCACCATAGCACCATAATCAACCCCAGTGTTGAATTGAGTAAATGTAACCATAGTACCGTTACTTGGTTTATACCATTGTGAAGCTTTCTTCGCACGGTCTCTTGAGCGAAGGGCTCCACCATTTACACCGACCCAGTAAACCAAATCACTTTGCTTGCGAAGGCTTATAGATGAAGCAAGCGCACCTGTCGGGTTTTTGTGGTCTGATACTGCGTGCGACTGCATGATGTGCTTAAGGTCATATGCCATTTCTCTGGCTATCTCTTTAGCAATCGCTTCAACAGGTTTTTTCAATCCCCAGTTAACACTAGACATCGCTGAATGGGTACTCCTTATTTCCGTTCAGTTCGTAATAAAATGCTTTCAAGAAGTCATAATCTTCTTTTGATACTTCGTATTCTCTGTTCAAAATAAATCGCAATGTTCTTCCAGATGGTAAAGACATCTTCTTTTGGTATTCGATACGATACTTATTGACGTTCCTTACCCTTTTTCCACAGGATGAACATCCCCTTGACCGTCCTGTCTCGACACCACGTATGCCTGTATATTTGATTCTCATACTAAATTACCATCCCCATAAAATGTTTTCCTCTGCCACAGAGACTCATTACTTCAAGCTGTCTTGAATAAGACTTCGTGATTGTGTCTCGTATATAGATATATGCCGATATCTGAGCATCATTCCCCGGCAGTTGAACCACACTTCCATCTTCTTCACTGCCACAATTGTTACATTCACAATCACAACTGTTCAAATCGTTAATGTATTCAAGCATGTCGCAAAAAATAGGAAGTACGCAGTCTGGCAGATATTCATAACCAGCAATATAACTTACGATAACTTTTTCAATCACGTCACAGCTACATTCATACTGACTTGCGAATTCAGATAGGTCGATGTACAGCTTGTCAAGATATGCGTTATAGCTGTACATACTTTCGTCTAGCTCTATCTCTTCAAACTTTATGCCGTCACGTTTCAGCAGTTTTACCTTGATTGAATCTTCTTGAATGTTGTCGTAGAAAGGGTCTATAACCATAAGACCACTGTCACAACATCCACATTCAAACACAGCGTCCATGTCGAAGACTTCCTCTCTTTCTGATAAGAGGAAAGTCTCGCATGGTTTATTTCGCCAGCACGTGATAGTGCTTATGAAGTTAATCAGCTCTTCAAGGTTTTTATCAACGTGTTCTTGTTCCTTGGCTGTCTGTCCGAAGTCAACACAATCACAGTATCCTTGCAACTGTTCTTTGATTGTATCGAACATTTATAGATTAGTTGCCAGAGGCTTTCTTCATTGGTACTAAGGTCTGTGGCTTAATCATGTAATCCAAACCGTCCAGAGCATCACCTAAGCAAGAAGCACTAATAGGAACTCCAGAGATTACCATCAACTTGTCTGCGTTTGTTCCGAACACAGTACCGTAGTTGTAGTAGTATTTACATTCGCTTGCACATCCAGAATCTGGTTTGTTGTTTGCATCAAATACTTCACGACGGAAGTCTTCAGCAGGTTGCAGTGTAGTACCCATGATAGCACCTACAGTCTGTCCATCCAGCAACCAAACTTCTCCAGTACCTTCTGTTACGTCAACTGGTACAAGCTTGTCTTGAATGAATCCGATTCCTTGGAATGTGATGTCTCCAGCATCCGTTTTGTTCCATCCAGCAGGGTATTCTCCAAACTGTCCTTTGACGATTTCCTTAGCAATTCCTTGATATGTCAACGGATGAACAGCAAACACAAAGTCACCACCACCCATGTTGGCGATACGGCATCCTAAAGATTCAAATGCACCTAATACGTTTGAACCAACCGTCTTAACAACTGCTGGGTCTTCCAATACTTCCATCAGACCATGGAACGGTTTCAAAGTTGCTGTTCCAGTAGTGGAAGTACCTAAGATGATGTTACGTGCTGTGAACCATGCCATAGACATCAAGTTCATGTTTTCGATAGCTTCATTGATTGTCTGTCCTTCCTGTGTTAACGGTGGAGCAATCAAATCATGAGAACCAAAACGAGTTGTATCGCTAATCAATTTACGAAGTAAGTCTTCGCAATATTTCAAACACAACAGGTTTAACGGAGCTTTGTCTCCACATTTTTGCAGTTCCATTGGAACCCAGCAACATTCTCCAGTTGTGTCTTCTGGCAGTGTAGTTCCCACTGTCCAAGGTAACTGGTAGTATAACTTACCATCTTCGCCATCCAGAATTCTCCAAGTACCTGCATTCTTTTCAGAGTTTGCACGTCTAGACATAGCTGTATTCATCAGCCAGTCTACCAATGGGAATTCATTCTGCAATTCATTAGCTAACTGGTTGTTCTCGAAATGAGGGTCCATTCCGATGAAACCAATATTGCTTGAGTATTTAGACACAGTGTCAATTCCAACACTGTAACGTTCTAATTGTCCTGTACTAAAATTCATACAATTCCATCCTTCCTTAACCCCATACTGGGTTTTTAGTTTTTGTTTCCTTTTGTTTCGGCATCTGTTCCTTAAACAAACGTTCAATGTTCTTTACATACTTTTCTACATTGTCGTCTACCTCTGACTGTTTAGCACTAAGCTCAGATACCTTTTCAGTCAGCTCACTGTTCTTCGTCTCAAGTTCTGCAACTTTCTGTTCCAGTTCAGCCTTTTCGCTTTCGAGCATTTCTTTTTCTTCTTTCAGCGTAGCGTTCTCTTCAACGATACTGCCAAGCTCTTCGATTTCAGCTTCTGTTAAGACGGACATTTCCTCTTTCTGCTCTTCTTCCTGTCCTTCTGCTTCCAGATTTTCTTTGTCTTCTTCTGGTTCCACATCAAGATTTTCTTTATCTTCGACAGGTTCTTTATTTAACAGAGCTTTTAAGGTTTTTAAATCCATATCTTCAACTCCTTTTTGTAACTCAATGTCGCTTGAATTCACATTGGCTGGATTCCCTACGATGGAAAAACCTATAATGTCTATTTTGTTGACAACTGGTATCATTAATTTATCGGACATGTCCCAGTCCAGATTCTGATACATCTCAACGCTAACAGACAACGGCACTTCCTGTTTCATAAGGTCTTGCACAATGTTCAAGTCTTCATTCATTCGAGGAACACATTCGAGTGCTTTTCGGTCGTCTCCGATATCAACGACCCTTAAATCCTCTTTTGTCCAAGTTCCGAGTACTAACGGACATGCTTCCAATGGAATATGTCCAAGTGTTATATATCCAACAAAGTCATCGCTTAGGTTATCGTAGTATTCCTGTATGGTGCCACGGCAGATAAATGCACGAACATAATCCTCTGTATCCATCACTGCGCCTTCATCAAGAAGCCGTATTTGCTTAGCATCATACTCAGACCCACCTAGAACGCTCATAGTGAAGCGTTTTTGGGTTGATAGGTTAATCGTATCATCTACGATTTGTTTGGCCTTCTTGCGCTTGCTAATGTCTTTTTTGATATCTTTGAAAAAAGTAGGAATAGGCATCAGTCAACCACCTCAACCATTTTGTACTTAATCTTCTTGACCCTTCCTCTGCAAGAAGGACACATCTCTACGGAATACTCAATGCCAGCTTCCTGTAACCGTTCTTCAAGATTCTTGTTATACATCTTCGTATCGGTTGCATTCAACAAGCTCTGTGCCAGTAACTGGTCTTCGGGCAGTTCATACTCTTCATCAGGCTTCATCTTCACAAAATGGTAGTAAGAATACTTTCCATTCTCGGAAGTCTTACGAACGCTAATCTTCTGCTCTCGCTCAATTACTGATACAAGCCTAATCTTTTTTGGCATCCTTTTTCGCTTTCTTTGCTGACTTCTTTGCTGGTTTTAGCTCAATCTCTTTTTCTTTGCCACGGATATAGGCAAGTCGTTCTTCCTCGGTCTTGAACCACTTGATATCTTCTCCCATGTGTTATGCCCCCTTTTATAAATTCAAATCGTCACAAGCTAAGTCTTTGCACTCATCGTCTGCATATTCTGTTTCTGTCTGTTTTCCTCGGCATGCAGATGCGATAGAGTCAAACATGTAACCACACTGTGTGCCTTCCTTTGTGACAACGATACCCCTTGCACCGTTAACATCGCCACGCAGATAAGCAGTGTACTGAGTCCAGAAGTTCTGCGCTTCCTTGCCAGTTAAGCTTAATGCTTCTCCGTACCCCTGCTTGAAAGTTACGGTTACCGTAAAACTACGTTTAATTGACATCTTCTCTTAACTCCTTTCGTTAAACATAGAAAAGGGCGCATAACCCAAAACTATGAAATATGTATACTAAAGGCAGTTTGCCTTATAGCCATTTTGTCTGTCTCAGATTTTCGCCCCTGTATTTCTAAAACTTCATTTCGTCTCCAGTAGATTCGTCTCCATAAGAACCAATCATGCTTAGGATAGTAGCCATGTCCTTGTGTCCAAGGTGCCGTCTAAATTCATTGATGAACTCTTCGTCTTTGATTTTCTTCTGCCCGATAATCTGATAGGACTTTCTCGGCCCCTGCCCGATGATATAAGCAGAGATTAACGGTGAGTAAATCTTTCCACTGCCCTGTTCCTGTATCGCTCTGTAGTCAATAACGACTTCATAGTACACGTTCTTTTCTGCGTCCATGACACGTCTGTAACGGTTGGCGAACAGAATATCTGGGTTTACAGCATAATGTCTAGACTGGGTTCTTGTATAGCCCATGCCGTCTGGAGTCTGTTCTCTGTTTCCAAATTCAATTTGTTTTCCTGCCAGCTTTTCTTCTGCCAGCTCTTTCTTTGCTAATTGTCTGTCGTCTTTGAATGAATAAGCAGATAAACCGTGAATTTTAACAATCGGCTTTACGCTTGATTCTTCGACAATCTGTTCTAAGATTCCCATAGTTTCACCCCTTCGTTAAATGGATTCGTAAATTCTTTCTTCCAAATAGTCTGCGACTTCTCTTCTTCCTTGGCTGTCAAGCTGGGATATAGACAATGCCAGTTTGTAAATCTTGTCGCTTCGGTCAATACGGCTCTGTAGTTCGTACTTGTCAAAATAAACCTTCTCAATGCCAAGATGGTGTGACAAGAACGGAGAGAACTGGCTGGCATACGCTTCACGCAATGGAATAATCGTGTTGACCATAGCGTTGTCAATGATTTTATCCATTGAAACGTTACCCGATACCTTACCGAAACCGATAAGCTCTGGTACGATACCCAGTGTCTGGCAGAGGATTGCCCCCTCGCTTTCCAGATATCCAAAGAATTCAGTAGCTTTCGTTACACGAGGAAGGTGATCCATCTTGTTGAAGATCGAACTTGCAAGAATTACATTGTCGGAACGTGAATTCTTGATTTCTTCGCCAAGTTTTCTTACTTCTGCCCTCGCTCTTTCGGCTTGTGCTTCTCTCGAAGTAACAGAGCTGTCCAGAATCTCACCTGTAGACAAATCCATGCTTGGATTTCCTGTTAAGATGCTGTCTTTCAACCAGAAAATCAAACGACCTGGCCCATCGTACTCGATATCGTAGTTTAAACGCTCATAAACGCTGGCCAATACGTCAAGTCTCTGTTTATCACGGCATAATCTGGACACACCGTTCTCTGTCGTCACATCTCCACGGACATTTACGAAATCTTCTGGTGGACAAATCAAGATATCCTTGTTCAAGGACAGCAATTGCCCTGTTGACTTGAATTCAGATTCGTCCAGTTTGATTTCTTTAAGTCCTAGTGGGTTCTTAACATCTGGGTCAGTGCCTAAAGCGTAGGCAATCGGCTTTCGGAAACCGTAATATTCCTTGTCTACGTCCGTAATGGTTATGTACTGGTTCCACGGAACGTTAATAATACCGTCTTCGTCACTGAGCCAGCGTATTCCACACTTCCCTCGGATAAGCGCACCCCTCATCGCTTCCTGTATCACGATATAATTCGGGATTCCTTGGATATTATTCTTGTACAGAAAGTTATTTAGCTTTGCATTATCCTCTTCACTACCTGCTTTCAGACCGTTTGAGAACATGTAGTTGATAAACTGGTCGGTTACATAAGGCAGTGTCGGCAGATTCTTGATGTAATAGTCGATTCTGTCGGCATCATCTTCAAATGTCGTTGTACAGAACCCCCTATAGCAGTCTGTATTGCATGCTAACAGGTCATCTAACAGTTTTCCTACCGTCATGTTCCTGCTGTCTGCTGGTCTATTCTGATTTAAACGTGAACTATTCTTCTGAAGTTTTTTCTTTCTGTTCTTTTTGCTCATCGTTCACCCTCTAATCATTATCTGTGTAGACGTATACCCCACCACTCATAGTGTAAAGTAAGCACGCATGGATGGTCAATAGGGTTGCATCCAGTGCATCGGGAGAGTGTCCAAGCTTCTGCTTTATTTCTGGCTTGGATATGACGTTCATCTTGCCGTTTGGTCTTGTATACGTCCTGCATACGCTCATTTCTGGTGCAATCATCTTGGCAACACCTGTAGTAAAGCTGATTTTATGTGAATCAATCAGTTGCTGTAGGTCTATGTGCATCTCTGTACGCACATTAGTTGCGTATTTAGCCGAGAACTGGCCGTTGTCTGCCCTAATCTTGGTAGGCGCAGACCCGAAGTTGATACCTTTGCAGATGAAATCACCCGATTCTCTGGTCAGCATCTCGTTAAGATAGATACCCTGTCCGATATCAAGGCATACATAATGCACATGGAACTGTCGGATAACAGCCATAATCTGGTTTTTAATACGGATGGAAGTCTTTCCGTCTTCCCAGTTAGCCTTATCAATGTCCAGAATGTCAAGAACACGTATCGTATTCCGTTTTGTCAGACCACATAAAGCAACCTTCAGCTTATCCTTGCCCTTGTAAGCAGAGTCTATACCCAAAAAATACTGGGCGACATCGCCTTCATGGGGAGAGTCGTTAAGCTCAACGGATGAAAACATGGATTCTTCAGCATAATTCTCCAGCTCACAAAGGAAATAACGCTGGCATGTAGACTTATTCTTGAAGAACTTTGACTTCACAACCTGTTCCTTGGACTTGACACGTCCCTCTTCAAAGCTTGTACGGATATCCATCCAGACTATCAGCTCATCCTTTTCTGGGTCTTCTTTTGTTAGGTCGTCATAGAACCCACCCTGCTGGTGAGGATTGGATATCTGCAACATGATTTCCTTCTTGCCGTCAATGCTGGAAAATTCACGACGGCCCATTTCGGCACTGGCATCATCTGGAATAAGGCTTGCTTCGTCAATAATGAAGTTTCCACCACGTCCGATAGCCTTGTTATGTTTCTTGGCATCTGTAGTAGAAGCACCAATGGAAATGGATTCAATCAGACCACCGTTCTGGAATGTAAGCCTCTGTTTAGTGACAGAAGACTGTAGCTTCTCAATCTTGTTGGAATAATCAAGAAGGTTTGCCTGTATCTCTTCATGGGCGTCCTGCAAGGCTTCAATGATGTTCTGCATGATAATCTCAGTGGTGCCTTGGTCTCCACCTGCAACACGTACCTTCAATCCACTATGCGCCATGCTGATAGCTATCCTAGATGAAATGAATGACTTCCCATACTGGCTGGGAGTGACAATCGTCAATGTCTTTATCTCACCACTTTTAACAGCACCAAATATCAATGCCTGCGTAAAGAAGGGAGTCGTATTGAACAACGTCAAACATTCTTCCAGACCTATCAGCGCATATTTCTTGGCTTTCTTCATGGATATATTCAGACGCTTGTAGTTCTTGGGTATATAACCAATGACCCACTTCTCCAGATTTTCCTTCGGTTCTGCATGGTCTAATAACCATACGACCCTTTCCTGTACTTTATTCATGCTTTCCGTTCAGAAGCCCTGCTATCTGCTT
>AUXO012321122.1_pt1 | contig 18000 bp, 23 predicted proteins | sample 768731 | NCBI WGS metagenome assembly AUXO01 (sample SAMN02715735, study PRJNA202380) | gut metagenome | biome: sheep rumen | host: Ovis aries | place: New Zealand: Palmerston North
AAAGTATAACTAGTGTTATTTCTCCCTACCCTCAGTTTCCCCAAAAATATTGTGCGACATTAACCTTTCGCTCGCCAGCTCGTATGATCTACAATTTTATCATACTCGCTGGCTCGCTCTAACGACCAACCAGCATTATCGGCAACCAACCAGATCTAATGCACACCATTTTTCCACACCTGTGCAAAACCCAACAGATACACTTGTGGAAAAGTCTACCAATAAAATGCACAAAATTACACTTGCAATCACAAAAACATACATATATAATGGAAGTATAAAGATAAGAAAGGAAGGGAAAGCAGAGATGATAAAAAACGAAGCTTGGCAAGTAAACTTTACTACTAACACATTGTCTGGTACAGGCGAAGACGAACACTATGTTCAGTTTTCGGACGTATACCTAGATAAAGAGAGTGCTAGTAAGGTTGCAAAGAAAGCTAAAGAGTCTGGAAGGTATCGCAAAGTAACAGTAACTAAAACAGTATTGTGGGTATAACATGAACTACTTTAAGCGTAAGAAACTCAATCGTGAACTTATGAAGATTAACTGCAAAATTGTCGGTCTTCAGATGGATGCCTTTGATGGTAAAGACATTGAACAAGAATATAACAAATTAAAACTCCAACAGGATAAATTAATTAAGGAATTAGGATACAAGAACAATGAAGAATAATCTATTAACTCGCAACGGAGTTTGTAAACAGTTGGCATACTCTCCATATAATTACACTTACATCTACAAGGGTAAGGTTGTAACATTAAACTTTAGTTCCAAGCTTCATTTGAAAAAGTTTACAGAAAATCGTCAGAAAAACTATGCAATGATTTATAATTATATTTATAAGCGTTTCAAGTTTAAGGTGGATGTCACCTTCCTATCAGATTTTAACCTTTACAACAAAATTGAAAATCGTGGATGCTACATTAACTATGATGGGAAGATTTACACAAGCCTAGATCAATTATCACTAATCTAAGGAACAGAATATGCCAAGAAAAAAGTCGGTCTCTGGTCGTGCAAGGGTATCAAGTGCTGAAAATCGCTTACAGCTTCAAGTAGAGAAGCTGAACCGTAGAATAAGAAGCCTTGAAAAACGTGGCAACTTTGGTGTTTATGCCGGTAAGTCATTTTTAGAGTTTGCTAGTCGTAATAAATTTGTAAGTGTAAAGAAGGCTAGAGGATCTAGAAGACACCGAGTGGTATTAAAGAAGTTACAACAAGCTACATTTGGTCAGCTTAAAGAGATGCATAAGAAGTTTAAACACTTTTTACAGAGTAAGACTTTTACAAATATTGGTATTGAAGCAGTCAGAGCCGAAACTAAGCGTAAAGTAAAGGATTACTTTGCTGGTGCATTAGACAGACCAGTTTCAGATAGTGATTTAGAGAAATTTTATGAAGTAAATAAATATTCTTCAGATAAGATTATAGAGATGATTGGACCTAGTGAATTTACCATTATGGTGTTTGAAGCTAGAGATACTAATGCTGGTGTAGATCGCTGGGTCGAGATGATTATTGAGCATGGTGTTACTGTAAATAATGATTATACAAGAAATCAATGTGTAGAATTATATAACAAATTTGTAAGATAACATGAAATACTGGACAGAATATAAAGGGCATGAGGTAAACATTTTGGGTCAGAAGAAAAAGATAGATAACACTATCTATACCTTTGACATTGAGACAACCTCTTATTTAATGATTGGTAATCGTATAATATCTGCGAGAGATTACCAGTCATTAACATCAGATGAGCAGGAAGCCTGCACAAAGCAAGCCTGTATGTATGTTTGGCAGTTCTCAATAAATGAGGATGTTTATTATGGTCGTACTTGGGATGAGTTTAAATTATTCTTAAACAGACTGGAAGCTAATGACGATACTAAGAAAATTGTCTTTGTGCATAACCTAAGCTTTGAGTTTCAGGCTATTTGGTCTGTCCTTCGTATTAAATCTGTGATGAGTCGTAAGAGTAGAAAACTCTTATCCTGTCAGTTGGAAGATTATAATATTGAACTTCGTTGTACTCTTATGTTATCTAATCTAAAACTTGAGAAACTGCCTGATGTTTACCAGCTTCCAGTAAAGAAGAAGGTTGGTGATCTTGACTATTCTTTGCTTAGAACTCCAGCAACTCCATTGACTGATCGTGAGCTTGGCTATTGTGAATTTGACTGTCTTGTCACTTATTGGTATGTAAAGACTGAGCTAGAGACTTATGAGAGAGTAGACAGGCTACCTGTTACTTCTACTGGTAAAGTTAGAAAGCAACTCCAGCGATTGGTACTAAATAACCCTTCTTATGTGAGAAAGGTAAGTAACCAGATTAATGTTAACCCAAAAGTGTTTAATATGTTGGTAGATGCCTTTGCAGGTGGTTATACTCATGCTAACTATATTTATACTGACGAGGTTTTAACTAATGTTGACTCGTATGATGAGACAAGTGCATATCCATATGTCTTAGTTACTTGTCGTTTCCCTTCATCTGAGTTTAAGCGTTGTTTTATCCAAACGGTAGACCAGATGAGTCCTAACTTTGCTTATCTTCTTACAGTTAAAATTAATAATGCTAGGTGTAAATACCTTAATCACTTTATATCTAGCTCAAAGTGTAAAGAAATCAAGGGAAAACCAAACTACGATAACGGTAGAATTATTACAGCTAAAGAGTTAACAATAACCTGTACAGATATTGACCTTCGATTTATTCTTGATACTTATGATTATGACTCATATGAAATAATAGAGAGTTACTGCTCGTCTTATAATTATCTTCCAATAGAATATGTTAACTTCATCCTAGACAAGTATGTTTTGAAGACTAAGCTTAAGAATGTTGAAGGTAAAGAGCTTGAATATGCTCGTGAGAAGGGTGCTTTTAACTCTTTGTATGGTATGACAGTTACCAACACTATCCGAGCAGATGTTGAGTTTATAAACTTTGATGAGTGGGTCGAGAAGCCACTTAGCAATCAAGCCATCATGGAAAAGTTAAGTAAAGACAAGAAGCGTGGCTTCCTTAACTTTGCTTGGGGTGTTTGGTGTACAGCTTACGCTAGAGACAACCTGCTTAGAAGAGTTATAGATTTAGACCCTTATGTTGTCTATTGCGATACAGATAGTATCAAATTAGTACAGAGTTATGATAAATCCATCTTTAACAAGTACAATCAATCTGTTGAAGATAAGATTAGAAAAGTAAGCGAGCTTAGAGGTATACCTTATGAGCGTTTTGCCCCATCCGACATTAAGGGTAATGCTCATCTTTTAGGTGTTTTTGAATGTGAGACAGGCAAGGGTCGCTCAGTTACTTATGATGAGTTTATTACTCAGGGTGCAAAGAAATACGCTTACAAGATTGATGGTGAAATCCATGTAACAGTATCAGGTGTACCAAAATCTGGTGGTGCTAAATGTTTATCTTCTCTTGATGAGTTTCGTGATGATCTAGTCTTTGACTTTGAACACACAAACAAATTGACATTAGCGTATAATGATAACCAGATACCAGTAGACATTACAGACTACCTCGGTAACACCTATACAGTGAAAGATAAGTCAGGCATCTGTATGCTTCCAACCACTTACAAACTAGGTAAAGCATATGATTATGCAGATTTAATTAATGATAGTACAGAAAGAGCAAGGTTTAGACTATGAGTAATAAAAAAGATGTACACTACAACCTAGATAATATAGATAAAGAGAATGCTCTCTTTAACCTAATCTATGGTGAACGCTCCAACGGTAAGAGCTACCAAGTAAAACACAAGAAGGCAGTAGTAAAATATATTAATACACACCGTAGGTTTATCCTGATGCGTAGGTGGAAGGAAGAAATTAGCTCAGAGAAAATTGAGCAGTATTTTGCTGATGTTGATGTTTCTGGTCTTACTGCTGGTCGTTATAACTGTATTGTGATGTACAAGAAACAGCTATTCTTTGCTACTTATGACTTTGATAACAATAAAACAGTAAGGGGTGAGAAGATTGGTTATGTTGTTGCTCTAAACACCGAGCAGAATTATGCAGGTGCTTCCTACTTGGATGTAGATGACATCATATTTGAGGAATTTATGGCTCGTGGAGAGTACATTGGTGGCTCTAAAGAACCAGATAAGCTCATTAACTTCTGGAACACCGTAGACCGTAAGCGTGGTACTACTAAGCTCTGGCTTGTAGGTAACACTATCTCTAGGGTATGCCCATACATCAATGAATGGGGTCTTCATAAGATTATCTCTAACCAGAAGCAAGGTACAATTGCTACCGTAGATGTACCAACTGGAACTGAGGACGAAAATGGTAAAGAGATTAAGATTAAACTAGCTATTGAGTATTGTAAATCATCTGGTAAGTCATCCTTTGCTATTGGTAGACACAAAGATATGCTTAACAAAGGCTCTTGGCAGTCTGATCCACAGCCACACCTTCCAAAGTCCTTTAATGATTATGAGAGTAAGTTTGTCTTTATGTTTAGTTACCAAGACTTTAAGTTTGCTTGCTCTTATCTGTACGACAGAGAGGAAGGTCTATATGTCTGGTTTATTAAGCCTTACAACGGTACGATTGACGATCATACTATTGTCTTCTCTGACCAAGTGAAGCCATCACCTTACTGGCAGAGAAACATTTATGATACTGACTTCCCTAACCCTAAACTCAATGACATCTTTAAGACCTTCCGTGAGAGTAATATCTTTTATGCTTCCGATCTCTGTGGTACAGACTTTAAACAAGTTATTGACTTCTCTATCCGTAAATAATATACTGAAAGTGTATTCTGTCCTAGAATGCAGTCTAGTATAAAAGCCCTTCCCCCACTAGATACATCAAAATTAAGCCCAATGCGATAGGGCTTAATTTTGTGTTATACTGAAATTATGAAAGAAATGTATTTAAGCATTATCGCTGGAATAGCAACTGCAAGTGTCTATCTTCTTGGTGGGTTTGATGTTGCAATCCAATGCTTACTGATTGCTATAGTTATAGATTATATATCTGGGATGATTAAGGCTTTCGTAACTAAAACTCTCTCTAGCCAGATTGGAGTTAGAGGTCTTTTAAAGAAGGTCGCTATTCTTTTAGTGGTTATGCTTGCTGTACTAATTGACAGGGTAACTGGTGAGTCAGGTGCTATCAGGACTTTGGTTATTTATTATTTTGTAGCTAATGAGGGTCTATCCATCACGGAAAACCTAGCTCAAGCTGGTGTACCTATGCCAAAGATTATTAAAGATGCTCTAAAAGCATTAAAGAAGGAGAGTAAAGGCAATGCTAAGAGTGTTTAGTGTGAAGAAGGGTGACACCTTCTGTTTTACAGTTACGTTCAAAAATCTATCTGTAGATCTAGATACTTTTGTGTTTGGTGTTAAGACTAGCTATAGTGATGTAGATTATGTCATTGAGAAGTCTCTAGGACATGGTATTGAAAAGGTCGCTACTGGTAAGTACCGTATTGATTTTAGTGCTACCGAGTCTGATGAACTTGAACCCGACCAGTACATTTATGATTTACGCTTTACGATTGGTGATGTAGTTTCTACACCACTATCTGGTTATCTAATTGTAGAGGAGAGTGTTTTCAATGGATAATGATATTATTATTGAGCTTGGTATCCATAGTGTAGACAATGCTTCTGATGTTTTGGTTGGTCCTCAAGGTCCAGAAGGTCCTGCTGGTCCTCAAGGTCCTGAAGGACCTCAAGGTCCACAAGGTGAAACAGGTCCAGCTGGTCCACAGGGTGAAACTGGTCCACAAGGTGAACAAGGTGAACAAGGTCCTGCTGGTGTTAATGGAGAAAGTGCATCAGTATCAGTTGGTTCAGTTACTACTTTACCTGCTGGATCAAATGCATATGTTAATAATGTTGGTACTACTACAAACGCTGTATTTGATTTTGGTATTCCTCAGGGTATACAGGGTAGTTCAGCAAATGCTCTCTCTATGCCTACTGTTGTAGACTCGCTTCCAGCGACTGGTGAAGCTGGTGTATTTTACTTTGTACCAAAGAGTTATACCACTTTGGTTGCTACTGGCGACTCATTTACTTTGACCATCTCTGGTGATGAAGGTAGTATAGATACCTTCACCATTAATGGTGTTTGTGAACAGGATACTCCACCTGCTACTATTTATACTATGACAGGTATAAGCACTATCAGCATTGGTGGTACTGATTACACTTTAAATCTAGGGGATATTGAGTTAGCAGAAGTTAACAGCCAGAAGGACTATATTTATAATGATGGGGATGTTTGGAAGATACATAAGGCTATTGGTAAAATCCTTAGCTATGACGGCGAAACTATTACTACCGATTATATTAGTACATCTGGATCTCTTACTGTTGGTGATACTGTTTATTATGTACTAGATGAACCAGAGGTTATAACTATTGAGGATGCAACTATTACCAATGTCCTTAATATGATTATGTCTCTAAGGTTTGCTACCGGATCAGTTGCAGTAACTATTACTAATGCAGATGTTACCCCTGATTTAACAGTTGATTACCATACTTATGATCCATACGACCAGTACGATAAATATGTATATCTAATTGAAACTTCCCATTACGAGAAAATAGGCTAATAAAGAAAGGACAAAACAATGGCTTATGAACAAGTAAAACAATTCTACCCAGCAGAGATGGGAAAAGAAACAGGATGGTGTCTTAAAAACTGCCGATTGGGTTACCGTATTTATACAGGTCATTATGCAAGTGCAAAGAGTGCTATGCAGGCAGGTAAAAAGAACGGAACTTATCATGATGGGATGCCACCAAATAATATTGCTGTACCAGTATATGTGGCAACCTCAAGCCCTAATGGTCATGTTGTAGTTTGTGATAAGGGTACTTGGTGGTCAGATGGTAAAAAATATAACTGTATGTCTGGAGTCTATGGCTGGGATGAAATGATGGATGGTGTACGAGTTGTACAACAGTCTTCTGGGCAAAGTTTCTTACCAGCTAAAGGATACTGGGCTAAGTACGATAAGGATGAGCGTGTAGCAAGGCTTGCATTGTTTATGAGAACAAACTTCCCTGCTTATACTCCGAAGTCAGCACTTGGTCCTATTTATGGAAATATACTATCTGATAAAGTAATGAAAGAGTTTCAGCGTAGAACTGGTCTTTACCCAGACGGTATGACTGGTCCTGCCACTTATAAAAAATTACAAGAATACGGTTTTAAAGGATAATGGCTCTACAAACTAATGGTTATGTACATCTCTTAAGTAGTCAGTATAACACTTACGATAACTACCGTAATTATTGTCTTACTCATGGGATAAATGTGGACTTCTCAGCAGGTAATCAATGCTGGGATAGTCTGGCATTGCTCTGGTATCAGTACGGTAGGTATCTTGTAACTAGACCATCTGGTAATGGATCAGCATATATGTGTTGGACCATATCTAAAAACATCAACGCTCAACCCCCCTTCATAGCTGTGGAGGGGGTACAAAATATTAAGCGTGGAGATATTTTGGTATTTAATAAATCTAGTTGGTCTAATCATGGTCATATCTGTTTAGCAGATGCAGATTACTCCCAGCGTGTTTATGAACGTGGGGCATGGAGACTTCCTTGTGTTGGGCAAAATCAGGGACAAGGTATTAGCTCTGGTACTCCATCTAATATTGTTAAACAAAATCTATCTAGTTTCTTAGGTATATTTAGAAACACAAAGTGGACAAGTTCACCAACTCCTACCCCTACTCCAACACCAGAAATGGGGTATAATAAAGATAAGTACAATTTCGTACTATTTAATAGAAGAAAAAGGCAAGACAAATGGACAAAGAAACCTTTGAAGAAAAAATTAAAGCGTTAGGCTCTTTGGAGTCGGCTGAAGAAATGAGGGCTGGACTAGCTGAGTTAGTCAACCCAGTTTCTGAATTGTATGATGCTAATGCTAGTTTGAAGGAACAGCATGAAGCTGATACAATAGAGATGGAGAGTATCAGGCAAGCAAATATGAAGTTATTTACTCAAATTGGCTCGCAGAAAACTCCACAGCAACAGACTGAAGAACAGACTGGTCTGAAACAGGATGAGTCTCAACCTCGTAGGTCTTTTGACAATCTATTAAAAAATATTAAATTATAAAGGAATAATCCACAATGGATGCAATTGAACTGTTGAACACCATCCGTGATAATGCTTCCCAAGCTTATCAAGACCGTGTCCCAGAAGCTACTCGCACCAATATTGCTGAAGTTGGTGAAGCTATCACCGATCTCAACAACGCAGTAGTTTACAACGAGTTTATCAATACGCTCGCTAACATGATTTACGCTCCAATGCTTATCAAGAAAAGCTGGAGCAACCCTCTCGGCAAATTTAAAAAAGGTAAGAAGACCTTTGGTGATACCGTTGAGGAAGTTTACAACAACTTCATCAAGGCTCAGACCTATGATCAGACTGGTGCAGGTCTCTTGACTCGCAAACTCCCTGATACTAAGGTTGTCTTCCACCGCATGAACCGTCAGGATAGCTATGTCCTCACCGATAGCCCAGAAGCTCTCGCTAAGGCATTTAAGAGCTACGAAGGTGTTTCTGAATATCTCCAGAACCTCTTTACTGCTATCCGTAACTCAGCAGAGCTTGATGAGTATGTCATCATGCGTGAACTTCTTGCTGAAGCTTACGAATCTGGTTCTATGAAAGCTGTCGCTGTTGCTGACCCTCAGAAGAGTGAAGCAAATGCTAAAGCCTTCATCAAGGCTGTTAAGACTGTCTCTGGTGGTATGACCTTCCCTAACAGTAACTGGAACGGCTATCTTGATGTCCAGAGTGAAGATATTAAGCCAATCATCACCTTCTCCAACCGTGATGAGCAGGTCCTTCTCATTGACAACGCTACTGATGTTGCCTGTGATGTTGATGTCCTCGCTTACGCATTTGGTCGTGATCTTCTTCGCTTCAATACTGAGGTTAAGCAGATTGTTGATGCCTTCCCAATTGAAGGTATGATTGCCGCTTTGGTTGATAGCAACTTCTTCCAAGTTTATGATGACCTCTTTACCTTCCGTGAGTTTGAAAATGGTCTCGGTCTCTACCGTAACCATATTCTCCATGTCTGGCAGACCATTGGCTATAGTCCCCTCGTTAACTCTGTAGCCTTCATTGTCTCCGAAGACATGAACTCTGATGGTGATATTGCTGATGAGTACACCGTAACCTATACGCTTAAGACTGGTGTTACCAGCACTAACAAGCGTAAGACTGTACTTGAAGGTACTACCTACAAGACTACCCTTAAGGGTGTTGAAGCAGGTGATACCGTCACCGTCACCGTTGGTGGTGTAACTGATGCTGGTGCTTATGACTCCGATACTGGTGTTGTAAAGATCAGCAAGGTTGAAGGCAACATTGTAATTACAGTTGCTTAAGTTAACTTAAACTAAGGTGGTGGGTAAAACCACCACCTTAATTAAAGGATGATTTTATGAATAAAATCTTTGCACCGTTTCTTCCACCGTGGGCTGAAACGGGTCTACAACCAGCATTCTACGATGTAGAGTCTGGCACGGTCCTTCAGCAAACTGCTCGTATGTATGATAAGGTTAACCAACTTATCCGTCTCTTTAACGAGTTTTCTGAAGCTACTTCTGAAGAAGTGAATGCTTTTGAAAGAGAAGTAAATGAAACTGTAGAAGAATACATTGAAAAGTTTACTGAGCTTAAAGACTTTGTAGAAGATTACTTCGAAAACCTCGATGTTCAAGAAGAAATCAACCACAAGCTTGATGAGATGGCTGAAGATGGTAAGCTAGAAGAAATTATGGCTGACTATCTTCAAACCAGAGCAATATTTGCATTTGATACTGTTGCAGATATGAAAAATGCAGATAATCTTGTAGATGGTAGTTATGCTGAAACTTTAGGCTATCACAGTAAAAATGATGGTGGTAGTGCGTTATATAAAATTCGTACTAGCACAGTAGATGATACTGTAGATGATATGTTCATTGTTGAGATAGGTGATGGTGCAGATAATTTAGTCGCTGAACTTATCTACGATGAAGTAGATGTAAAACAGATTGGTGCATATGGTGATGGTACTCATGATGATACCACAGTTTTACAAGCTGCATTTGATAAAAATGCAACTGTCTATATGCCTAAAGGTGATTACTTAATTGAATCTAGTGTTGATATTAAAGATAAAGCAAACGATAGTGAAGCATACGTATTAAAAGCTTCTGAAGCTAAAATTACCTATACAGGTAATAACTATGCCTTCAATATTCAAAATGTTGCTAATGCTAGATTAGATTTTGGTGTAATCAGATCTACTACTGGTGGCTGTTTGAATATGTATGCAACAGGTGGTAGTGGTAGTACATATGACTATATTCAGTATGTTGTTATCAACTTCAAAGTTATGCAAGCAGGATCCACAAAAGATTGTGTATATGCAAGCACGGTAGATAATGGTTGGATCAACGAAATAACCTTTGAAAATGGTCGTTTCTACGGAAATGCTGCAAACGGCTTCCACGTCACTTACGGTTGTAACAACTGGAACTTTAATAATATTGGTTTTGAAGGTTGTGTAACAGGTGTATATCTTGAAAATACCAATAGCGAACACGCTATGGGTCATTACACTATGCACGAATGCCGCCATTCTGAAAATATTACAAACTATCTAAAGGCTGATGGTGTTGGTGATATACGAGATGTCTTTATCTTCTATTCTTGGAAATTAGATACATTTAAGATTATTACCAATGAACATTGTGACGATTGGTATGCTTATTCCAGAGATAATATTGGCTCTCACTTGGTTGCAGGTAACTGGCAATATTCAACTGTCCTTAAAACTCTTGAGGGTGGTCAGAATATTGGTGGCGGTTCTAACCTCAACGATTTTGTAATTGCTGGCGATTATAACCTTAATCAAACAGGTTACTTTAATACAGCAACTAACAAGCCAAATACAGCTTCTCTTGGTAAGTTGAGCGTTCAAAACTTTAACAACTTCCGTTACCAAAACTGTCCTTACATTCTTCAGACATATACAACTACTGAAGGTCATATCTTCCAAAGAACCTTTGATGGTAACTCTTGGACAGCATGGGACTTAATCAACGGTTGTGCTTGTATGGAGTTTGCTGATAATACCAACTTGAACAACTTAAGGCATGGTAGTTTTGTATGTACCTCATCAGCGAAAAAAGCAACTCTCACAAATATACCGAGTGGTGTTGCCAATCTATTTAGACTAGATATTGAAAGATTTGGAGTACAATCTTCTGGTACTTCATGTATTCAAAAGATCTATGATGGTGATACTAATATGTATATTAGAACAGCACAAGGTAGCACTTGGAGTGCTTGGAAACAGGTAGCTTATACCGTATAGTAATATTTATCCACAGGGTTAACCACACCCTGTGGATATGTTATGATATTATTAGGATAATAATTATGGCAAATATATCACAAGTTTACTTACTAGACACACCTCTTGAGGATGACTTGAAGCACACCCTCTACTTTGCCAATACGACTGCACAGCATAACTATATGGCAAGTAACATTATTAAAACTTACACTAATGTAAGCTACCAAAGAGATACTTCCACCTTCCGTTGTCCAGCTCATATTGACTCAATCCGTACCTGTAATTATATGATGTATCAAAACACCGCTTACTCTAATAAGTGGTTTTATTGCTTTATTGAGAAGATGACTTATGTCAATGATGGCATGACTGATGTTGAGTTTAAGGTAGACCCAATCCAGACCTTCATGTTTGACTTTGATACTCAACCAAGCTTCATTGAGCGTGAACACACTAATGATGACTCAATTGGTGCTAACGTTGTGCCTGAACAGTTAGAGCTTGGTGATTATGTAAACTCAGGACTTGGCACCCAATCAGAATTTGGTTTGTTGGCTCATGAATGCTATGCAATGGCTGTAACTAAACTAATTGATCAACTCACCACCGCAACAGATATTATGCCTGTTACACCAAAGTTTGTTAAATTAACATCAATACCAGACGGCTTTATTTATATTGGTTTGCCTAATATTAATGCAGTAAATGATATGATTTTGCTCTTTAATAATGCAGGTCATGGTGATTACATTAATTCTTTATTTATTGTGCCTAGTGTCTGTTTCCAGAGTAGATGGACTGTTAGAGTAAACAATGTTGGTGGGCAGAACTTTAATATCCCTGTTTACCAAAACTACCAACCAAAAATGGAAAGCACTTGTGCTGTTACTACTAATAATAAATTAGCTGGAAACTATAGCCCTCGTAACAAAAAGTTACTAACTTACCCATTCCGTTATCTTCAGATGAGTAACAACAACGGTAGCATTGCTAACTACCATTATGAAGACTTTAGAAATCCACTTGATGGCTCTATTGATACTACTCCAGAGTTTAAGATGATAGGTTACGGATCAGTCAGCGTAGATGCAAAAGTATACCCATGCCAATATAGAGGTATACAGGAAAACTTTGATGAAGGTTTATCTTATCCTAAAGTACCTGTTGGTGCTTGGGCTACAGATGTTTACACTAACTGGTTAACCCAAAATGGTATTAATATTGCTACTGGTTTTGTTTCTGATTTAGTAAGTGTTGGTGTTGGTGTTGCTACTGCTCCAGAAGGTGGTGGCATGGCGATTGCTAGTGGTGTTACTGGTATTACTAACCGTATTGGTCAGATTTACCAGCATAGTATGCAACCACCTCAAGCTGAAGGTGGAGGTAACATTGGCAATGCTTCTTATGTATGGGGTAAAACTGGTGTTACGTTTAAACATATGAGTATACGTACACAGTTTGCCCGTATTGCCGACGATTTCTTTGATATGTTTGGTTATGCAACTCACCGTGTTAAGAAACCTAATTATGCACACCGACAGAACTGGTGGTATACTAAAACTATAGATATATACATTAAGGGTAATATCCCTAATGAATATATGAATGAAATTAAGAATGCATATAATAATGGTATTACATACTGGAGAAACCCAAGCAACTTCATGAATTACAGCGTAAGTAATGGAATTGTATAAAGGATAAAATAATGAATATAGATAACTACCAATTACTCAGCTATAAGAGTGTTGCTCAGTTTAGCAATAACATTACTTTTAGCTACTACTATTACAAGCTCATGCTGATCGTGAGAGCTTTGTTTGAATGGGAAGGCTTACCAAACAATATGGAGTCTCGCTGGATTGAGCGTTACCTCTTTTCAGATGGTAAGTGTGTCTTCTACAAAGACCCAACTCTAGGCTTTATGGTAGCTGGCTATGGTCAGAATGGTGGAGTTAACTGCTATAATGACCCTACAACTGTAGATCCGATTGCCCCTAACTATGTATACAACGGTCCTCAGCTTATGAATGGAGAGAACTGCTATATCATCCGTAATAATGATATGATGCTTCCTGAGTTTGCAGTTGTACGCTACTACGCTTACAAGCTCTGCAACATTGATCGTGCTATTGATGTTAACATTGAAGCACAGAAGACCCCAACTGTAATTAAGTGTACAGATAAACAACGCTTGAGTTTGAAGCAGGCTATTAATCAGCGTAAAGACAATGAGCCTGTTATGTATGTTGATGAGTCTCTAGATATGAATGCTATCTCTGTCCTTGACCTTAACCCACCAATGGTATTTAAAGACCTACAAGTGCAGAAGCATATGATCCTTAACGAGTTCTTTACTGATATTGGTGTTAACAACGCTAACATGGACAAGCGTGAGCGTATGGTCGCTAATGAAGTTGAAGCTAACAATGAGCAGGTTAAAGCTTGTGAAGACACCTTGCTCCGTAGCCGTCAGGAAGCTTGTGACCAGATTAATCGTATCTTCGGTCTTAACATCTCTGTAAAGCGTAGAGATCTAGACAAAATTCCTGAGTACGAGGATATTATTAAAGAGGAGAATGAATAATGCTTATTACTGCTAAATATACAGAAGTATTGGATAACCTGCTCCGTAATGAGCAGACTGCTCCACTTATTGCGACTGCAATGAGTAAATATCCTTTGTATGAAACTGACTCAAACAAGACTCGTAAATATGGTACTGCTTACAAAGTACCTACAAGAGCTGAGCTTAATAATAAGATTTTGAGTTACTACCGTTTCCGTGAGATTGGTTTTGAGACGGTTGGTCGCTTCCTCTTTGAACTTGAGACTGCACTTAACGAGATTATGCCTAAGTACAACCAGTTATTCTACTCTGCTGATCAAGACTTCAATCCAATCTATAACGTAGATTACAATAAGACTTTGGCTCGTAACAAGACCAATGCAGATAGTGGTACAACCACTTCCAGCACTTCCAGCTCGGATAACGCTAAGAGTGTTAGTTCCCAGACTCCACAGAACCAGCTTAATATCAGCTCTGCTAACATTGACTCAGTTAACTACGCTGATGAAGCCACTTGGAGTGCAGGCAACCAGACAGGTAGTGCTACTGGATCTAGTGCCAGCACAGGTCAAGAGAATGAGACAACCCTTGAGACTACTAAAGGTAACTTTGGTGTTGTATCTGCTCAAGACCTTATCCTCAAGTACCGTGAAACTATCCTCAATATTGAACAGCTTATCATACATGACCCTCGTATCTCTGAACTCTTTATGCTAATCTATTAGTATGCAAGATATAGTATATTTCGTAAAAGATAGCCCTACCAATGAAGAATTACGCTACTCTCTCCGTAGTCTAGCCAACTTCCCTCATGGTAGGGTTTGGTTTTATGGTGGTTGTCCAGATGGACTCAAACCAGATAAACATATATATGTAAAACAAGACCAAGAGAATAAATGGCAGAATGTTAACATGATGCTTAGGATGGTATGCTCTAATGATGAAGTTTCAGAAGACTTCTGGCTCTTTAATGATGACTTCTTTGTTATGGAGAAGGTTGATAAACCAACCAACTACCATAATGGTGACCTCTACAAGCGTATTGTGCAGCTTGAGGACAAACATGGTGGTATTACTCTATACACCAGACAGCTCCGTGAGATGTGCCAAGAGTTAGAGTCTATGGGTTGTGATACTTTAGACTATACTTTACATATCCCAATGCTAATTAACAGTGAGAAGGCTGTAGAATGCCTTACAATCACAGAGAGTCCTATGTTTAGAAGTTTGTATGGTAATTATTGCAAAATTAAATGTCCTAAAATGTCAGACGTTAAGATTACCTCTACTGAAAAAGAATATAAGGGTGGGATTTATCTATCTACTGAAGACAAGAGCTTTATGGGCAAAGTTGGCGATCAGATTCGTTTAAAGTTTCCAGATAAGTGTCAATATGAGGTATAATAGATAAGCAAAGCAGTAAAGAAAAATGAGCAGGTACTAGACCTGCTCTTTCTGTAAGGATATTAATAATATGTGGCTGTACTTCTCGGTAAGAGATATTACTGTTAGAGCGTCATCTAAAGAGCAATCTCCGTAAATTAGCGAGTAATCAATTAAGTCAGTAAGGTTTATTTTAAATTCTTCAATCTCAGCATATAATGCTCGGCTGTCTGTTAAGTCCTCGGTTTTAATCCAAAGAGTAAACATATGATCACCATCCTTTCATAAGGTACAAAGTTTAATGGCTTCTAGTGCTATTATACATCAAGAAACCCACCTGTTAAGGTGGGTAGTTGTAGCGACTCTATATTATAATTGATATTATGCTACATCATTACAATATACAGTTTGTCTTAAACCAATATAATTAACACTAGCTACAATTGATTTAGACATTGTAGTACTAAGTTTTAATTACATTTAGTATTACAGAATTTACAATAACGCTGGAACTTACAATTTGAACATAATAGATTCCAGTTTTTATCAAACATAAATTATTAAAGTTACTATTATAAAAGCGAAATTGTAGATTCCTACTTATAACTATATAGAAAGATTTTTTTTTGCAAGTATAAAAAATACACTACCGAGCTAGATGATAGTGTATTTTGACCATGATTGTAGTTAGAGTTAAGTGGGTACACTTTAAATATGTTTGTGTTATAAGATTAGAGACTTAGATACTTTATAGGTTTTTGGAAAGTTATTGCTTCTAAGTGTGAGGTCTTATAGATATTAAAGTGCTTTAGCTTAAGCTCATTATAGCATATTTTTTAATTTGTAAACAATTATTTACGCTTACCTTTTTTCTTACCTGAACAGCCCATGCTTTTTCTCCTTTCCAATTTTAGAATAACATAAAACCCCTCAACATAGAGGGGTTTTTGCAAGGAATAGGACAAAACACCTACCTTAGAGGATTGTGGCAATCCTCAGTTATATTTTATCATATCCTTTAATTTAGAGTGATATGCTTCTTATGTTTTATAAGAGGTATATCTATAAACTCTTTCCAACTATTTATTGTCATTGCTAAAGTACACACGGATAGCAGGGTATTTACCGTCCTGTGTATCGTCATTGATAAAAGCAACTAGCTTTTCATTATCATTAGTAGTGCCACTAAGGTATTCCTTTCCAGCTTTGCTTCTACTTGCCCAAAGGCTTGCAAGGTCAGGTTTCTTTTGACCCTTTTCAACTTGCTCGTAGACACGGATGTCCGGCTCTTTAGGGTTCTTCTTAGTATAATTTAGAAATGCTACAATACGTACTGGATCTTCACCAGAGGTCTTACCAGTATAGTAAATATTGTCACCCTTTTTATTTTCCCAAAGAGCAAAGGCTTCCTTGAGGTCTGATTTTTTGGTTGATTTGGTAGTTTGCATAGTGTCCTTTTCCTTTCTAACACTTTACTTAATATGGTGGCTTTCCTAAGCTTTAGGCTTATTCTAGCCATATTGCTGGACTCATAGACATGATTTTCAAGCCCTCAGGCATCCAGCGACATATACTATTATACTACTTTTAGCTGATTATCAATGTGCATATCCCCCTCTTTTTCTAGATCCATAATCTTCTGGATAGCTTCGTCTATATCCTCCTCTCTCCCTTCTTTTGTTACTCTAATTTTGTTAAGTGTGATCGTATCCTTGTAGATTGAACCACCGATTACGATTTTCTTATATAAGAAGTCAATCGTAGCACGATCTTTATCTTTAAAGTTAGGAATAATCCTGTGGTAAACCTTTTCCGGATCAGAGTTTTTAATGAACTCAATCTCTTTACGAGCAAACTCTTGGAATGCTTCCTTAAAGTCAATCTTATCTATCTTCTTTTTCGGTTGTTTCGTCATATTCTTCCTCTTTAAATATACCCTTATTATACATCTCTGAGTAAAGCTCGTACAAGTCTTCACATATTTCGTTGGCTAGAGCAATGTCTTTTGTCTCATACCATTTGATTACTTTGTCGATCATCATGATTCTTTCTCCTTTACTATCCAACCTAACAATCCAAACAGTTTTGGTTTTGCAACGACTCGTAAAAATTTACCTTTTGTTCCACATTTAGGACAAATACCGTAAAAGTACAAATCAGCGTGTATTTGATAGCTATAGTTAGTATAGACTTTATTACAAGCTTGACATTGGTGTATATACCTATAATGACTCATTCTTCCTCCTCTCCGCAGAGTTCGGCGATAGTATATTTTTTGCCACTTATTAAATTGTCAATCTTGTATCTAAAATCTAGTAACAGTTCTTCGCCGTCATCGTATGTAAAAACAAAGGAGCAATCGCCTGTAGAGTAAGTATTGTACTCTACTTTGTCTACATTATTAGTATCTGCCCAAGCTCTAACTACTTTGCGAACTTTCTCGTCCTTGATAAGTGGCTCGGCATCTTCCCAGTTCTCGTTGAGTTCTGCAATAGAGTGTGCATAGCAAGTCAAAACACCACTCCCAGCACCGGCTCTCTCTGCGGTATCATGTGATGCCTTCATTGTGAACCCACCATCAAAGTCCCATATATCCCCTGTCTTTTTATTGCGTAGTTTCATCCCTTCCTTTCTTATCTTTATACTTCCATTATATATGTATGTTTTTGT
>AUXO015702475.1_pt1 | contig 17989 bp, 10 predicted proteins | sample 768731 | NCBI WGS metagenome assembly AUXO01 (sample SAMN02715735, study PRJNA202380) | gut metagenome | biome: sheep rumen | host: Ovis aries | place: New Zealand: Palmerston North
CAACTTCCCTGTTGGTGGTAACTTAAAGAAAGTTCACTTACCAGAAACTATTACAAACTTAACAATTAGAAATCATCCAAACTTAGAGGAATTAGTTTTAGCTGGAACAAGCAGTATTACTTCTCTTTGGTTAGAAGATATTCCATCTACTACTATTAAAGCTAACTGGATGGTTAGCCAAATGCCAGATAGATCTACTGTTCGTTTAATTAACTTAGAAGATACTTTAAATTCTGTTGCAGAAGTTGAAGCTTTCTATTTAAAATTAAATAATATGCATGGTAAAGATAGTAAAGGTGATACCGTTGAAAAAGCACAAATTACTGGAACTATCCATGTCCCTTACACTGTAAATTTCCCATATGCAGATTATATTAGGCTTTCAGCAATGTATCCAGAAGTTCATATTGATGCAAAGGTTGTTTGTACTGTTAATTTCTGGAATGAAAATACACTTCATGAGTCAAAAATTACTGTTGTTGGTGGTGCTGTCACTGCACCAACAATACCTGTAAAAGCTTCAACTGCTCAATATTGGTATGAGTTTGTTGGATGGGATGCTGAATTTGATAATGTAACAGAAGATATTGATGTTCATGCTATTTTTGAACCACATATTCAAGTTTATACTATTAATTTTGATACTAGATCTTCTGTTATTATTGTTAATCCAACTTCTGTGCAAGCTGAATTTGGAACTAAAATTTCTGCCCCTGTTATTAATCAGGCAACTATTCCAGAAGCAGTTATTTTCTTAGGCTGGTATAATCCAGATGGAACGCGTTTTGATTTTAATAGTACAATAATTCGTGGAAATCTTACATTATATGCACATTGGAAAGATGAAAATGAACCAAGTGTTACGTTAACCAGACTTTCATATGATACATTTGAATATGTAGCTGTTGATAACGTTGGTGTTATTGGTTGAACTGTTACAAATTCAGCTGTGGCGCCTTCTTTAGCAGATCCTGCATGACAAAATATAGATCCAATTACTTTATTTACTGGTGAATATAAGATTCGTCGTGCTGGTGAATATTATTTCTATGTTAAAGATGAAAGTGGTAATATTGCATCAGCAAAGATTGTTGCAGCTACAATATCTCTTACTATTGAAAATAATAACCAACCTTATGATAGCCCAGATGGTCTAGTTCATTTACTAGTAAAAGAACATGAAGAAGATGAAGCTACTTTTGAAACCAACTTCGCTATTATTGGTACTTCATTTATTGCTAATGTTGATTTAGATGAACATTATAATGGATTATCACTAACTTATGATAATATATTATTAGATATCGGGGATACTTTTATTGTTCATGATAATATTGAAGTAATCGCAACTTGTTATCCTAAATCTTACATTGTTTCATTCGATTCTAATGGACGTGGCACAAACCCTGAAAATCAAATTGTTGTTTACAAACATCATGCTCTTACTCCAGATGCTCAAATTGATGACATTTATATTTTAAGTGCTTGGACACTTGATGAAGTCGCATGAGATTTTGATCAATATGTTGTTACTAAAGATATTGAATTGGTAGCTATTTGGACAGACTCCAAAGACCCAACTGTACTTACTCTTGACTTAGAAGAAGATGAGACAGAGGTTACAATTAATCTTTGGCAAGAACATGGATATGCAGTTAGAATTAACTGGGGTGAAAGTGCTACTCAACAGCAAGGAATGGCTGATGCAGGTTATGTTACATTTACGCATACCTATGGCACTAGTGGTGCTAAAACAATTAGTATTACAAAACAAGAAGGTGGCAATTTCCAACTTGGGCATAATGTTGATACCCCTGCTGTTATGCCAATTAACTTATTAAGTGATATTAAATTTGCATCCACAATTGCTCAGACTAAACCAGGAGCTTTTAAAGACGCAATAGACCTTCGTGAAGTTAAACTTACTAGATTTATTACTACTATTGCTGACAGCATGTTTGAAGGCTGCTCTAATATTTTAAGTTTTAATGTAGAAGATTCAACTTCAACTGGTGTTGGTAATAGTGTTTTACCTGACTCAATTAAAGTCATTGGTGATAGAGCATTCTTTGGTTGCACAAATCTAAGACAATTAAAAATGCCAAATAGATTAAGTTCAATTGGTCGTGATGCATTCTTTGGTTGCACTAATTTAACAAGTATTGAATTTAAATCAACAAGCTTAATATCTACTATTCCAGATACTGCTTTTGCAGGTTGCACTAATTTATTATCTATAAATATTCCACCATCAGTTACAACTATTGGTGAGCGTGCATTTACTAGCTGTGAAGCCTTACATAATATAGTTTTAGGACCAAATGTAATTAATATTAAAGCTGCTGCTTTTGCTGGATGCACTTCATTAGAAAATGTAGTAATAGAAGCTTCTGCTATGGATACAATTGGTAATTATGTATTCCAAAATTGTCCTCAATTAGAAACAGTTGGTCCAATTACAGATGGTATAGATTATAATATAAAATTTGGCTGGATTGATACGGTTCCTGCAAATATATTTACTTCTACTGACTTTTCTGCCTCTTGGATAACATCTGTTGTACTTCCAAATACTATTACTACAATTGGTGATGATGCATTCTCACACTGTGGCCGTTTAGAAACAATTAATTTTCCATATGGTTTAGAAACAATTGGAGCACGTGCTTTTTATAACTGTGTCTCATTACAAGAACTTGATTTACCAAGAAGTATTCTTGAAATTGGCTATAATGCATTCAACTACTGCCGTGCCTTAAGAACCGTTTATTTACGTTTCCCAAGTGTTATAACAAAAATTGAGGATGCAAGTAATGCTTGGTTTGCTCAAACATCATTAGAAATTGATTTGCATATTCCAAGTTCAATTCCAGTAGAAGATGCTGCATTTGTATATGGAACTTACTGGTGCTATCATAGTGATGATGGAGAAACAGTGAACTTCTTAGCATTTACAAACGACTTATAATTATAAAGGAGTAAAATACAATGAAAGTACATACTATACAAACTACAACTAATATCTTAGATGAAAATAATAAAATTATTAAAACTACTACAGTAGAGACTTACACATTAATTCCAGAAATTGGAAAAGTTTTAAAACATGTTCCCACTAATCGTATTTTTACTCAATCAGTTAATATCGGTTCAAGAGGAAAGATTAAAGATTATATTGAAGTTGAATTATAATGAGGTAATAAATCTATGCCAAGAATAAATGAAAATTCAAATCAAGTAAATGAGCGTAGAGGTGGCACATCACCAATTCAAAAGGATGTAAGGGTTCGTGTGCCTAATTATCAACCTGCTCCACAGGTTGTTCATAGAAATCCAACACCAATTTATGTTAAAGATGGAGATATTGAATTAAAACTTAGAGTTTTAGATGATAAAATAGCTCAAACTTTTGTTCCACTTGATTTTACTAAAAATACTGATATTACTGAGTTAACTGCTAAGGAATTAGCTAATAGTGCTTATGCTTATGTAGATAATAATGGCACACCAGTAAGAGTATTAGTAACATCTTTAAGAGATATTGACTGAGAAAATTTAACAGGTCCAGCACAAGCTAAAATTCAAACTATGATTAATCAGGCAGTTGAAAATGCAAAATTAATCGCTGGTGATAATATTACTATTGTAGGTAGAACAATTAGTGCAAATATTGGTGTAGCATCTTTGAATGGGCAAGTTGGAGATGTTAGTCTAACTGCTGCCGATTTAAATGCTTATACTAAAGATGATGTGTATAAAAAAGAAGAGACTTATTCAGCAGAACAAGTTGAAAATGCTCTTGAAGATTTAATAGTTGATGGAGGAGCTTATAGATAATATGAGAAAGATAGAAGTACTCCAATTAAAACGTGGAACAAAAGCAAAACTAACTGAGCGTTTATGTGGTGAATTTAGGCCAAAAGATGGCGAACCAATTTGAGAAGAAGATACTGGTAAGCTAAAATTTGGTGATGGAATTCATGACTATGGTGAGTTAGAATATTTTAATACTACAGACTTCGTTGTTGAAGGCGCCTTAGATGGTAATACTCTTATTTACAATGCTGAAGTTGGACGCTGAGAATCTAAGAAGTTTATCGACGGCAAAAGTATTCAATATGGCGATGATGGACTTAAAATTGCAGGTTTTACAGGTGAAAGAGAGCAGCAAGGACGTTTTCCAATTGTTAATGATGGTAATATTAACTGGCAAACAGCAGTTACTGATGAGACTTTAGCAATTGCAGTAGACCAAGCGCGTGTTTATGCTTATACTGCAAGTCAGGGAGCAACAAATGCAGAATTAAGCGCAACTCAAGCTCGTACGGCGGCAGGTCAAGCAGAACAATTTAGAGATGCTACTGCAGCATTATTGGCAAATAAATTTTGATTTGGCACTAGATCAGAATATGAATCAGAGATCATAAACCAAGGAAAGCTTAGAGAAGGCACAATTTATTTTATAAGAGAATATGATTGGACAAGTTATCAAGATTAATTAAAGTTATGACAAACGATAGAATTAAAAGCACAGAGATTTTTGAACAAAATGGCACTAATGATCCATTAAGCACTGACTTATATAATATTTTTGGCGCGACTCAAATTAAAATTGGTACTAAAAATACTCCAGGAATTTCACCTGAAAATGTTGCAAAACTAGTTTATGATTTACGTCAAAAACAATTTCGTCATGGGGTTGTTCCTATTGAATTAGCAACAGGCGGAAGAGATGACCCAGATTTTCCAGGTGGCCGCATTAATTGATTTCCTGGAAGTGAAACATATGGTTTATTCTTACAACATGACGCCCCAGTATATGATAATGATGCAGGACAAGGACAACCAATTACCACAATTTTACGTCGTAGATGTGGTAGTTCAATAGAAGATTCATCAGTTAAAATTTTAGATGTATTAGATGATATTAATACAAGTAATTATTGAAAAGCAAAAATGAAAATATATTATCATGTTGAACTAAATAATGGGCAGCTTGGATATATAAATGCACTACTTATTGACAAAATTGTTTATAGAGCAAGATAGATTATATTTGCTAAATTATTTAGAGTTTCAATATTATCAGATAAAAATAGTATAAAAAGGAGATATTCAAATGTCAGTTAATAATTTCAAGTTGACCCTCGATACAATTTCGCCAACTGGCACAATTACATATCCAACAACGCTAGTTAACGTTAAAAATACAATCACTGTAAGAATGACACTTGGTAGTGATGAGCATGCCGCACAATATATGAAGGTATGGTATGATACTCATAATCAATCATGGTACACTTCTCAATTAGCTTCTTATACAATTGCAGAACTAGTAGGCGATAGCACAAAGTATGATAATAATAATCAAGCGGTTGCATCTACTGCGACAGCTGCTGTTAATGCTCCTTGGGTATTAGCTGATACTTCTTATCAACTTAGTTTTACTGCCTCCGGTGGTGGTGATTTAAATGGCTCTTATTATGCTCATGTAGTTTTATTAGATGATGTTGGAAACTATTCAAATATTTTACATTCTGCAAATATCATTTCTGATACTCAATCACCATTAGTTGGAACAATTTATGCGTATGACCTTACAAATACTGGTACTGCTTCAAATCCAGTATACAGTCATGAATATACAAATGAGGCAGAATTTGGTTTTTATTTACAAGTAAAAGATACTGGAACCACTATGTCAGGTATTAATAGAGTTACAATTACTGGTGCTCTTACTGATACTACTACTCTTTATTTCTCAGATTTAACTGGTTCTGGTGAATGAAGCACTTGAAGTGGTCATCTTACATTCAATTCTTCTGCACAACATAGCCCACAGACTATTCGTGTTACTGTTTATGATAATTCTGGAAACTCATCTTATAAAGAATGTTCAATTATTTATGACCCAGACCCAGCGACAGGTGAATTTAGACTTAAACCAACAGCTGCTTCTACATCATTATTAAAAAATTATTTAAATTATGCAGACAATGAAGCAACATTTGTAGCAGTAATCAATCTTAATGATTCAACTATTACAAATGATATTATTGAATCTGACGTTGTTAAATATAGAATTTGGGGTGACTTACAAGGTAAGACAACTCAAGTTGACTATGATTGGCCACAACACACAGTCGGTGCAGGCACAGCAAATGAGCATCAAGAAAGTGATTCATCTGTCACAGTTACAGGCTTAAAATTTACAAATGATCAAGATAGCTTAACAAAAACAGTTAATGTTCAACTTATTGATAGAGCTGGTAATATTACTACCTTAACTCCACAAACTAGATGTTATGATGCTACTAAACCAACCGCTACAATTTCTTCAAACCAAGTAGCTATTGCAGCTGGTAGTGGCTCAATTAATGCTGCAACTATTTCATATACTGCGGCTGATGCTACTGCAGGTATTGCTACTGGCTACCCTAAATTTTATTGTAATAATTCAGAAATAAGTGGAGTATTAGGCTTAAGCGGCAATAGCACAAATAATGGAAGTTTTACATTTAAAAATGTATCTGGTGCTAATGATAATACACCTGGTGCTATTATAGGAAATAACACTATTAAAATAGTTGTTGTTGATAATGCAGGCAACTCTTATGAAACTACTTGCGTAGTTAATGTAGAAGCATCATTTACAATTAATGCTCTTCAATTACCTGTTGTAACTCCATATATGCTATATGAAGGTATATATAAGGCAGTTATTATTGATAATAGTCCAGTGCTTAATTATATGCAATTAAAAGTATATAATACAACTGCTCCAACATCTGGAAGAAGTAAATTATATATTTGGACAGATAATATTTCAGACAATACAACAGTGCCAGTTACTGCACAAGCTACCCCAACTACTTGGAGTACATCACCACAAACAGTTCAAAATGATGCTATAGCTAAACAAATTGTTTGGGATTCTAATAATAACTACGTGCACGTTAAAGCAGTTAGTAATGTTGGAAATATTGCATATGCACATTTACAATTTATTGCTGATAAAACAGCTCCTACATTTACTACTATCTCACCACAATATGCACATACTCCTGCATTAAATAATAATATTATTATTAGTGCTTCAGACGATGGTTCAAGTGGTCTTGATGCAATTAAAATCATACCTTCTGCTGGAACTCCATTATCTGATGGCGCAATTACAACTTGAACAAGTTTTGAAAGTGGCTCTGGTAATTTCTCTGTCGTTTTAGCTCGTCCTGACCCAGCAGATACTAATTCTTTCCCAACCAGCAAGGATTACAGTGTTGTTGTTTACATTCGTGATAAAGCAAATAATGAAACTTCGCAAGTAGTTACTTGAGAATATGACCGTATTGCACCAGCAGGCTCACTTGCTTTAAAGGAAGTCGATGGTACAACTACTAAACAAAACCCATCTGCTTTAAATGCATTTATAGCTCAGATTACTTTCTCTGACGTAAATGACTCAGATGCTACAGATGATTTTAATGATGTTGAATATATTATCTGGGGTGATTGTGCCACAAGTGATGGTGGAACAGCTTTAGTTTATGATGAGCTTCATCCAGAAAATACTACTGCAACCTGAACTCGTTTTACAGCAGATACAGTATTAACACCAGTATTATATTGTACAGATAACCCAGACAATGCTCCTGCTGATGGTGTTGAAAAATTTATACATATAAAAATTAGAGACGATGCTGGCAACCTTAGTAGCACACAAACAGCCTCATTTGTATATAACCCAGCCACAGCTGAGCTTGTTATTAGCAATTTAACACATAATAGAATTAGCTGTTCACATGTTCAAAGAAAAACTGGTGGTGATCCAACCCCAGTTGCAGCTATTACAGGTGATTATGCAGATAAAGTTTCATTTACAGTTTCTTGTAAACAAACAATTCAAGAGTGAAAAGTTGCTGCATTTACAGTATTTCCAAATAATGGTAATGAAGTTAGAGGTGATTCTGTTATGCCAATGGTTATGCGTGAACAAGGGTCAAGCACTTCTGGCTATCATCAATCAGGTGTTGCAGTTACTTCTTGAACTGTTCAAGTTGATGGTCAAGACTATAGAAATGCAATTAGAAGCGCATTAGGTGCTGGCAGCACTGCTGAAGTTGATGGTACATATTATATAATTGTATTTGGTAAAAACTTAGCAGGTGTATGGTCTGTTGCAGGAACTGCTGCTACTGAGCTTGAACTTCTTGCAATGATGGCAAGCTAAATAAAAATAACATAAATAATAAAGTATTATAATATAAGCGGCCGAAGGCTAGTACGGAGCTAATCCGGCAACTATCCTCGGCCATTTATCTAGGAGCTAATTAATGGCAACATTTCCTACAATGACATATTCAAATATAACTCATAAAGTGCATAACGGATTGAGCAATGGAGCAGTAGTTTACCGTGATGAGCAAATTGCGGTAAATTTTTCGCGCACTGTAGATAATTTAACTCCATATAAGATTTCTTATCACTCTCCTTATAATGAAATTACTGGTATGGCTACCGCAAATATCTCTGTATCTCGTTTTGAAATTAGAGTAACGCCTGTTGAAGAACAAAACTATGGTCCAAGTGATGGTGCAAGAGCTTTTGCATTAACTGGAATTAGACCAGGCACGAACATAGATTTTAATATCCCAATTAATTTTAATACTTTTATTGGAAGTCCATCTGGACAATATAGGGTTTGTTTAATGGCTCAGAGCGAATTAGATCACTCATGGGACTGCACACAACTTTATATGGTAGTTGATACTAATGATGATTTTAGAAATAACTACACAGAAGTTAAATATATTGAAAGTTTTGGCACACAGTATATTGATACAGATGTTAGAGTAAAGTCTAGCTTAAGATTTGAAATAGAATTGTTACCAACTTCGATTAATACTGATCAACGCTTTATGGGTGCTTATGATGATGGTATTTTCTTAGGTCAATTAGGTGGAAAATGAAGATATGGTAATACTTGCGATAAAAATGATATTTTAATTGATTATAGCACAAAGACAATTATTACTGCTTCCGATACAACTTGAACATTTAATGGTGTTCAAAAAACTGCGGGAGCTATTGGTAATAGAGGCAATAAAATATTATTATTTGCAGCATCTTACAGAGCTGATAGCTTTTTTGGTGGAGGTTCATGTAGATTATACAAATGTAAGATTTATGATGGCCTAATTTTAATTAGAGAATTTATTCCAGTCATAAGAAATTCTGACCAAAAACCAGGTTTATATGATATTATAAGTCAAGCATTTTATACTAATTTAGGCAGTGGTGATGACTTTGTTGCTGGTCCTCTTCAAAAAACTTTAGATTTATATCAAGAAATTGACTATATTGAAACTACTGGGGAACAAATTATTGACACAACTGTAGATGATGATTTTGACATAACTATTGATTGTAAATTTGAAATTAGAACACAGACTGATGCATATTTATTTGGTTCTACTGTACAGTCTTACACCAATCTTGATGGAACTATTTCTTTTACAAATAAATTATATAATGGACTTAAACCAAATAGCTTTGATTATAGCTGGCAGACAACGACTCTTCCAACTTATGGGTCTATTTTATCATTAACACAACGAATTTTAGATAATGATATTTATATTTCATTTCCGTCTATTAATGAAAGTGCAGCAAGCATTCCAGAAGATCCTTCAGCACCTGGCGACTATAAACGAAAAGTTGGGGCTTATGGCATTCATCCAATTGGTCGATTATTTATCTTTGGTTGAAATAATGGAACACAATTTTATGGGTCAGGTTTAAGACTATATTATTTTAAAGTATATCAAAGTAATGTACTAATTAGAGACTTTATCCCTGTCTATCGTAAAAGTGATCATATGGTTGGATTATATGATAAAGTTAATGACTTTTTCTATCAAAATCAGGGTTCGGGGGCTTTTACGCCTGGGCCATGTTCTGACATTCCATCAGAATACCAAAAATTACAGCATATAGAATCTAGTGGCTCACAATATTTAGATACAGGTATTTATCCAGCTAATATATGTGGAATTGAATGTTGTGCTAAAAATATTCGTCCAGGTACAATTCAACAGTTTAATCCATTATTAGGAAGATATACCCAAAACAATACTAGTTGTCAAATTCTTGAGAACTATTCAACTAATACAATTACTGCTCGTTGATTGACACAGAATACAAGTATTAGGTCAGATAATAAATATCATAAATTTTATCTTGCGGAAGATGGAGTGCAAATTATTGATGCAGATAATGCTGATGATTCAAGACATTTTTGGCCGGCATCAGCAGCAACACCGCTTACAGATAATAGCACATTATATTTATTTGCTCGTCGTCAAGATAATTCAGGAAGCGGCATACAACAATACGGTTATTGGGCTTTACAGGCATTAGCAATAATTGGAAATGATGCTCAGGTTTTACGTCAGTATGTCCCATGTTATAGTCGTTTTACTGGGGATGTCGGATTATTTGACTTAATTTCTGGAACGTTTCAAAAAAGCTCATCAGATACTCAGCTTATTGCTGGACCAAAAGTTATTAGTTATTCTAATAAGTTTCAACCAATTGATCAAGATAGTTTTGAAGTTCATCTTACTGAAGAAACTCTTGGTGGCGGTGATGAAGCTGAATACACACAAGTTTGGTTGATTAGCTGCCCATCAAACAGTAGAACTGGTGTTATTAAGGCTGTTAAATCTGCTACTGGCTTAGGTTTTAAAGAGGCAAAAGATCTTGTAGATAATGCTCCTAGCTTACTATTTGAGGGAACTCCAACTGAAGTCATTGAGTTCTATAATAGCGTATTTGACTCATTTGATGCTTATGGGGCAGTTTTAGAGCTAAGATAAGCATTAGTAAATTTATTAAAAGTTTTTAGATTTAGTAGTCTAAAAACTTTTTATATTTGCTAAATTATATGATATTGTAAAAGAAAAGGAGACAGTAGTATGGCAGACTTTCAAAGTAAATTCTCTGGTGTTGAAGTAGAAACAGCTTTACGTAGATTATTAAACTTCGCGAATGCAGGCTGTACTACTGCTTTTAATAATCTTTCATCTGAAGAATGGTCTACTTACGATAATATTACAATAAGCAGCGTTACTTATGCTGCTATTTGACAGATTGCTCCAACTCCTTATAATCAAGTCTTTGGTTATGGTTTAGATAAAACAACTGGTAGATTAGTTCAATTATATAATGACCATGGCACTTATACTGTTTCTGATGTTGGCTCTGATACACTAAATACTGCCGGTTCATCTAACTTAAATTCTAAATTATATTTAATTGGTGCACAAACTCAAACACCAAGTGGTGCACAAACATTCTCAAATAGTAGTGTTTACACTCAAAATGGGTTATTATATTCTAATAGCTCAAAGGTATTGAATGAATCAGACAATGCATCTCCTTCTGGCCATTTTTCATTTCAGCATAATTATACTAATTTTAATGGCTATTTAGAAATATATGATGATGGAAATCCGTCAGAAGATGCAGACCGCCCAGAAAATAAATTAGGTGAAAATTTTCAGTCTGATCCTGATTTATATGTGTATGCTACTGGATTTACTATTAGGGGTTATGATGATAATAATGACAATAATGAGCTACGAAAATTAAGTTTTCCAGCTAGAGATGGAACACTGGGCCTTGAAATAGACATAGTAGACTTAACGGAGATACATTAATAATATGAAGTACAAAGTAATTGTTAATGGAGAAGCTCAGGCAATCTGAAATACTGATAAACGTTATACTCTATATAGTGATACTGCCACTTCAAATAGTAAAGATAAAGTTATTCTTACATTTGATGAACGTAATCAAATTTTTGTAGCTAGAATTGAGAATCCAAGTTCTCATACCTTATATTTATTTAATAATGGTAAGCTTGGAATTGGTATAACTAAATGTAATTTTGGAGCAAGAGCTGCCTATCACTGAGGTGGAAGTGTTACTACAAATAAGGTAAATACTCACCCAAGATGAAGTAGAGTACATCAAAATGTTACTGTTGTTGATGATTTAGACCATATTGAAATTCCTGCAAGAAGCTTTCGGTACTCAGTGCATAAAACTGTCTCTAACAAAACAATAGTTTGAAATTTCTTTAGATGTTTATTATTACACATTGCATATCGTAATAATCAAATTTGTAATGAAAGCTGCAGAGGCTATAAGACAAATTGTAAATCTCTTAAGTTAAATTATAATAAAAGCACTAGACAATATTCTATTCCTACTGCAGGTGAGAGTATTATTGATGTAAATGTAACTAATAAAGGCAATAATACTTATCAAATATTTATCAATAATATTACTGGCAGCTTCTTAAATATGTATCAAAATAATCAATTAATGTTAGGAATGAAAGTATTTGGGCCAGTTTGAGTAAGTAGTGATAAGGGCTGAGGTTGTGGCTGTGATAATAGAGCAAATGATGAAAACTCACACAGATGTGACATAGCTGCAGAGCGTGGCACAGATAAAACACATAAAGGGCTTCGTTGTACAGGACAGATAATAAATAATTTAATGTTCAATTATACTATTCCTCAATGAATAGTTAATGGTGTTCGTCCAAAAGAGAGCTTAACAGATTTAAGTTATAGTCATAGAACGTTTGATGTTAAAATTAACTGTTATTATTCAATATATTTATATTATAAGCCAACTGGACATGCTATTTGTACTCTAGTAGACCATTTATTACCATATACATGATATGAGGACTCATATTGAGACTATAACGATAAATAATTAAATTACTTCGGACTCCGGTGGACTCCGCTTGATTTACATTTTGTTGGTCAACCCTGTCGGTGGCCAGGGCGGTTGGGGGAAAACTAAATTTAATATAAATTTAGTAATGTATAGCGAAATACACTGGATTTCTATATATCAAAGGTTTGCCTATTTATCCTAATTAAAAATAGGCAATGAATAAAAAAAATAAAGGAGGCCAATAATGGCAAGTCTACAAAAAATAGTTAAAGTAACTCAGGCACAATATAAAATATTGGCCTCTGGTGGAGCTGTTGGAGACTATGAAGGTTTAAATCCTAATTATCTTTATTTAGTTCAAGATGATGGAATTGAATCATTAGTTACAAGAGTTACTTATTCTCAGTTAAAAAACTTACGTGATACTAAACAGCTAATACCTGGGATGAAGTATCAAATTACAAATTATAAGACTACAACAAAAGCCTATAATACATCTACAGCAGGGCATGATTTTGATATTGTTGTTGAAGCTTTAACTGAAGACACTTTAAGTGAAGACGCAAAAGCTGTTTGGCGTAAAAATGATACTTATTTTATGCGTCAATATTTAAATAAAGCTAGTTGAGCAACACCATTACCAGAACTAAATGACCTTAAAGATAAATTTACCTATTTTATTCAAGAGGGCAATGATCCTCGAGAGCAATATGATGCTGATACTGTTTTTACTGAAATGACTACAGTAGAAAATAGAGATGGGATTGAAGTACCTGCAATTTTTCAACCTGCACCAGATGGTGATGAATATTGGGACTGTTATTATGTCTATGATGGCACATATCAAATAATTAAGGGCAAAAATGAACTTGTATCAGCTTTATATTATAGTTATTTTCAAGATGATGATTTACAAAACTATGGACAAAATGAAGGATATAAAGATGGTGATTTGTTTACACATTTAGAATCTGAAATTAGAAATAAGCCAATTTCTGCTCAATGAAAAGAAGATAGTGACCCAATTGGAGATAGGGTTCAATATATTGTATTTGAAGAAGATGGTGAAGTTAGCTATCAGACTGATGATGTACAAGATGTAGATACTAACTGACAATATCGTATTCATAGTGAAATTCGTGAAACTCTAACTGTAATACATCCACGTTGGGGCATTGAGGTTCCTGCATTTTATGGCAATAAAAATCCATATTGGTTAAGAGAAGACGAGGACTATGATGACCCAAACAATGAAACTGTTGATTATGAGCATATTTTTGTATATGATGGTCAAACAACGATAGACGGCGAAGTCTATGATCGTTGAATTAAAGTACAATGAAACCCAGACCCAAATGAATTATATGCTTCTGATATTTTATTTGACTTTTATTGTTTAACAGCTAATTATGTAGATGCAGAATTAGAAAATATTAATATTCCTATTCTATACAAAACAGATAATATTGATACTTATGGTTTATATGGGCGAGATCCAGACTATGCTGATACATTTAAATTTTGAGATAATATAGAAATAAATGGTGTAGAATATAGTAGGTGGATTAAGTACTCTAAGAATAGTGGTTTACCAAAAGAGGATGGGCCTGCAGCTGAACGCGGGGCATGAGCTTTTGTTTTAACCCAAAAAATAGTTGATGATAATAATGAATTTACTATTACACAAGATCAATTAAATGCAGCAGTTGGCTCTGCCGTTTCTGTTTATGATAAATGAATTGAGTATTATCCACATTGAACTAGCAATACTCAATGACAAACTGGTAATATTCATTTATCAGAGCATTTGATAGATGCAGATATTAAAAATGTACCTCTAGCTCAGTTAGATGCTTGAGAACTAAAATACTGCATTGATAATGATTTAAATAGATTTTCTTGGGCAGATACGGTTAAGGGTAAAGGTGTTGTTTATTATTTAAAAGATGAATTCAATAATGAAGCCCCCTATGATTTTAAAAATATTTTACTAACAGAAGATGAGTATGGTTTTACTAAAAAATTTACTTTTAACTATTACAATGAAGATACAGATGTAAATATAGATGCATCATTAACAAGTGGCAGGCACTGTTATAATAATATTATTAAATCATGCTATACTAGAAATGATGATGGCAATCCAGTTCAAGATTTAAATTACAATATTTTTACAGATATATATGATTGTTATGATAACTATTTAGATGAAGGTTGCAAATATAATATATTTGATGGAAATAATATCTATCGTATAAGATTTGCTACAAATAATAGTTATAATTATATTGAACAGTCTTGTAATGATTTAACTTTTGGTAATAGCTGTACTTGAAATAATATAAGCTGAGGCAGCCATGATTTAACTTTTGGTAATAGTTGTGCAAATAATCAAGTAGGTAGACAGTCATTTAGTATTAATCTTAAACAAAATTGTTATGAAAATACAATTGGAAGAAATAGTTATCAAATTGATTTAGGATTAAATTGTCATAATAATACTTTGGGTGTTGGTTGTTATAATATAAAGTTTGAATCAAATAATGCAAGTAATAATGTAGGTCAATCATGCTATAATTTACAGTTTAATGCTGTTGCAAGCAGTAATGTGTTAGCGCATGATTGTTCTGGAAACTTATTCGGTATTGCAGCTAACCAAAACCAATTAGGTCAATTTAGTGCAGATAATATGTTCCAAAATGGTGCATGTGAAAATAAATTAGGTGAATATAATACATCTATTATATTTGGAATTAATGCTGACAAAAATGTTATTGGCACTAATGCTGGCCAAATTAATTATGTTAAAAACATTATCTTTGAAAATGGTTGTAATAATATTAAACTAACACAAACTGGAGATAGTGGAGCAGCTAATGCAAGTAATCAATTACAAAATATTAGAATTTGTTCTGGTATAATAAATAAGACAATTCAAGTAAAAAGAAATTTAAGCTATGATACTACTGTCAGAGCTGCAAATGCAAAGGAGATTATTTTAGATTAATTATGAAATATTTAATGGGTTCAAGATACTTTTTCTCTAAATATGTAGACTTTACCTCACATGATGTTGATACCATTGAGCTGGTTAATACTCGTGAATTTAGGGACAAAAGAGTTATTAGAGGACAAGGAAAAGATATCTTTCAATTAAGAAGAAAACCAAAAGAAGAATTAATTAAAGATGCTTTAAATTCAAAGCTTCCAATGGTTGTCGGTAAATTTTTAATTAAAGAATTTAATGAAGATATCGGTTTTACAATTGAAGACTTAAAATTATTAAAGCCTTTAATTGACGCTATTGATGAAAAACATAATTATGAAAAAATTATTTATGATGCTTATTTAGAAAATGGAAAATTTGAATTAACACAAGAGCAAAGAGACGCAGCTTATGCAGAATATAAAAAATATAGAAGCTAATTTTTAAAAGTAGAGGACAAGAGGATATGGCAGGAACTAAATATATTGAAGGCAGTTTAAGTGTTACAGGAACTGTTACATCAGTTGCAGACCCATTAGAAGTAAAGTCTAATAGAGTTACTTCTGTTTCGTCATCTTCCGATAATAATCATTATCCTACTGCTTTAGCTGTTTGAAATTTTGTTAATGACAGCTTAAGAAATGTTCCAGAAGCAATGGTATTTAAGGGCACAGTTGGTACTGGTGGAACAGTTGAATGGGCTGACCTACCATCAGGTCTAACTGCAGCAGTAGCAGCAAGTCCAGCTGGTATTAGTGCAGCTTACACAGACCATATGGTAGGTGATACTTATAAGGTTATTACAGCTTATACTGCTACAGAAGGTGATTATAGACCTACCTGTAAAGTTGGTGATTTAATTGTTTATACTCAAATAGGAACCATGGCAGCTGCCGCTGCTGCAGGGGATGGTGAAATTTCCCCATCAAGTGGCTCACCAGTCTATGGTTGAACTGTAATTCCATCAGGAGATGAACCATCTGGAACTGTAACTAATGTAGCTACTGGTGCTGGCCTAACTGGTGGCCCAATTACTATTTCTGGAACAATTAAAGCAAATTTAGTCAATGAAACAAAATCTGCTAATGCTTCAAGTTATACTGCTGGTGGCACAAGTAAATTTTATGCAGTTCAAGTAGATAATAATAGTAAATTAGCTGTTTATGTTCCTTGAACTGATACCGCTACTGCTACTGATGACATTTTAGATGGAAGTAATAATGGAACTGCTATTAAGTATACTCCATATACTGCTAAAGGTGCTGGCCATTTCTATAAACATACAGATAATCCATCAGATACAACAAATCATTTAAAGTATGATGGCAAATTTTCAGCCACTGAAGTTTACGCTGGTTCTACAAAATTAACAGGCAATCTAGGAACAATTACCAAGATAACAACTACTGCTGGAACTCATACTGCTATTAATACTTCTAGTGGTGATGTTTCATTTAAGGTCCCAACAAAAACAAGCCATTTAACAAATGATAGTGGTTTCTTAACTACTGAATCTGATACTTTAGGCACAGTTTTAAATAGAGGAAATAGTGCTACAACTGATATTAATTTTAATAATAAAGATTGGTATAATGCAGGTGTCCAAAAGACTGCTTACGATTATAATACCAATCAAAATCCAGCCACACAATACTGGTGGTATAAAATTACTCCTCCAGCAAGTAATGCTTCAGACAGATATTTCATTGCAGTAGAAGGAGATGTTAATTATCCAAGAGGTAGAGGTAATTATATTTTAGATGTTTCTAACTATAATAATGGAACTTCTTATAACGTATCTCTTACAAATCTTGGCTCAACAAATAATAGTGATGGACACTTATTAGCTGTTGCAATAGATGGAAATGGTAATGTTTATGTGCAAGCAAATGCTGCCTGAACAAGCTATTTAAGATTTATTAGACATGGTGCAGCTACAACTCAAGCATATACTCAAGTAGGTAAAGCTGCTTTTGGCACTGCATCTGGTTTTACCCCATTAAAAATGATTAAAGATGCTGGTTGCATTAGATTAAATGCAGGTAGTATTGATAATACTGCTTCAAATACTGGACAAGCGCAAGTATTTGCAGATGTATTTATTGAAAATGGTACAAAACTTTCTAGCAAATATTTGACTACTCACCCAACAATTACTTTGTCATCAAATTCTACCTCTACTCCTGCTAAGTTATCTCATAATGGCACCTTTACGGCAATTACAAGTATAACACAAGATGCTAATGG
>AUXO010228525.1_pt1 | contig 17987 bp, 18 predicted proteins | sample 768731 | NCBI WGS metagenome assembly AUXO01 (sample SAMN02715735, study PRJNA202380) | gut metagenome | biome: sheep rumen | host: Ovis aries | place: New Zealand: Palmerston North
TAAATAAAAACAACAATCCATTAAGATTGTTGTTTTTCTATGACAATGATACAAGTACTATTCGGTAATTTCACAATATTCATATTAGAATCGAATAATACAATTTTATTTAATAGATTTTTTTCATATCCTTCTTGTAAGAATGGAGTACAGCGAATAATATGAGAATTTGGTAAGTTCTCCTGAATTAAATTAGTATATTCAGTAGGGGTTAGATAACCAAATTGTTCTTGTACTTCTAATGGATAAGCATCTTCTCCCCAAGTATAGGTATATAAGAACTCCATCGCATCATTTACTAACATTTTAACTTTGTTTTGATCAATTGTTTGATACGTAATCTCTCTTCCTTTAAAGTCCTTACAGTATCTTTTTAAAATATTGATATCTTCCACATTCTTAAATTCTATAATTCTTTCTTGATCTTCTGGTTCTGTTTTGATTCCATCTCGGATTAAGATTCTTCCACCAACTGGTAATATTTCATAGGCCTCTTGTAAGGCTTTAATAACGGTATGGATATTAAACTTCTTTCCTTCATATTCAATGTAGGAATATAATTCATGAATAATAGAAGAGAATATAATGGTATCTAAGCTACCTTTTTTAAAGTAATTTCTTAAATTTAAAGCATCTCCCTTTACTAAATTCCAATGGCGATTTTCTTTGATTTTCTTCTTATTTAATTCTTCAATAACATTCGAAGAAATATCAATACCATAGACATTTAAGCTAGGATAATTATCTTCTATTAAATTCAGGAAGGCTCCTCCACCTGGACCTACATCTAATACATTTTCTCCCACTATATATTCTAATAACTTAGATTTATGATGAAGAGAAGAATTCATGATATTTAAATACTCAATTTCATTATAGAAACGGTCATAATCATCTTTTCGAAATCCAAATAAATCATAAAGAATATAAATAGATTTCTTATACAAAGAGGTTCCTTTAGAAGCAACCATACAAAAATCAATTAATTTAGTAGCCGGAACTGAAAACTTAAAATCAAATAATAAAGTATGATTTCTTTTGGATAGTTTAAAAGAAATATGAGGACTATTGATGATATGGTTGTTTAATAAATCCTCCAAATCTAAAGTAGATAAGTATTCTTCTATAATTCGTTTTTTAAACAAATTAATAACTTTTTTATTATCAAAATCTATATACATAGATTTCATTATTTTTTCAAAAGTTAGATTGGTCTCATCTTTTAACTCATTCGCACATATCAGTAAAATCTTAATTTGTTCTAACATAGAATAATTGTTTAAAGCCACTTCATAGTACCATAAATCTACTTGATGTAGTAAGACAAGTATTTTATTTTGAATTCGATCATCTTTAAATAGAGTTAAAAGTTCTTCCTCTTCTTCTTTTGATATAGAAGAACCATTTAAGCGACGAATTCTTTCTACTAAAGAATAGGATTTATCAAATTCATTATGAACGATGAATGAAACAGTTTCCTTGATTTCTTCATGAATTCTTTCGTAGACTTTTTCATCAACAGATTGAATAATACATTCGTTTAATGTTAATAAAACTTCTTCTAATTCCTTGGCGGAAATGAATTTTTTTTCAATTAATCCATATAATTCTCTATTGGAAGTAAGATTGGTTTCTCCTCGGATATATTGACCAATAAGGCCATGGGTTTTAATTAAGATAAAAACAACTTCATCATAATTTTTTACTTCTTCTTTATAAATCATAGAAGAAGCAATATTATGAATGTATAAATCATATCCTAATTTTTTCCATCTTCTACGGTCTTCCTTGGATCCTGTTTTACTAACATCCATCCATTTTAAAGTTTCACTAACATAGTAATATACATTTTTATCTACTTTTTTAGAATCTAAAATAGCTAAACTTCGTTTTACACTTTCATAAATAAGTTTACTATTATTCTGTCGTACGCTATCTAAATGTTCAATATTATAGTTTTTTTCTTTTGTATTTTGTAAATATTTTTCCCATCGTTCCATAAATATCCCTCTAACAATATTATACATAATTTTAATCGAATCGAAGAAAAATTAATAATGAAGTGAGAAAAATTATCAAAAATGTGATATAATGAATGTACATCTTATTAAGAGTGATGGAGGGACTAGCCCGATGAAGTCACACCAACCTATTTAGTTAGGTGGTAATGCTAGATCAATAAGATAACTTGAATACCTAGAGTTATCTAGGTATTTTTTTTATTCCTAATAAGATGTAGAAAGGAGTTAACAAATAATAAAAAAACAAAAAAGTAAAAAAGAAAGGAATAAGAAAAATGATAGAAAAAGTAAATCCAAGTCATCCAGATAAAATAGCGGATCGTATTTCTGGAGCAATAGTGGACTTGGCCTATCAAAAAGAAAAAGATCCAAAGGTAGCAGTAGAATGTTTAATAGGGCATGGAAACTGTCACATAATAGTAGAAACTTCTGTAGAGTTAAGAAAGCAAGAAGTAGAAAAAATAGTAGAAAGAATCGCCGGAAAAGTAAAAACTAATTTAAAAGTATATAAGCAAGACCCATATTTATCCAAAAATCAAGAAGAAAAACTTCGTTGTGGAGATAATGGCATATTTAAAGGTGTACCACTCACAAAAGAAGAAAAGAAACTTTCAAGAATTGCTAGAGACATCTATAAAAAATACCCATATGATGGTAAATATATTCTGGATCAAGATAGACTAATTATTTGTCAAAGTAATGTAGAAAGAGAAGATTTACAAAAAGAGTATAAAACAGCAACCATTAATCCTTTAGGATATTGGACAGGGGGATTGAATGTGGATACTGGAGCAGTAAACAGAAAACTAGGTTCTGATATGGCTCAAAGTGTAACAGGTGGAGGAATTCATGGAAAAGATTTATCAAAATCCGATGTATCGATCAATATCTATGCCTTCCTAAAAGCCCAGAAAACAAAAAAAGAAGTCAAAATAAGTTGTGCCATTGGCGATGAAATAGTCGATGGTATTCCATATGAAAAAATAGTAAAGATTGCTAAAGACTACATTAATCAATTAGGAGGATTTGAAAAACTGGCAGAGTGGGGATTATATTAAAAGAATACAAAAGCAAAAATCTATGATAAAATAGTCTACGAATGGAAGGGATAGAATGAAAAAACCAATCATAATTGCGGGGCCATGTACGTTTGGAAGTTACGAGGAATTATATAAAAATGCAACTCTTGTCAAAGAAAGAGGAATAGAATATTTAAGAGCTGGTACTTTTAAAATGAGAACGAGTCCAGATTCTTTTCAAGGATTGAGGGAAGAAGGCATGGAAATGCTTTTAAAAATAAAAAAAGAATTAGGACTAAAAATAGTAACAGAATTTACTTCCATTGAACAAGTTCATAAATATGGAGATAAAGTTGATATAATCCAAATAGGAACTCGTAATATGTATAACTATGAATTATTAAAAGAAGTGGGAAAAACCAAAACCCCTGTTATCTTAAAAAGAGCTTTTTCAGCGACTTATGACGAATGGATTAAGGCAGCAGAATATATCAAAAAAGAAGGAAATAAAAAAATCATTCTTTGTGAAAGAGGAGTACGAAATAACATTTCCAATGAAACAAGAAATATGCTTGATTTACAAGCGATTCCCTACATTCATCAAAAGACAAATTATCCTATAATAGTAGATCCGTCTCATGCCAGTGGCTTATCTTATATGGTTGAGCCAATGTCAAAAGCAGCGATTGCAGCAGGCTCAGACGGATTATTAGTAGAAGTACATTATCATCCAGAAGAGAGCCTATGTGATAAGGAAGAAACGATTGATTTTGAAACGTTAGATCATATTTTAGAATTTATAAAAAAAGAGAAATAAATTCTCTTTTTTATTTTTTTAATAATTCGATGAATTTTTGAATGACAATATTATTCTTTCGATTTTGTTCTACTAAACAAACTAAGTCTTTTGCATCCAAATGAAAATTGGTTTTTACTTCGATTAATTCTTTCGTATCTAGCTTGGATTGAACATATTCTCGAACGACTAATCCAACTCCTAAACCATTTTGGGCACAATCTTCAATAATTAAGTCATTTCCAATTTCCATTAAAGGATGAATCACAATGTTATTGGCTAAACAAAATTTATTGAAGTTTTTCCGGTTACTAGCATTAAAAGGAAGTAAGATGAGTGGAAGAGTCTCTAAATCTTTTTTATGAATGATTTTATTTTGATAAGGGCTATTAGGAGATACTACAAAAATATCATGTAGAGATTTTAATTTTGTAATTTGAAAGTTATCCGGAACCGCATTTGGTAAATGAGTAAAAACAATATCCACAAGTCCAAGTTGTGCTCTCTTGATTAGTTCTTCTGTAACAACCGTATGAACAATCACATTAATATTGGGATAGATTTCATGAAATTCTTTAATATAGGGCATGAGATATCTCTGCATAATCGTATTTCCTGCTCCAATATTAATAGTACCTTGTTCCATATTATTAATACTATCAATATCTCCTTCAGCGGATAATATTAACTCCATTGCCTTTTTAATTTTATCAAATAATAGTTCTCCGGCTACATTCAAAGATACACCATCCTTGCTACGATTAAAAAGAACGGTATCCAAATCTCTTTCTAATACTTTGATGGATTTACTAACAGCTGGTTGACTAACCATTAATTCATTCGCAGCTTGCGTAATACTTTTATTCTTCGCCACATAATAAAATACTTTATAGAGTTCTAAATTCGTTTTCATAATACCTCCATAACCACAAGTTATATAAGACATGAAAAATATGTATTTTTATTATAACACAAAACCCATTATAATACAAACTTGTTTGAAGGCCTAACAAACGAAAAATTATAGAAGGAGGGTTTCTGTTGGAAAAGACATTATTGGAAAGATTAAAAGAAGTAAAAAAGATGGGAGAAATATCTCATGTATGCTTTTTTAATACGGGAGTCGTTCGTAAAGATGAAAACTATTCCGCTTCTCGTATTAAAAAAATGGATAGCCAAGACAATTATAAAGCCATCGAAGAAGTATTCTATAAAGCTTGTGAAAGCTATTCTCGTCAATATGATTTTGATAGTATGGAAATGGATCTAGAATTAGGATTAATTTTTGAATCTTCAGATGTAGATTCTACAAATACTATTAGAGAAGGGGCAAAGCCAATACCAAATACGGTACGTTACTATACCGGAAGTGTTAAGAGTCACCTTAATGGAGAACAAACCAACACAATTGATTATGATCGTTTAGGATATGGTAGACAAGGATATATCAGTTTCCCAAAATTAATTGGTTATGTTCGTATGAATGGATTAGAATGGATCGGACCAGAATCTTTTGAAGAATTAGAAGAGAAAATTCTAAGCGGAGAATCTTTCGATATCAAACTAGCAGCTAATCTAGTAGAAAAAGAGGATACAATAGAAGAAGATCCAAAACAATTCGTTAAATAAAGAGTGGATAGTTTTATCTACTCTTTTCTTGATTCTAGAGTGATTGAAGATTTTAAAGATATGTGGTATGATTAACAAAGAGTAAAATGGGAAAAGAGAGAGGATTTATGAAAAATAAGAAATTATGGATTGGAATCATAATCATTATCACATTAGTATTATTATTAACGTTGATAGTAGGACTCATCTTAGGACGTAATAAGTCCAATCACTTAGATAGAAAAGATGTAACCGTTACATTTAATACCGTTGGTGGAACAGGCGTAAAAGATATGAGAGTAAAAGAAGGAACCGTGATTACTCTTCCATCCACTGCCAAAGACGGATACAACTTTAAAGGTTGGTATTTTGAAGATAAAAAAATCGGTAATACGTATAAAATTGATCAAGATACTTCCTTTACTGCCAAATGGGAAATAATCCCAGAAGGAGCCAAAACTTTTACCATTACATTTGATTCCGTTGGCGGAACAACTGTAGAAAAATTAACGTTAGAATGTGATAAGGAAATATCTCTTCCAGCAAATCCTACAAAAGAGGGATATACTTTTATTCATTGGCAAGATAAAAATGAAAGACCTATAATAAACAAAGCACTACTTGCTTGTGAAGATGTTACTCTTTATGCTAAATGGGAAAAGAAAGAAGAAGAGAAAAAAGAAGAAAAACCAGAAGAGTCAAAAGAAAAAGAATACACTTGTCCAGAAGGATATACTCTAGAAGGGACAAATTGTATTATGACCAAAGAAGCAACAGATAGTTGTGATAAACAAAATGAAAAAGACTACAATGGAAAATGTTATGTAATTCATTCTTATCAACCAGGAACTTGTAAGCTAATGACTGGATCAACAACTCCAGGGAATCCAATCTTAGAAGATGGAGTAGTAATCAAGGTAAGTGGAGATTATTATTGTGTAAAAGAAGCACTAGATTTCCATGATTGTGATACAAATCCTGAAAAAAGAATCAATGGAACATGCTATCGCTATTCCCAAAATAATGGAGCTTCTTATAATCCATGTAGGGATTATGAAGAAAGCGAATATGTCATCGGGAATGCTCTATATGATCCATCCATTGGTAGAACCAATGTAGCATCTGGTTGCTATACATCTGTACCTTATCATAAATTATGTGAAGAAGGATTTACTCTTTCTGGTTCAGAATGTATAAAAACAATAGAAGCAACAGAAAAATAAGACAATCCTAGGATTGTCTTTTTTGAAAGAAAGGAGTCACTATGAGAAAAAAAGTATATTTAGAAAAACAAAAATTCACAACCAATACTTATATGAAAGAAGCCATAGATTATGATATTATAATAGTCAAAGAAGAAGACGTTTTTGTAACCATTAAACATTATAAGAAAATGACAAAACCCGTTGTATTTGACAATAAAACATATATAGGAGAAGGTTATTATCTAGTAGAAATTACTCCTCTAAACGAAAACTACAATATTCGATTCTATTTTGATTCAAAAAAAGAATATATTAATTGCTATATCGATATAACAAGAGAAAATGGAGTAGAGTATAAGACTCCTTATTATATTGATTTATACTTGGATATTCTTTATAATCTAGAAAATCATACGTACTATTTGGTAGATGAAGAAGAATTAGAAGAAGCGTATCATGCAAAGAAGATTAGTAAAAAAGATTATCAATTTGCTTATAAAATTGGAAATAAATTATTAAAAGAATTAGAGAATGGTTGGGATCCAAAAGAAGAATGGAAACCAGAAAAATATTTGATGAATAAGGAGAGCCTATGAAAGAGATAGCTTTTACTATAATAGAAGAATTAAAGTCTTATAAAGAATTATATGTAATCGGTCATAATAATATTGATTCAGACTCTTTTTTCTCTAGTTATTTATTATCCGTTATTTTACAGTCCTTCCAGATACCAGCAAAGTTTTGTATGCTAGAAGACTATCAGATATTAGAAGAAGATAAAAAAGAAATCTTAGATTTTAAAATAGAAGATCCAATTATTCTAAGAAGAGAAGATTGTCAAGATAAATACTTCCTTTTAGTAGATCATAATGATCCAGAGCAATCTCTAAAAGAAGGAAATGGCAAAATCGTTTTATCCATTGATCATCATATAATAACAGGAAAAGTAAAAAACTGTTATTCAGAAGAGTATACCAGTACAGGCCTTTTCCTATATGCTTTATTTAAAGATATTTATCCATTTTCAAAGATTCAAAAAGAAATCATTGCCTTAACGGTAATGGCAGATTCTTGTTTTTTAACGACGTCACGTTTTAAAGAAAGTGATAGAATATTATTAGAAGAATTAAATACAAAACTAGATGCTACAGAAATGAGAAGAAAGTATTTTCATACAACGGACTTTTCCAAAGAAAAAGATTTTAATATAAAAAATAATCATAAAGTGTATCATCTAGAAAACTTAGAAATAAATAGAGTTATTCTAAAAGGATATCAAGAAGATAAAAAATATTTAGAAGAGTATTTAATAAGAAGCAACGAATTATATTCCAATAACCTATTCATTTGGAATGAATTTGATACCCTTCATACCTATGTATACTACAAAGGAAGATTCTTAAAAGAATATGATAAAATTGTAACAAGTAGTATGCTAATTACCAAAGATTTATTAGCAGAGATTAAGAATATAGAGGGCTAGAAGAAAGAAGGATGCCTATGAATTTATCAAAATCAAAATACTGTGAAGGAATACAATGTAAAAAAATATTATGGTTGGATAAGCATTGCCCAGAAGAAAGAGGAGAGCCATCCAATCAAGCAGTATTAGATAATGGGACTGAGGTAGGACAACTGGCTAAAACTTTATTTGGAGAGTATATAGATATTGATTTCAATGAGAATTTACAGCAAATGATAGAGGATACAAAAAAAGCAATCCAAGAGAATGAAAGGGGAGTAATTACGGAAGCCTCTTTCCTCTATGATCAAAACTTTTGTAGTGTAGATTTATTAAAAAAAGAGAATGACGAATATGAAATCTATGAAGTAAAAAGTTCTACCGAAGTAAAAGATATCTATAAAGAAGATGCTTCCTATCAGTATTATGTTTTAACTTCTCTTGGATACAACGTAAAAAGAGTCTGTATTGTTCATTTGAACAGTCATTACGTAAGAGAAGGAGATTTAGATTTAAATAAATTATTTACTATCGTAGATATTACCGATACTGCTCGTGAAAAACAAAAAGAGATTCCAAAAAAAATAGAAGAAATTCGAGAATATGTAGGACAGGAAGAAGAACCATCTCAACAATTGGGACTTCATTGTACCAAACCCTATGATTGCCCTTATTTTGCCTATTGTACCAAAGAATTAAAAAAACCAAATGTTTTTGATATAAGAGGAATGAAAGCCTCTACAAAATTTAAATTATATGAAAAAGGAGTTATTACTTTTGAGGATTTATTACAAGAAGATTTAAATGATAAATACTTAGAACAAGTAGACTTTGAAGTAAACTCCAAAGAAGATAAAATTGAAAAAGAAAAAATACAAGCTTTTTTAGATACTTTAACATATCCCTTGTACTTTTTAGACTTTGAAACATTCCAGCAAGCGATTCCAATGTATGATGGAGTAAGTCCTTATAGTCAAATTCCTTTTCAGTACTCTCTTCATTACCTAGAAGAAGATCAGGAATTGAAACATAAAGAGTTTTTAGCAGCCCCTGGAATCGATCCTAGAAGAAGCCTAGCAGAAGCATTAGTAAGAGATATTCCAAAAGATGTTTGTACTTTGGCCTACAATATGTCATTTGAAAAAACTGTAATCAAGAATTTGGCCAAACGTTATCCAGATTTATCTTCTCATCTTATGAATATCCATGATCATATCAAAGATTTAATGATTCCTTTTTATAATCGAAATTATTATACTAGAAAAATGCAGGGTTCTTATTCCATTAAGTATGTACTCCCTGCCTTGTTCCCGGATGACCCTTCCCTAAATTATCACAATTTAGAAGAAGTCCATAATGGAAGTGAAGCGATGAATGCTTATGCTAATATGGGAAATTTAACACAAGAAGAACAAGAATCTTTGCGAAGAAATTTATTAAAATACTGTGGATTGGATACTTATGCCATGGTTAAAATATACGAAAAATTATTAGAAAGTGTAGAAAGGCATAAATGCTTTCAAAAAAAATAGGAGGATTATGAAAGATGTATCAAAAATGATAGGGGATGTACTATTTAACTATCGAGTAGGAGTATGGATTGAGAAAGAAGGAAAGGTTTATTTGGAAGTAAATCCAAATATTGACTTTACTACCATACCAGGTGGAAGAGTGAAAACAATGGAAGATAGTAAAGAAGGAATTATTCGGGAAATGCAAGAAGAGATGCATATTACCCTATCAGAAGATGAATTAAAACTAAAAACAATTTTAGAGAATTTCTTTGTCTATGAGGAACGAGAATATCATGAGCTATTTATTTTATACAAAATAGATATGGATAAAGAGGATAATCGTTTCCAAGAAAAAGCTAAAAATTATGATTCTGAAGATAGCTATTATCACTGGGTAGAAAAAGAGAAACTAGATGAAGCTAATTTACTACCAGATGTTTTAAGAAAAATATCCGAGGGAGATAAAATCGATCATATAATCTTGAATAAAGCGAAAGGAAAAAGGATTTACGAATAGAGTAGCAATACTCTTTTTTCTTTACAAAATAAAGAAAAAGTTGTATAATAGAAAACCATCAATGGGGTGATGGTATGAATAAAAAAGCCAATGTATTTTTAAATAGTTTTGAATTCCTATTTTTTAGTATTTCCTTAATAAGTATGGGAGCATTTCTAAATGCTCATACTCTACAACCGTTTGTAAGATATTCGATATTTTCCATTTCAATTCTATTTGGAATGTTATTTATCGCAATAGAACTATTCTTATGGATATTAATGAATGGAAAAAGTAAATTCTTAGATATAGCTTATTTATTGGTAGAATTAATTTGTTGTGTATATGCAACTACAAAAATACCATTTTCAGGGTTATTCTTATTATTAGGATTTAGTTTTATGAAAGATAGTTTGAGAATTGCTTTTGTAAAGAAATTATATATTCCAAAAGAATTTGATTATTACTGTAAAATGTTTGGTATAAAAGTAAAAGACTTTAAAAAGAAGAAGAAAGTTTCAACGAAAAAACCAACTCTTGCGATTCCAGAAGAAGACTTAGGAATCGTAGAAGCAATGGTCGAAGACAAGAAGCCAAAAGTTGTACGTAAAAAGACAGCTTAGGCTTCTTTTTTTTGAGAAGAAGAATTGAATCACCAAAAAAGTTATGATATGATAAAAAAGAAGATAGAGAAAGAATCAGGTGATACAATGTATACGTTAGAAGAACTATTACAAAAATACGATGAATTAGAAATGGTTAGAAGACAAGGATATAGTAATCTAGATCCTGAAAAGAATCATTATTTTACAGAATTAGAAGATCGTTTAAGTGCTAATTTAAGAGCATATGGAAAAGCATTAGCAGAACAAAATCCAAATGATCGCCGTATTATTAGTACAGTTTATGCTGCTATGCCACTATGGGCTCCTAGAATCTATGAAGGATTAAGTGAAGATCTTCAAAATGATAAATTTGTAACCATGATGGCTTTAAAAAAATTTGATGAATCTTCTTATGGCAGAGTAGGAGCATCTCTTAGAGGAGACAAAGAAACTATGTTTTTACTCGCAACTCAAACAGCTGGAGAACTAAGTGTTACTCAATTTGCTCCAAGCTTATTAGCGGATCAAAATTTCTGGTCTGAACTATTAGGAGACTCTGATGTATTCCATTTATTAACAGAAAGCGAATATAGTTCTTTCTTATATCGTGTAAATCGCCTTAATGAAAAATATAAATTAGGAATTAATATGGGTACTTTAATTAGTGCCACTCAAATAGCAAAAACCAAAGAACAGTTTTACCACTCTCCATTAAAAGTAATGGGTAATTATGATTTTTGGATTAATAATCCATATATTGTAAAAGATATCGCCGAAGGAAAAGAAGATACCATTCAAAAGAATGTTAGAGGAATGTTAAAACAAGAACTATTGGAACAAGCAAGACAAATGGCAACCCAAAAACTAGTCGAAGAAGCCATTCATGAAATCCCAGTTCCTAGTCAACAAAATCCATATTATCATTAAAAGAAGGTTAACCCTTCTTTTTTATTTGTCATAGATTATACTGAGGTGATACTATGTACAAAGGTCAAAAAAGTGTACGAGGGGGAATTGAAGATTTTCTTTGCCCTTTTACCGATATGTATATAACCCAAGGTAGCAAAGGAAGTTTTTCTCACCAAGGAATATATGCTAACGACGTAAGAGGCAAAGTAGCCGGAATTCGTTATTCTTATTATGCTCCCTGTACATCGAAATGTATAAAAACGTATCCGGAATCGGGACAAGTGATGTGGCAATCTACATCGAAAGTAAGATTTGCCAATGGACGAATTGATTATGCCACTTATATGACAGCCCATGATGATACCATGGACGCCGTTCCAGGTCAAATTGTCGAACAAGGAGCTCAACTAGGCAATATGGGTAGTAAAGGCAATACAACAGGGGTTCATTGTCATATAGAAGTATCTCAAAGTAAAGACACCTCTTGGACAAAAAACGAATATGGAATTTATCATTTTAACAATGAATATGACTTAGATGATTGTTATTTCACAGATTATACAAACATTTTATATGGAATGGGAGGATTTTGGAGAACTACAGGAGAAGTACCAGTAATCGAAATAAATGGAAGTGAAGCCTTAGATCAAATTATTCATCCAGGAAGTAAGGTTATGTTTGATGGAATATTTCATGTAGATATTATAAAAAGAGGAACCAACTATTTTGGAAACACTAGCCTAACAGGAGTTCCTTATTATAACTATTATAATGAGAGAGTGGCTTCTTATCACTGGATTCCGCTTCAAGACTTCACCGAAGTAGATCAGTATGGATCAGAAATCAATCAAGATGATATTGTTTATGGAGGAGAAAGCTACGTAATCAATAAAAATGTCTATACCGTAAAAGAAGTAGATATACCAACCAATTCCGCAAAGATCATTTTAAACAATCACGCTATTTGGATCTTCAGTGCCTTTTTAAGAGAAGTACAATAAAAAAAGGTCTATGACCTTTTTAAGATAAAACTTGAGATAGGAAATGAATTAATTTCTCATTTCCTTCTTCAGAAAGATGAACTCTATCGACACTCCAATAGGAGTCTTTTACTTCAAAAGCATAGGAATGAACTCCTGGAATAGTGACTGTTTGATTTAGGGTAATAAGATAAAAATCATGATTGGTAAAAGTAGAAGTTAATTCTTGAAATTGTTCAGAAGTAAAGGAGAAAGAAGTATCATACAAGAAAACAATTCTTCTTGGTAAAGTATTACTTTCCTCTTTCTCTTTCAAATCTCGAAGAACATCTTCATACGTAGAGATCATTTCAAATACCGGAATATTTTCATCAAATTGATTTTTAATCTTTTCATGAGAATTTAAAAGCAAATCATTTCCATAGAATAATATCTTTTGATTAAGTTCTTCTTCATACTGTTGCAGGATAGCTTCTTCTTGCAGTGAATATTGATTGTAATAAGAATCATAAATAGACTGATAAATAAAATTGGTATAAGCATCTCTTCCCACATCCGTTAAATGAATACCATCCGCAATAAAGTATTCAGAATGTCCGTTCGAATAACTAGCCCAATCTAGAATAGAAACTTGTGGATTGCGTTCTGCAAAAGCCCATAAATCTGCATTGACATGGACTTCTAAATCATTCGTAACCGTAATCCAATAGATTTTTCGATTCTCACATGTATCAAGTATTTCCAAACGACATTTTTCTCCACATTGGCCATTAGTACCAAGATTAATGACAACAGGATCTCCTAAATATCCTCCATACTTCATTCCAAGTAGAATACGATTTGCTTCCCAATCCGTTCTAGATACTTGGGCATCAAAGTAACCATTTGGGAATTTAGCATATAGATTAGGAACAGCCCCTAACATAACCGAATCTCCAATACCAACAATAGGAAGATTTTGAACGTATGATGCTAAGTTTTCTTTTGTTTGCTGTATTTCCTGTAAAGACTGAGTCATAGACTCTTTTTCATCTAGAATTCGAGAAGCATATTCTTTTTGTCTCTTAGACATTAATTCTTTATTTAGACTTAATTGCCTTTCTAATTCATTCATCTCTTCCGTATGATCTTCACTAATACTATATTGAATGCATCCAAAAATGGAAGTAAATATCCATAATCCAAAGAAAACAAAGGAGTAAAACTTCTTTTTCTTTTTAAAATCCAAAGACATATGCAAAAGATAAGAGAAGAAAAGAATCACAAGAATAATCAAAGGTATTTTAATAAGAAAATGAATTTTTAAAAACTGGAAAAAATAAATAACAGGATATTGAATTAAATAAATTTCATAACTAAAGGAAGAGAAAAACGCAATAAAAGAATTTTTCTTTCGAGAAGAATCAACACTTCCATAATCGAAAAGTCTTCCAGAAATAATAGTCACAAGAATCATTCCAATAGAAAAGAAAGCACTTTCAGCATCTAAAAATAGAAAAAATCCACATAATATAACGGAATATATCATAAAAATAGGATAGTACCAATTCTTAGATACAATCGTTTTTGGAAACCATTTAGAAGAAATAATAGAAATAGTACCAAGAAGGAATCCGAACAAATAAGAAAATATTCGAGTAAAAGTATCATAATAAACAACCATAATAGATTGATTCATACTTTGATAAGCAAAATATCCAAAACCACAAACCGTAATAATGGAAAGTATAAGGAGTAATAATTTTTCTTTTCCAAGATTCACTAATTTTTTCATTCCTAAGAATAACCAAGGAAATAGAATTTCTAGTTGAAGCAAAATCGATATATACCAGAAATGCATAAAAGGAGAATCCACATGATGAGCAAAATAATCTAAATTAGCATTTAATTGCCAATAATTGTTATAACCTAGTAATACAGAAGTAGTCTCTGGTTTTAGAGAGAGCCAATGAATCGATGGAATTAAAAAAGAAACAAATACTGTTGTAAAAGTAACTACTATAAGTGGTAAATATAGAGAAAAGAATTTTTTCTTATAATAAGCTAAAACAGAAAAATCTTCCTTTGAAAAAGAAGAAATGGATGCTAAATATCCACTCATCACAAAAAATAGACATACTGCGAGATATCCTCCTTTTAAGTAGCCTAGATGATAAAACAAAACTCCTATACAAGCTAAGAGCCTTAAAAAATCAAATTGTGCATAATAAGTCGTTTTCTTTTTCATATTCTTCACTATTATTATAGGAAAGAGAGAAAAAAAAGTAAACAATAAAAAAGGAGAGAATGTATGAAGAAATATTTGCCTATGATAATAGGTTTATTAGGAATCGTCACAATTATTGGATTTGTCTTAATAAAAGATCCACCCAAGAATTCCGCATTCCAGATAGAGAAAAATGTCATAAAGGAATAAGAAAGATACATACAATGAAAAAGAAGATAACTTTTTTGGAGGGATAAAATGAAAAAAAACAGCCCGTTGATTATATTCCTAGTTGGTATTGGTTTATTAGGATATTGGATGAATCAAAATAATGTTGTACCTACATCTGTAGTGGTAGAGGAAGATTCTTGGAAAAGTACCACTAATTTTCCAACTGTATTTCAAATAAAAGGACCTTGTACCTTTAATGGAATAACAGGTAATATTACAGGAGAAAACTGTAAACCTTATATTGGAAAAAAATATATTGATACAGGAATATCTTTGTATAGTAAAGAAAACTATGAAAAAGACTATGAAATCTATTTTGAGATAGTGGATTATTCTCCAAAACTTCAAGATAGTAGTGATTCTCAACAAACTATTATGAATGAAAAACTAGAATTATCGAAAGAAAACTACCCAGGTATTGCATTTCGTAGATCTGGAAATAATCTGGAAATAACGGAGAGAATCAATAATCAAAAAAAATCTGTTTATAAGAATTATCAAGATATTTACAATATCAGATTAACAAGAAAAGACAAAAAAGTATATTATTCTATCAATGAAGGAGAAACGATCCTTTTACAAGACTTAACCAATCTATATCAACCATTTGATACACCTGTATGGTTTGGCGCATCACTATCGGAAAATGGAGAAATATTTCGCATTTTTCGAGGTAAACTAGAGAATATTTATATAAAAATGGGAATATGGGAAGAAACCTAGATTTCTTCTTTTCTTTTTCAAAGAATTTTTATATAATTAGTTGTTGGGGGGATTCATATGGAAAGAATAGAAGATTATTCCAATTCAAAAATACCATTAGCGGAAAGAGAACAAATCTTATTTCAAACAGTAGAGTATTTGGATGATGAAAGTGTTAAACTATTTAGTAAATTAGTAGACTTAGATGTATCTTCTATCGAAGAAATAGAAGATACCTACCAAAGAATTATAGAATTACAAAAACTATTTGCCAAAGTAAAAGAAGCCTATGATTATTTAATGTCAGTAGAAATAGCAAATTATTCATTTGCTTTTCGTCGATTAGAATTAAAATATTTTTTAAACTTTCTCGCAACGTTCTATGCTTTTAAAGTAAGTCCACCGTTAGGAATATTTTCCTTTACGGCCCTTAGTCATTTAACGAATACCTATTTTATGTCCGAGAAAGAGCAAATAGATGATGCCCTAGATCAATACAATATTGACGAAAGAATGAACACCATTCGTAGAACATTAGAAAACTGTTGCCGATTCTTTGATGGAAAGAGTCAACTAGAAGAAGAAAAAACAAAAACGAAGGAAGATTTAAAGAAAAGAAAAACAAGGCTAGCAGCCAATAGTTATATTATATTGTTTTTAGCTGGTCACTTAACGGTAGAAGATGTTCATAAAATGCCAAAAGAAATAAGAGATATGGTGATTCAAACAATAAAAAATAATGGGAACCCCAATAGTAAATCTTTATTTGAATTGTATGAGATTCTCCAAAGAGAAGAAAAAGAAAAAAAAGCCTATCGAAAAAAAGATGCTTAAAATAGTAAAGTATGTATAAAAGATTTAGGAAAACCTAAATTTTTTTTGCATATATTTTAAAAGTCATATATAATTGTCATAGATAATATGGAGTGATATTATGGCAAAAAAGAAAAGTAAAGAACAAGAAAGAAGAGATCAAAGAAAAAAAACTTTAATTCTAGTATTCTTATTCTTTTTAATGGGAATAGTTGGAACAGTTACTTATGCATGGTTTTCTTCTGATATGAAATTAAATATTGATGCGATGGATATTCACATTGAAACGAATGCTGGTATTCAAGTATCCATTAATGGAATTAATTGGGGAAATGAAATCAAAAAAGAAGATATCATAGACGCTTATAAAACCTATCCAAGTGCTACCAATCAATTACCAGAAACATTATCTGGTTGTTCGACAGACGGAAGTGCTTCAGGTGCCACTATGAATATGTTTCATGGAGTAACAAGAGAACATAAAAACGAAGGATATTTCTTGACGGCTTCTAGACAAACCGAAATCAATTGTGTAGGAGACGAACAATGTGCCGGAAAACACTATATCGCTTTTGATGTATTTATCTTGTTAAATGAACCAGCAACTTTATATGTTACCGGGGAGTCTTATGTTAGAAATAAAAGTGATAAGATTTTCGGAGGAGAAAATAGTGCTAGAATTGGTTTTGTAAATCTAGGAACGACAACCGATACCGTAGATGGTCAAAGAGCACAATACTTAGCTAATGCTTCTGGAAGCGTTATTTGGGAACCAAATTATGATACTCATACAACACATGGTATTAAAAATGCTGCTGATATTTATGGAATAACCACAACTGAAACAGGAGCCGCAAGATTATCTTATAAAGGAATCAATAGTGAAATCACAGGAAAAGGAGTTGCGATAACCGCAACGGATACCGATCCACACTTCACAACCGTTAATCCAAAAATCACAACGATTAAGGATTTTACCAATGACCAAGAATTAGATACATTCTCAAAAGGAATAACCAAATTAAGAATTTACTTCTGGTTAGAAGGACAAGATGTAGATATGGAAAATGAAGTAAGTGGTGGAGAATTAGAATTTAAACTAGAACTTGCCATTCAATAAAAAGAGTTAGAAATCAATCTAACTCTTTTTTTCATAAGGATTATTTTTAGGAAAACCCTTCACTGCTTCCTTAGGCTTATCTTCATCATTTCTATGTAAATACAATTCTTCACGAATATCTAGAATTCCTAAAGAATAGGTTTTTAAATAAGATTCCTCTTCTTCCGATAAAGTAGGATCACTATCCCGGAATTTACTTGTCACAATTAGTTTGGCAATCTCTTCCTTAGAATGTCCTTTCTCCAATAATTCATCAATCTCCATCATAAGACTAATCGAATAACTCATAAGTCTTTCATT
>AUXO016085158.1_pt1 | contig 17973 bp, 17 predicted proteins | sample 768731 | NCBI WGS metagenome assembly AUXO01 (sample SAMN02715735, study PRJNA202380) | gut metagenome | biome: sheep rumen | host: Ovis aries | place: New Zealand: Palmerston North
ATATATCTGGCTCCATTAGTGATATCACGCCCATGCAGGATACATGGAAATGGAGCGGTTATTCTGTGTCGTGAAAATGAGGATATCAGGATTCAATCCGATAATGTAGAATTGAATAACTTATGTATTGAAGCAGAGGATAGAGAAAAATGTGTAAAACCTTTGGTTCAGTGTAAGCAGGATACTGTTTTCAAAAATGTTATTGTTCATGGAACAGTTAGCGATGGTTTATACACTAATGATGATAGTGACCTGCCATCGGTATTTGATCTGGGTGAATTTAAATCTGATACGGCAAACACATTTTCTCTGGAACTGATGGTGGATGAGGCTTGCACCATAAGCAGTACTGCCAGCTGTATTAAGGTTGTTCCGGAACAGCTGAATAAGGGTAAAAATGTTATTGCACTTAGTACCTCTGAAATAAGGGATGATGTGTTGATTTATGCTAAGCTTCTGCTGATGGGCAGGGTGACCAGAGAGATTATCGTAAGAGGGAAATCTACGAATTCTGCCGCCGCACATAACGACAGTGTATTAACAGGACAGGCAGATTTTGCGAACTCATTTAACGACAGTCTTACAGTTAATTTGCTGCCGCCAAATGTTAAAGATAATAATCTGAATATCCTTAAAAAGGGTCAGCGAACTGTGATAAATAGTGCCAATTCTGAAGTGAAGATTCAGCTGGCTTATGACAAAAAAGTAAAGCAGTTTGATATTGATGGCTATGTATTCTTATTAGATGATCTTGGAAAGACACATGGTGATAATGACCTTATATTCTGGGGAAACAAAGTATCTGATGATGGTGCTGTTATTATGACAGATACTGGTACAGAAACATTTTTCTCGGTTCATTTAGATAAGGTTTCTGAATCTATTAAAAAAATCGACATCTGCTATTCAATATATGGAGATGATGTAACGGAAACTTTCAGGTGTGTTGAGAATCCGTATATCAGGTTCCTGGTTGATGGTATTGAGCAGGAAAGATTTTTACTAACTGGTCTACAAACTGAAAAGACCATCGTGGCTGTTGAAATTTACCGCCATAATGGTGCCTGGAAACTCAACTGTATCGGCTCCGGATATAGAGAGGGACTTAAAAGACTGTGCGAAGAATATGGTCTTGAAGTTATTGGTTAAATTGGTATAATGGTAGATTAGTTGGTGTAAAATCAACAAAAAATTTAATAGAGTAAATGGAGACTGTTGATGAAGAGAGTTTGGATGAATCATTGGTTCAGTACTGCCTATAATATCATTGAGTTATTTAAGGCAGATGGGGAGGATGCATATGTTATTGGAACCAATCAGAATGAATACTCTGTCATCATGAAGATGTGTGATGAATGGTATAGGGAACCATCACACGTGGATGGAAATTACGTTGATTTTTGTTTGAATTTCTGTAAAGAACATGATGTTCAGTATTTCGTACCTAGGAGAGGGATGCTTGAAATAAGCAAGAACAAAGAAAAGTTTGAAAAACTTGGGGTCAAGGTAATGTTGGATGATCTAACGACCATTTCCACATTTAATTACAAACAAAAGGCGTATGAATTCTTTAAGGAAAATGAAATTGGAATCGTTCCGGAATTCAGTATTGTAAATACAGAAGGCGCCTTTGAGGAAGCGTATGAAGAGCTTTCAGAAAAATATGATCGAGTTTGCTTTAAGTTTGTCAAGGATGAGGGCGGACAGAGCTTTAGGCTTATAGACAATAATAAAAAAGGCTACGCATCACTATTTAGAACACAGAGTGTAGGAATGACTCTGGATGATGTTATAGCAGCTCTTTCTGAAAAAGAAGAATTCGATCCTATTATGGTAATGCCGTACTTATCTGGCGATGAGGTTAGTGTTGACTGTCTTAATACAGAATCAGGACTTATTGCATTGCCTCGTGTAAAAGGCTATGCCAAGTATGAGATGCTTGAATATGATGAGAACATTATAAAAGTATGTAATGATTTTCAGAAAAAGGTTGGACTGGAGTGTCCTTATAATATTCAGTTTAAATACCTTGATGGAATTCCATATTTTCTTGAGGTTAATACAAGAATGTCAGGAGGAATTCATATGTCTTGCAAAGCAAGCGGCGTGAACATTCCTCAGCTGGCCCTTAAGAAATTAGCAGGCGAAGAAGTGACCTGGAATTGGGATCACAAAGAGAAAATGCTTGCTCAGGCTTTAGAGCCAATCGTATTAGATTGAGGTTAATGATTTTATGAGTATTTTATTTTCGGATCTGGATAATACTCTAATCTATTCGCATAACAGGGAGCTTTCGAAACCTAAAGTTGTTATTGAACATCTAGATGGGAAAGAACAGAGTTTTATGACTCAATACACTTATGACTTTTTAGCTTCAGCGGATTGGTTAAGTATTGTTCCGGTTACCACGAGAACAGTAAAGCAATATACTAGAATAGAATGTGTAAAAAAGTTTTTTAACAAATATGCAATTGTATGTAATGGTGGAAAACTGCTTGTTGATGGTGTTGAGGACGAGGAGTGGTCTAAAGAGACCCAAATCCTCGCACAAGACAGTTATGACTGTTTAGAAGATGCTGTCAATAAGTTGTCTTTTTTGTGTAAAGATGAAACACTCCATAGACCAGAAAAATATATGTGTTATACAAAACTTAGACACCATGATCCACAGGAGGTTTGTGATGAACTGTCAAAACAGGTGGATCTGTCAAAGGTGGATCTTCATGTAGTCGGAAAGAAGTTTTATATTCTGGCCAACGCCATAACAAAGGGAAATGCTATTAAAAGATTCATGAAGAGAAGAGAGAAAGAGACTACTTTATCAGCCGGTGATGGAATATTAGATATATCTATGTTAGATGTTGCAGATTTTGCATTTCCTGGATCTGAAATATTTGAAATGGTTTCCAATAAGAATAGGCTTAGGAGTGAGGAAAGCGTTATGTCTGATGGAATCTGTAAAGAGCTATGCGATATGAAGGAGAGAGGGATAATCTAATTACTGATAAGAAAGATTCTAAGAAAAATTCTAAGAAAAATTATTTAAAGAGAAGTTATAGATAGAGAGATAATTGAAAAGAAGTTGTTTTGTGAAAAATAAAAAAGAAAGGGAAAAATTATAGGTGAATTATAAGGGATGATGGACAATATTGAGATGAAGTACAGTGTTGGTGCACTGCTATATTCACCAGCATTAAACAGAAAAGTAGCAGATTCGGTTATTAGTGAAAAGTTTGACCGTCCATATTCGTTGGCATTATGCCTGGAGGACACAATTTCAGATGATAGTATTGAGATGGCAGAAGAACAGCTGAGTATAACACTAAAGACTATTTCGGATGCAAAGAAGGAAAAAGATTTCTATCTGCCAATGATATTTATTCGTGTTAGAAGTAGTGAGCAGCTGCTTCGCTTATATGAGAATAATAAAGAAAGCCTCGGAATAGTAAAGGGCTTTATCTTTCCAAAATATAGTCTTGGAAATGCTGATGCATATAATAAGGCGGTTGAAGAAATTAACAATAAGTCTTCACAGAAATTTTATATGATGCCAATCCTTGAGAGTAAAGATATTATTGATTACTCAACAAGACATGATGTTTTAGTTGGAATCAAAGCAAAGATCGATGCAGTTAAGGACTATGTTTTAAATGTTCGTGTTGGTGGAAATGATTTTTCAAATGAGTTTTCTGCCCGTAGACATTATGATGAGACAATATATGATATTCTTCCAATCTCTCAGTTATTTGGAGATATACTTACTGTATTTTCTAGAGAGTATATTGTATCCGGACCAGTTTGGGAATTTTTCTCCAGTGACAATGATGAGTGGAAGATTGGTCTTCGACATGAGCTTAAATTAGATAAACTGAATGGATTTGTTGGAAAGACAGTCATTCATCCAAAACAGATTAAGGTTGTTAATGAGGCTCTTAAGGTTTCAAAGAAGGACTATGAAGATGCAAAGGAAATCCTGAATTGGGATGAAAAAGGTCTTCAGGTTGGAAAGAGCTTTGCAGGAGAGAGGATGAATGAAGTAAAGACTCATATAAACTGGGCATACAAGACAATGGTTCTTGCAGAAATATATGGAGTTTTATAAAGAGTACTATAAGGAATTTTATAAGGAGCTCTATAAGGAGTTCTATAAGGAGTTCTATAAATGAAAGAGATTAATACAGGAAAAGATAAAATAAATATTACAATAGATGATTTGGTTAGATTGGCTAAGAGAGATAATAATTCAATCAGACCATATCTATATGTAAATCCAAAGCAGGGCAAACATATCCCATCAGATCCAAGAGAAACCCTTAGAATCTGTGAGGCTCTTGCTAATAAAGTGAATACAGCTTATCCAAATGATAGATTATATGTCATTGGATTTGCGGAAACAGCAACAGGTGTTGCTTCTGCTATAAGCTACTATTTGAAGAATATTAAATATTATCAGAATACAACTAGGGAATATAAGGAAGAAGAAAGCTACTTATATTTTACAGAGTCTCATAGTCATGCAAAGGATCAGATGCTGAGATCTTCTGGACTAGAAGAATGTATTGAAAATGTTGATAGAATCATATTTGTTGATGATGAAGTAACCACAGGAAGTACTATCTATAAACTGGTTCAATCAATCAAAAAGAATTATAATACAAAAAATGTAAAGTTCAGTATTGTTTCAATGCTCAACAGTATGCCAAGTGAAAGAATAAATGAACTGGCAGAAGATGGTATAGATTGTGTCTTCCTAGCTAGTATTCCTTATGAATATAAGAAGGACGAGATAATCAATGTTCCTATCAATAAGGAATATCATCATGAGTGTCATACAGAAGAAGAAAATGAGTCTGTAACATTAACTGATGAGATATGCTATGAATCACATCATAATCCTAGATGTGTAATAGATTTTTCAGATTATCAGAAAGAAAATCAGCAGTTTGCTGACTCAGTTATTACAAAGCTGAAGAATCATCATTACAATAAATTCCTTGTTTTAGGAACAGAAGAATTTATGTATGCTACTATTTTTGTTGGTAAAATGTTGGAAGATTCCGGTGTTGCTGATCAGGTTAAGATTCATTCAACAACCAGAAGTCCAATAGTTGCTAGTGACTCTAAGGAATATCCTTTGAAAGAAAGATATCAGATCAGAAGCTTCTATGACCTGGATAGAAAAACATATATATATAACTTAGAAGCATATGATGGTGTTTTAATTCTAACTGATGCAGAGAATTACAACCAGGGACTTGCAGATCTTTGCGGTGTTCTGGATGATGTGGGAAATAAGGATATATTCCTTGGAAGATGGAGATATAAAGAGGGATAGATGAAGAGCAGTTTTATTGAGGATGACATTACACTTTTACTAAAGGATATAACAGGACTTGTTGAACCTTTACCAACAAAGGAACGCGAGAAGAAAATACAGACTGGTACACATTATTCGGAAATGTTACCGTTGGAATATCAGCCTACAGATAAATATATTGAGATTTATGAAAATGCCCTTAATGTTTTTGGACAATCTACAGCTGATGCTGTTGCTAGAGTGTCAGAGCTGATTCTCCAGAAAAAAGGAAAAGATGTAGTTATAGTATCTTTAGCAAGAGCGGGTTCACCAGTGGGTGTTCTGATCAAAAGATATATTAAAGCTAAATATGGTTTTTCTTGTCCACATTATTCGATTTCTATTATTAGAGATAGAGGAATCGACAAGAATGCCATGAAATACATTTTGAGTAAGCATAGTCCTGAGAGTATTCAGTTTGTTGATGGATGGACTGGAAAAGGCGTTATATACAGGGAGTTAAGAAAGGAAATAGGAAATTTTGATGGAGTTTCTGATGAGCTTGCTGTATTAGCAGATCCTGCATATATTACTGATCTTTGTGGAACTCATGAGGATATTATGATTCCAAGCTCATGTCTTAACTGTACAGTTTGTGGATTAGTGAGCCGAACATTTTTAAGAACAGATATTATAGGCGAGGATGATTTCCATGGTGCTGCTTATTATGGAGAGCTAGCTGATCAGGATAGAACTTATGAATTTATTGATACAATAATAGATAAGTTCAAGTTTGATCTGGAACCACTTGCTCCGGTTTCTGATAAAGAAGCTCAGAAGGATGTATCTAACCTTTCAAAAGAATATCAGATTGACAATGTGAATTTCATAAAGCCGGGAATAGGAGAGACAACCAGAGTTTTACTTCGTAGAGTTCCTTGGAAAGTTGTGGTAGATAGGAAATATGAAGATAGTCCTGAATTAGCTCATATTTTCCAGCTGGCGAAAGAAAAGAATGTTGAGATTGTAATAGGTGATCTTGAAAACTATAAATGTTGCGGACTGATAAAGAACCTTTCTGATGTGTAGAGCGTAAAAAGCTTTTGTGAAAAATAGTGCCTCCCGATGCGCATTTTTGTTTAATATGTCAAGGGGTTTTTTATTGACGCTACTTGCATAGTTTAATATAATTTTATTAAGTTAAATATTTGGCAAAACCGGTGAAAACCGGCGACGCAAAGCTATTAGGGCCTTTAATATGGCAGCCAGTTGCACTTACATGATTAATTCATCAGAGTTGGCTGCACAGCCAAATCTGATGTTTTTTTTACTTAGTATCATTATAGGGAGGTAAATGTATGTACGATGAGATGGATATTGATGTGATGCTTGGTATTAGTGATGACGAACTACCTTCAGGTCTTGAGATTCCAGTGGTTGAGAAGACGGTAGAGCGAGTAGAAGAGAAAGAATCTGAAATAGATAATAAAGTCGACGATAAAGTTGAAGATAAGATAGCAGATAATGACTTCGAAAAGCTCATGGAAGCGTTGGAAGATATTGGAATCGAGCAGGTGGCTGAACCAGAAGTTAAGAAGGAAGTTATAGAGGATCTAAAACAAGATCTTAAACCGGAACTTAAGATTAAGACCAAGGAATACACCGCACCAGAGCCAGAGGAAGTTCGTGCACCAGAACCTGTACCTGTTGAAAAGAGACATAGAGGAATCACTGAAGTCTTAGTTGGACTTGTGAAAAGAGCATAGTAATCATAGTGTCTCGAGATAACAAACATAATATCCGAATCCAAGGTAGATGTCGCAGTTTATGTGGCATCTGCCTTTTTTCGTATTTTTTAAAATATAAAGAAACTAAAAAAAGACAAAAAAGATAAAAAAGGACAAAAAAATAAAAATATCCTTGAAAATATCAAATATATATGCTATAACTAATCAGAGTAAAATATTATTAACTACTTTTAAATGTGACAAATGCTTTAAATGCTGGCGTTTGTCACATTTAAAAACCCTTGAGGTTAGATTGGGTTAATTGTTGTACAAGGAGCTTATTATAATTTAGGAGTGAATAACATTATGAATTTGAATGAAGCAGAGATTGGCAAGGAGTATGTAATTAAAGATGTTGACACATTCGGTGATGATGATATGAAGAGTTTTCTTTTTTCGCTAGGATGCTACAGTGGCGAGACAATAACGGTGGTTGATAAAAAGAAAAATCTTGTAGTTTCCATTAAGGATGCCAGATATAACATTGACCCTGAACTCGCGTCAGCAATATTGATTTAGGAGGAAGAAAAGATGAGAATCGCATTAACGGGTAATCCCAACAGTGGTAAAACCACTATGTACAATGCAATCACCGGACGAAAGGAGAAGATTGGTAACTGGGCCGGAGTTACGGTGGACAAAAAGGAAAGTCCTATCAAGAAGAATTACACTGATGGCGTTGGAGATGGCGGTAAGGATCTTATAGCTGTCGATCTGCCAGGAGCATATTCCATGTCCCCATTTACTTCGGAAGAGAGTATTACTAGTAGCTATGTAAAGCATGAGAATCCTGATGCTATCATCAATATTGTAGATGCTACAAATCTTAGCCGAAGCCTTTTCTTTACAACACAGCTTTTGGAACTTGGAATTCCGGTAGTTGTAGCTCTTAACAAGAGTGATGTAAATGATAAAAAAGGAAATAAAATAGATATAGAAAAACTTTCTCAGAAACTTGGATGTCCTGTAATAAGGACAGTATCAACTTCTGATGATGGACTTAAGGAAGTGGTTAAAGCTGCTGCAGAGCTAAAGGGTAAAGGCCAGAAGGCACCTTATACAGAAGGAAAAGTTGATCTTACGAATAAAGAGGAAGTTGAAAAGGCAGATAGAGCCCGTTTCGAATATGTTAATAAGTTAGTTAAGGAAGTTGAGGTTCGTAAGACTCTCACTAAGGATAGAACCATAGGCGATAAGATAGACAAGATAGTAACAAATCCATTTTTGGGTCTTCTTATCTTCGCACTTATCATGTGGGCTGTATTCTATGTATCACAGACTACAGTTGGTACATGGCTTGCAGACATTTTGGTAGGCTGGATTGAGGCATTCCAGGGTTGGGTAGGCGACAAGATGGCAGATGCTAATCCACTGCTCTATGCACTTCTGGTTGATGGAATTATTGGTGGTGTAGGAGCTGTTGTAGGTTTCCTTCCACTTGTTATGGTAATGTATTTCCTTATTGCTCTTCTTGAGGATTGTGGTTATATGTCAAGAGCTACAGTAGTTCTTGATCCACTGTTTAAGAGAGTAGGACTTTCAGGAAAGTCTGTTATCCCTATGATTATTGGTACAGGTTGTGGTATTCCAGCTATTATGTCATGCCGTACAATCCGTAATCAGAGAGAGAAGAGAGCTACAGCAATGCTGGCAACATTTATGCCATGCGGAGCAAAGCTTCCAGTTATCGCACTTTTTGCGGGTGCATTTTTCCCAGAATCAAAATGGGTTAGCTGGGTAGCGTATATGGTTGGTATAGCACTGGTACTTCTTGGTGCACTTCTTATCAAAGCTATCACAGCAGCAAAGTTTAGAAAATCATTCTTCATTATTGAGCTTCCAGAATATAAGGCTCCAAGTCTTAAGTATGCATTTTTCTCAATGCTTGAGAGAGGAAAGGCTTATATCATCAAGGCTGGTACTATCATCCTTGTATGTAACACAGTTGTTCAGATAATGCAGAGCTTTAACTGGCAGTTCCAGGTTGTTGAAGAGGGTGCGGAAGATACATCAATACTTGCATCTATCTCAAATCCATTTGCATATATCCTGATTCCTATCGTTGGAATCGCAGCATGGCAGTTAGCTGCAGCAGCTATCACAGGATTTATTGCAAAAGAAAATGTAGTTGGAACTATCGCAACAGTTTATGCTATTACTAATCTTGTAGATCCAGATGAGCTGGAACTTATAGGTGAGGGAAATGCTGTTGCAGTCGCAATGGGTATAACTAAGGTTGCTGCACTTGCATACCTTATGTTCAACCTCTATACACCACCTTGCTTTGCTGCTCTCGGTGCTATGAATTCCGAGATGCAGAGCAAGAAGTGGCTTTGGGGTGCTATTGGTCTTCAGTTAGGAACAGGATATACAGTTGGTTTCCTTGTCTATCAGATTGGAACACTTATTACAACTGGTGCTTTAGGCGCAGGCTTTGTGGGCGGATTAATATTTGAAATTGTCTTTGCAGCAATTCTGTTTGGAATAATCCGTCACAACAATAAAGCTGTTGCCGTTGAATATAAGTTGGCATAAGCATTTAGTTTAATACGATATATGATCCTTCATAATGGGATTTGTATATATAATAAACTCCTTTGATAATGGGCCGTCATGTGGGGAACATGGCGGTCCTTAATCTTATCTTGAGGGAGAAGAAGTATTGGCTGAATAGAGTGGCCTGGTAAAGTCTAAAAAAGTCTAAAATAATAAGATTTTCATGAAAATATACAATTTACATTTAGTATAGAATTGTGATAATATAGTGCAGAAAACGGGGAGCTTGTGTGACAGGCTGAGAACAGGATTATATTCTGGACCCTTTAAACCTGATTTGGATAATGCCAACGAAGGGATATAAAGTTGCTTTGAAGCTAAGAAATCTAAGCAGATATATCGATCGTCGGTATATCTGCTTATTGTTTGTTTCTCGTTGATACATTTCTAAAAGCTATTAAGTAGTTGGAAAGGAGAATGATAATGCTAGGTGATTGTTTGGAAAATGTTCGTAAGACAGTACCATTGGTGCATAACATTACGAACTATGTAACTGTAAATGATGTGGCAAATGTTCTGCTTGCATGTGGAGGAAGTCCAATCATGTCAGATGAGCCTGAAGATGTGGAGGATATCACATCTATCTGTGGAGGTCTGAATATCAATATTGGAACTCTCAATCAGAACAGCATAAAGGGAATGTTTCTTGCAGGAAAGAAGGCAAATGAGTTGAATCATAAAGTGCTTCTTGATCCTGTTGGAGCGGGCGCATCGAAACTTCGTACTGATACAGCTGTTAATCTTATGAAGGAGATTAAGTTCACTGTTATCAGAGGTAACATTTCCGAGATTAAGACTCTTGCTCTGGGTAGTGGAACTACTAAGGGCGTGGATGCAGATGTGGCAGATGCTGTTACTGAAGATACACTTGATTCAGCAGTGGCATTTGTGAAAAAATTTGCAAAAGAATCCGGATCTATAGTTGCAATAACAGGAGCTATCGATCTTGTAAGTGATAGTGAGAAATGCTATGTAATCAGAAATGGTCGTCCAGAAATGGGGAAAATCACAGGTACAGGTTGTCAGCTTTCAGGAATGATGACAGCATTCCTTGTGGCAAATCCTGATAATCTTCTGGAAGGCGCAGCTGCTGCAGTATGTACTATGGGAGTTGCTGGTGAAATCGGCTGGGATAATATGAAGCCGGAAGATGGTAATTCAACATATCGTAATCGTATCATCGATGCAATTTTCAATATGGATAAAGAGACTCTTGAAAGGAAAGCAAATTATGAAGTGCGATAAGAAAGATCTGCTGCTTTATGCAGTAACTGATCGTCATTGGCTTGAGGGAAGAACTCTATATGAGGTTGTAAAAGAAAGCCTGGAGGGTGGAGCAACATTTATTCAGCTTCGAGAGAAGAATTTGGACGAAGAATCATTTCTTCAGGAAGCAAAGGAGATTCAGAAACTCTGTAAGGAATATAGCGTTCCATTTGTAATTAATGACAATGTGGATATTGCAAAAGAAATTGATGCAGATGGAGTACATGTAGGCCAGAGCGATATGGAAGCTGGTGATGTACGAGCAAAGCTGGGACCAGACAAGATTGTTGGAGTTTCTGCTGGAACAGTTGAAGAGGCTGTTCTGGCTGAGAAGAGAGGCGCTGATTATCTTGGGGTTGGAGCGGTATTTCCAACTGGTTCAAAGGATGATGCCACTGAGGTTTCTCATGACACATTGAAGGCCATATGTGAAGCTGTATCAATTCCGGTAATTGCCATTGGTGGAATAACACAGGAAAATGTTAGCGAACTTGCCGGTAACGGAATCTGTGGAATAGCAGTTATCAGCGCAATCTATGGACAGAAGGATATAAAGAAGGCGACTGAGAACCTGAAAGAAGCCACTATTAAGATGGTGGAAGCGTAATGATAAAGGGAATTATATTTGATATAGACGGCGTTCTGCTGGATTCCATGGGAATCTGGGATGATCTGGGGGCCAGATACCTGAAAAGTATTGGTGCCCAGCCTGAAGAAGGATTGCAGGAGATACTCTTCTCCATGAGTATGGAACAAGGGGCTGAGTATTTAAGAGAGCATTATCATCTGGATAAAAGTGATGCAGAAGTATTAGATGGTATTAGTGGAATGCTGGAAAAGTTCTATTTTGACGAAGTGCTTCCTAAATCTGGAGCTAAAGAGCTTATGGAATATATGAAGGGGAAAGGCGTGAAAATGGTTGCGGCTACATCCAGTCCTCGACTTCATGTGGAGAAGGCTCTTGGTAGAAATGGAATGCTGGAATATCTGGATAAGATATTTACTAACACAGAAGTTGGAGAGAGCAAGCATTCGCCTAAGATTTATAATATTGCGGCTGAATATATGGGAACTACTCCTGATGAAACTTTGGTTTTTGAGGATTCACTATATGCTCTAAAAACTGCGGAGGCTGCAGGCTATGTGACTGTGGGCGTATATGACGCAAAGGGTGAGCCTGATCAGGAAGGAGTGAAGAACTCAGGTGATTATTACATTAGAGAGATGACAGAATTTCCTGAGATATATGAGGCTAGGTTAGTTTAGTACAAAATAAAGCGTTACATTGGGGGCACCACTTTGTATCGCTATATAAAATTAATGCGAAATCTAAGAGTAATCTAAGAGAGAGTAATCTAAGAAAGAAGGTAAATGAGATGAACACAGCATTAACAATTGCTGGAAGCGATTCCAGTGGAGGCGCCGGTATACAGGCAGATATCAAGACTATGACAGCAAATGGTGTTTATGCCATGTCTGCTATCACAGCTTTAACTGCACAGAATACTACCGGCGTTACAGGAATTATGGAGGTGACGCCGGATTTTCTGTCTTTGCAGTTGGATGCAATATTTACAGATATTTATCCTGACGCAATTAAAACCGGAATGGTTTCCTCCAGTGAACTTATTAAAACTATTGCAGAGAAGCTTAAGAAGTACGAAGCGAAGAATATAGTAGTTGATCCGGTAATGGTAGCTACTAGCGGAGCCAAGCTTATAAGTGATGACGCAATCGAAACCCTCAAAGCGGAGCTTCTTCCACTTGCTGAAGTCATTACTCCAAATATTCCAGAGGCAGAAGTTCTGTCCGGTATGGAGATTAAGAATGAAGATGATATGATTCAGGCAGCAAAGCTCATAAATGAGAAGTTTGGATGCAACGTTCTCTGTAAGGGTGGTCATCAGATAAATGATGCGAATGACCTGCTCTATCGTGATGGTGGATATGTATGGTTCAAGGGAAAGAGAATCGACAATCCAAATACACATGGTACTGGATGCACACTTTCAAGTGCCATCGCATCAAACCTGGCAAAGGGCCAGAATCTAGATGATGCTGTTAAGAATGCAAAGGATTATATTTCCGGTGCACTGGCAGCAATGATGAATCTTGGAAAGGGCAGCGGTCCACTTTGCCATAATTATGCCATTTTGGAGTCAGAGTCTAAAAACTAAAGGCTTATATTGAATAAAAGAAAATCAAAATTTAATTGCGTTAAGGAGAAAAAATATGAGTGAAACAAAACAGAAATTCGATGGTTATGCAGCAAAATATGATGAATGGTTTATGAAGAATGAGAACCTTTTCATCAGCGAGTTAAAATTATTTAAAAAGGTTCTCGGTGACATTTCCGGAAAGAAACTTCTTTCTGTAGGTTGCGGAAGCGGCCTCTTTGAAAGTAATATCGATTCTTCAAATATTGAAGGAATTGAGCCATCAGAGGATATGGGCCAGATTGCTATTAAGCGTGGAGTAAATGTTATAAAGTTCGGACTTATTGAAGATGTAGATCTTCCAGATAATGAATATGACATCATCTATTTCAACGGTAGTTCCAGCTATATGGAGAACCTGACTCCTGTTTATGATAAATGCCGAAAAGCTCTTAAGGAAGGTGGAAAACTTATTCTTCTGGATGTACCTAAAGAAAGCGCATTTGGATTTATGTATTTACTTGGAAAGAGTCTTAATACATATGATCATGAGTATCTTGAGGGGGCTATGCCAGAACTTCCTTATCCACTTGCTCTTGCATCTTCAGGTGTATGGCATACTACAGAGAGCAAGATTGAAGTATTAAAGAATCTTGGATTTAGCAAGTTCTCATACTATCAAACTCTTGTGAAGAATCCTCTTTATACAAATGAGGAACCTGAGGAAGTTATTGAAGGATATAAGAGCGGCGGCTATGTGGCTATAATTGCTGAGAAATAAGTCAGATTAGTGAAATGTTTGTTCAGAGGTTTTGCGCATGAAGTTATCAGAAATACTTTATTCAAAGACTATAGAATTATGGAAAGAATCCACTGAGAAACCCTTTGTTGTAGAGATGGCAAAGGGTACTCTGGCGGATAGTAAATTCCGTAACTATACTCTTCAGGACTACCTTTATTTAATGGATTATGTGGAAATTCTAAGTAAGATAAAAAGTTTATCCAAGGAAGAGGATATTACTAGGTTTTTAAGTCAGATAATTGAAGAAACTCTTCAGGAGGCGGAGAGAGTACATCTTCCGAACATTAAAAAAGTGGGAATACGAGAAGAGGAAATTGAAAAGAGTAATGAACTTCCTGCAATTTCTAACTATCTGAATTATATGGAAAACTGTCTGGATGAATATGGGCTGCTGGGAGGACTTACAGCTCTTTTGCAGTGCTCCTGGCTATATGCATTTATTGGCGAAACAGTTAAGGACAGATATCCGGCAGAGATTGAAAAATCTAAATATAGATCCTGGTTTGAAGCCTACTCTTGTAAAAGTTATCTGGATGCGAACCAGATGTGGATAGATATTCTAGATAAGCAAAGTGCGGGCATCAGTGAAACTGAGACCATGAAAATGTGTCAGATATTTGAAAAATGTGCAATCTACGAAAATGAATTGTGGGATGCACTTTATAAATAAATATCAAGTGAAAATAATCAAAGAAAAATCAAAGAAAAATCAAAGAAAAAGAAATCAAAATAATAATAAAAAACAAATTAAAAAATCCAAACCTATGCTGGTGATCAGTCTTAGGTTTGGATTTTTGTATATTAGTTTTATACGGCTCCAGTAAGATGCGAAATATCTGCATATACAGGAACGCCATCTTTATATTCTATATCCACTTCGCCACATACCAGAGGACGAACATAATCAAGCATTTCAGAAGTAACATCATTTCCTGATGGATTGATCCATTCTTTTGGAACCTGTTTAACCTGATTAGCGATTCCGTCAAGGTTTGCCAGCTCGATCTTATATTCATAAGGTTCATTGGAGGTACGAACTATTGTTGTCATATATCCGGTTTTTCCTTCTCTGGCATACTCAACAGCCTTTTCTCCTAACAGCTCAGACTCTTCGAGGTCTTCAGCTGAAGCCATATGAGCAGCGCATCGTTGAAGGATATTGATTTCAACAGAACGGCATTTAACTCCCAATTCTTCTTTCACAAGATTTTCCAGAATCTTTCCAACACCAGATAGCTGTGCATGGCCAAATTTATCGCATGCTGCTTTTGTAGCTGAAAGGTAATTACCATCTGCATCTTGTAAGCCTTCTGAGATTGCAACGACCACATTGTTGGTTGATTTCAAAACTTCTTTTACATCTTTGATGAAACTGTCAGTACTGAAAGGTACTTCAGGAAGATATATAAGCTGTGGTATATCGCTATACTCATTTCTTGCAAGTGCCGCTGCTGCAGTAAGCCAACCGGCATTTCTTCCCATGATTTCAATAAGTGTTACTGTTGGAGTTTTGTATACGGATGTATCATGTGCAAACTCCAGCATTGATGCAACTATAAACTTTGCAGCCGATCCATAACCAGGTGTATGATCAGTAGCAACAAGATCATTATCGATTGTTTTAGGAACACCTGCAAATCGGATATCACTACCTATGCTGCTGCCATATTCGGCGAGCTTGGAAATGGTATCCATAGAATCATTTCCGCCTATGTAGAAAAATGCGGCAACTTCGTATTTATTCAGTATCTCAAATATCTTTTCGTAGATTGAAGAGTCTTCATGGATTTCCGGCATTTTATATCTACAGGATCCAAGGTAACTAGATGGAGTAGAGTAGATACGATGCAACTCTTCATCACTAAGATTTTCCAGCTGAATAAATTCCTCTTTTAAAACTCCGCTTATTCCATAAAGCGAACCAAATACTTTATCATAGCCTCCACTGGATAACGCTCCTTTAATAACCCCAACCAGCGATGCGTTGATTGCTGTTGTAGGTCCCCCTGATTGAGCAACTATGATATTTTTCATGTGCTATCTCCTTATTTAGTTTTTAGTATTTCAAGTAACTTTAAAATGTTACAACACACACCACGGTACTATACCAAATATTCATGTTTACTTCAAGTGTTCTAGTTGGAGTTTTAGGAATAGTGCAAAAAAGTACTTGATTAATATATTGTGGTATGATATAACTAATTACGGTAAGTTTACTCTAACAGCAAAATGTGACAAATACAAACTCAAATTGTGTTTGTCACATTTTAAAAACCCAACGGTTAGATATAACTAACTAGATTTCTAGGTGGTGTAGTGTAAGATGTTTGACGATAGCATAGTGGAGTTTTGTGCTCCAACACTAGCAGGAATTAAGACGGCAAATCTTTTTACCTGCACTTATCAAGATAAATTAGAAGTAGTGAAGGATATTAGAAGGGTTAACAAGTTGCTTGTTAAAAAGGGGATTAAAGCACTTCCAGCCAGGTATTCAAATCACAGGGTTCTAATCTACGTTTATCGATCATCCTTCCTGGAGAAAGATCTCTGTGATCAGGATACCTCTAATATACTTGCCGGGTTAGGGTACGAACCTGGAAATGTAAATGCCTGTATTAGTTGCTTGATAAGCAAACTTAGTTCCTTTACAGACAGTTGTGGGTTTCCACATGAGATAGGTTGTTTTCTTGGCTATCCGCCAGAAGATGTGAAAGGTTTTATAGAAAATAAAGGTGAATGCAGCAAATGTGTGGGATGCTGGAAAGTCTATGGAGACGAAAAGAAGGCAAGAGACACATTTGACAGATATAAAATATGTACAGCGGAGTATCTAAAAAGATATTCAGAAGGAACTGATTTAGAGAGTCTTGCTGTTGCAGTGTAAAAGGTTAATGTTTTGAAATGTAACAGTTGTGGTGGCTGTTCATAAATAAATAATAGGGGCAGCAATGCTCTGGAAAGGATAAATAATGAGTAAAGTAGCAGTAGTATTTTGGAGTGCAACAGGTAATACTGGCGCCATGGCTAAAGCGGTTGGGGAAGCAGCTGTTTCTAAGGGAGCAGAGGTTGACTATCTTGGACCAGGTGAGTTTTCGTCTTCAAAGCTTGCAGATTATGATGCGGTAGCATTTGGATGCCCGGCAATGGGCGCAGAGGTTCTGGAAGAAACTGAGTTTGAACCTATGTTTGCAGAGCTTGAAGGATCTCTTAGTGGAAAGAAGATTGGCCTTTTCGGATCATATGGATGGGGAGATGGCCAGTGGATGAGAGATTGGCAGGATAGAGCAAACGCGGCAGGAGCAAATCTTGTATCAGACGGTGTTATGGCTAACAATGCTCCTGATGATGAGGCACTTGAAAACTGTGCAGATCTTGGAAGAGCTCTAGCATAAAGTTTTTTTGTGATATAAAGGATGAGTAAATCATATGATTCTTCTAAAATTTAGTGATATGGATTGACGCTGAACACACATTTACTCATCCTTATAATTTACTAAAAGATTAGGGGAAATATCATTTATACAAAGGAGATTAAAAAATGTTTCTTGAGATTGAAAAAGTAGTTGGAAGAGAAATCTTGGATTCTAGAGGAAACCCAACAGTTGAAGCTGAGGTATATCTTATTGATGGAACAGTTGGAAGGGGAACTGCTCCAAGTGGTGCATCCACAGGTGAATTTGAAGCACTTGAACTTCGTGACGGAGATAATGATCGCTACTTAGGAAAAGGAGTTCAAAAGGCAGTTGATAATATTAATACAACAATTAATGATGTTCTGGTTGGTCTTGATGCGTCTGATACATATGCAGTTGATGCTGCTATGATCAAGGCAGATGGAACAAAAGATAAATCCAACCTGGGTGCAAATGCTATTCTTGCTGTATCTATTGCAGCTGCTCGCGCTGCATCAATTGCACTGGATATACCACTTTACAGATTCCTTGGTGGTGTTCAGGGAAATAAACTTCCTGTTCCTATGATGAATATTCTTAATGGTGGAGCACATGCAGATAGTGCTGTAGATACACAGGAATTCATGATTATGCCAGTAGGTGCACCTTCCTTTAAGGAAGCTCTTAGATGGTGTGCTGAGGTATTCCATAAGCTTAA
>AUXO018117471.1_pt1 | contig 17973 bp, 13 predicted proteins | sample 768731 | NCBI WGS metagenome assembly AUXO01 (sample SAMN02715735, study PRJNA202380) | gut metagenome | biome: sheep rumen | host: Ovis aries | place: New Zealand: Palmerston North
AATTTTACTGGTGTGATGGAAAAATGCTTCCGGAAGAGGAGCTTAAAAATCAGGATCAGTACAAGCCGTTTATTTACAGATTTTCAAATGTCCTTAGAGAGCCTTCTGAATTTACTGATGATGAACTTGAATGTTTGAGAGAATACACAAAAAGAGAAAACAGAAAAAACAACGGCGGTGAATCTCATTTTTTTCTGGAAGCTGTTTATAATTGTCATTCCCGCGGATCAACTGAAAAGCAGATTATCGGTATAAATATTTTTGGAAAAAATCTGAATGTTCACAAGGATATAAAAGTTCCGCTGAAAAAGGTTGAAGCACGTGTTACTGAAGAAGCAAAACATGATGCAGAAATAAAGAAATTTATTGATGGTTTAAAAAGCTGCGGCGGTTATAACTGGCGTTTGATTGATGGAACAAAAAGAAAAAGCATGCACTGTCTTGGAATTGCAATTGATATTCTTCCAAAAAGAATTACCGGAGAAATATTCTGGGGCTGGGCACGGGATAAAAATCCAAAGGGATGGATGAAGACTCCTTTAAAATCAAGATGGATTCCTCCGAAGAAGGTTATAGATATTTTTGAGGAAGAAGGTTTTATCTGGGGCGGCTACTGGCCAATCTGGGACAATATGCATTTTGAGTATAGACCAGAACTTCTGGAAATGTTAAAGTAGTACATAATAAAATTAAAAGGAGAAAGAAATGAACAAAAAAATTAAATTCATTTCAATTTTGTTTGCAATGTCTTTCATTATGACTGCAGCATTTGCAAAACCAAAAAATTTTGAAGAAGTATGGGCAGAGAAAACAGAAGTTTCTCAGCAGTACGTAGATTCACTTGACGAGTTAAAGGAATCTTTTGGTGGAGTAATCAAGGATATTAAAGTATACGCAGAAGGAAAATATCTTGTTTACGAGTATGTTTATGCTGTTGAACTTGATATAGAAACTGCAAAGGAAGCTCTTAAAAATCAGTTTGATTCTATGAAGTCGACATTGAAGGAAGTTAAGAAAGCAGTTCAGAAGGATTTTGATTACAAGAAGATTTCTATAAAGTACATCTACAAGACAAAAGATGAAGAAGAAATCTTAGTATACGAATTCTAAATCTTAAAAGATTTGATAAGGCTGTCCAGTTCGGGCAGCCATTTTTTTTAATTAAAGCTGATTGTTACGCACCAGTTTTTACTTGTGTTGTAGCCGCCGCCAAGAATAAAGCTTCCGAACGGTGTTTTAAATGATGCATAAAGAGACCCACCTGCAATAATTTCTTCGGAATAACCCAAATCACCTTTTGCAACAAGATATAACGGCATGCTTAATGTGTCGAAGATTTTTTGTCTGAATGAAATTGATGCAAGCGTAAATTCTTTTCTAAGAGAATAGATCGGGCAGCCGCTCATTCCGTTGATTCCGCCAAAATCCGCATAGCTTTCGTTGAGTAAAGATGGGAACGTTGATTTTAAACCTTCAAGCTTAAAGCCGATGCTGTTCCATTTATGCAGCAGTTCAAATCGTTTTTCAAAAGAGCCGTGAATAAAAATAATTGTATCTTTAGGCATTTCTTTTTTTTCAAATACTCGGCCGAATCTTGTATCAATTTCTGCCTGTGTTCCGTTTAGTTTTGAAAAATCATTTCTCAGTGTAGAAAAAGAAAGTTCGTTGTAATTATAGATAAAATTATAAAATCCGTTTCTGTTTGTAAGATAATTCAGGCTGTACTGAATTCCGCCTTTAAGAGAATAGAAATCTGAATATTTCAGTTCAAGTCCAAGTCTTCCGTAATTTGCAAAATCATCGTTTGGCAGTCTGTCTTCAAGGAAAGTATTTGTATCATATTGCAGTGAACCGTATCGCGCACTTTCTGTAAATTCGATTCCTACTTTCATGTTTTTTACTGTAAATATTTTGAAAAAGAAATCAGCATCAAAATAATGCGTGTCACCGTATGAATATCTTAATTCAGTTTCTACGTTACCTGCAAAATAAATTCCAAATGAAGATTCAGGAATAAAATATGGATTTTTAAATTTAGCAGCATTAGAAAAATTTAAAAAGAAATTCGGAGTAAAGAAAATTTTGTTTGTATCGATTACATAATTTGTTGCAGTGAGTTCAAGAATGCATGAATCTTCGCGACTTCCTTTTTTAGGCGTGTATGTAAAAGATGATAAATGTGAATTTGTTTTAAAGTCGTAAAGCTTTCTTTCAAGTTCACGTTTCGTTTTTGAATCTAATTTTCGGCCTTTGAATTTTTCAAAAGTCTTTTTATTGAAGATTAAAGATTCTTCGTTTGAAAATGAAATTGTTTTGAACTGAATGTCTTCAATGTAAAGATCAGGGAAGTTTTTATATTCGCCTTTTCTCTCTTCATCCAGCTGCTGAAATTCAAAACCGCTTTTTTTGAGTGTTGCTGCAAGTTTTTCAAGTGAAGCTTTATTTTTTTCAACGCAGATTTTTCCTGCTTCATAAATTTCTTTAGGATGAATGAAGTCAAAAATTGTAAACTCATCAAGCTCAGGTTTAAGAAGAAGGTCTGCATATTCATACTGCTCAACAGCATTTGAAGTAAAAAGGAGATTGAAAAATTGAATTGAAACTGCGTAAAGATTTGAAAGAGTTTTTGGATCAGTGTTTGTGACGCTTGCAACATCAATTGCAATTACATAATCTGCGTCAAGTTTTTTTGCAAGACGAACCGGCATGTTATCGCGAAGCCCTCCGTCCATTACAAAAATATCTCCCTGTTCTACTGCAGGTGTAAAAAGAAGGGGAATTGAAATGCTGCCTCTTACCGCCTGAACAAGAGATCCGTCTTTGAAAACAACAGGCTCTCCCGTTGAAACATTTGTTCCTACTGCACGGAATGGAATTGGAAGATGATCAAAATCTTTTACTGTCAGCACGTTGCTTAAATAATAATTGAGCTCGCTGATGATTTTCTGTTCACCGACAACTCCAGGTGCACTGCCGATACTTCCGCCTGCAAAGCTTAAAGAAAGTCTCGCATCGTTTCTGAAATTAAATGCTTCCGCAGAAGGTTTCATCTGTGTTGCAGAAGGCTCTGAAAGAAGGTCGATGAAGTTTAAGGAAAGCATTATGTCTTTAATTTCTTTTGGAGTGTAGCCCGCAGAATATAATGCACCGATCAGTGAGCCCATGCTTGTTCCAAGAACGATATCAGGCTTAATTCCCATGCGTTCAAGTTCTTCAAGAAGAGGAATTTCAGCAAGTCCTTTCGCACCGCCGCCGCTTAAAACAAGAGCAACTTTTGGTTTTTTATTTTTTTGCTGTGAGAAAATTTGTGAAGAAAATACAAAAATCAAACTGATTATTATTAAAATTTTTTTTTGAAATTTCATATTCAGAATGTATCATTAAAATAGATTTTTTTGAATATGAGTATTACAATGGGGGTGGAAGTTTTAAACAATGTGATAAAATGAAAAAATCGAGAAGAGGGGAAAATTATGTTTGAGAGCACAAGTCCGGAAATTCAGGATAATTATCAGCATCAGATTGAAATTAATCAGGCACTTACAGACGGAATTCATTCAGCCTATTATATCAATTTTGATGATGACAGTTTTATCATAGAAAAAGTTACGGATGATGTCAGAAAAGAATTTAAAAAATTTATTGATAGCACAGAATGTTTATATTCCAAAACTGCAGATGTATATTGCAGTAAGTTTGTTCACAAAGATGATTATGAGAGAATGTGTCTTGAATTGAACCGTGAAAATATTCTCTCAAGATTAAAAAAACAGCACAGCTTTTGCATTCAGTATAGAATAAAAGAAAATCCTGTTTATGATGGATATTTTGAAATGCATTTTGTTGATATCAGCAGAAATGAAAATGAGCATAAGGCTTTTGTAACTGTAAGATGCATTGATGAGCAGAAGAAAATTGAAATCAAACAGCAGAAAGAACTTGAGTTTTACGAGAATAAAGCAAAAGAAAGTCTTGATATAATCAATGAGTTAAGCGGATCCGGCTTCTGGTACATTGAATATGATACTGATGGAAACAGAACAAATATTTACCTCAGTGATAAGTTCCGTTATCTTCTTGGATATAAAAATGAAAAAGAATTTCCGAATACTTTTGATGCAATTCTGGAAAGAATTTATCCTGATGACAGGGATATGATTTATAATAAGATTCATAGTCTGACGGATGGAAGAGAAGAGTTTAATGTTATTGTCCGCATAATGAAAAAAGACGGAAGATACAGCTGGTATCAGAGTTCTGCAAAGGCTCTTAGATATTCGAACGGTAAGCCTCGTCTTGTAATCGGAACATTTGTTGATATTTCAGAAAATAAAGAAAGAGAATTTTTGAATGCTCTTGTCGCTTCAATGTCTAAGATTTCATATTGTATTTACGTAATGGATTTGAATAATAATTCTTACATTCGTGTTCGATCGTATGAAACTCTTGAAAGAATGGTTAAGAATGGAGCAAATCTTGAAGAGTCGATAAAAGTCTGGCTGCAGCATGTATGTCCTGAAACACGTTCGTTGCTTGAGGAATTCCTTGTTATTGAAAACATGAAGGAATTCTTTAAGGAAAAGGATAAAGTCTCTTTTGATTATAAGGGAATTCACGGATGGACACATTCTTCTTTTATCGTTGTTGAACGTGATGAAAATGGAGTTGCGGCAAAAGTTCTCTGGATGTGTGAAGATATCTCAGATGAAATGAATAAAAGAATTCAGCATGAAAATGAATTGAATAAATATTTCCTTTTGAGTTATACGGATAAAATGACCGGCGTGTTTAATCGTGCTGCCTTTATGCGTGATATTGAAATGTATGAGGAGCTTGGTGCGGAAAATATTGCTGTAATTTATGCTGATATTAACGGTCTTAAATCAACGAATGATTTTTATGGACATGATGCCGGCGACAAACTGATTATAAAATCTGTAAAAACTTTGAAAGATTGTTTCATGCGCAAAGAGGATAAAATTTACAGAACCGGCGGCGATGAATTTGTAATCCTGATGACAAATGTTACAAGTGAAGAATTTGATGAAGCCTATAATAATCTGAAAGATAAATTGAAAAAGAAGGACATTCTTAGTGTCGGCGGAACCTGGGCTGAAAGTGAATCTGACATCGACCTGCTTACAAGAAAGGCTGAAAAATTCATGTACGAAAATAAAAATGAATATTATTTAAGTCATCCGGAACTGGACCGCAGAAAAAAATAGGTGGCAAGGTGTGTAGTATTTACGGAATTTTGAAATTTTCGTAAAATATCGCCCTATGGAATTCACACAAGAACAGATCGACGCATTGGTTGTAAATGAAGTCGAAATAATGAAAAAAATTGCAGAGGAACTTAATATTCGTGTTCCTCAGGTAAGTGCTGTTATCAGCTTGGTTCAGGAAGGATGTACTATTCCTTTTATTTCTCGCTATCGTAAAGAAAAGCACGGCTCACTTGATGAAGTTCAGGTAAGGGACTGTGATCATCTTTTTACATCATATAAAAATCTGGAAGAACGCCGCCTTGAAATTGTAAAAGGAATTTTTGGTCAGAATAAGCTTACAGATTCACTTTACAATGCCGTAATGAATGCAAAGACTTTGAGCGAGCTTGAAGATCTTTGGGCACCGTTCAAGAAAAAGAAGAAGACTCGTGGAATGGTTGCTGCAGAAAAAGGACTTGAACCTCTTGCAGATATTCTTCCGTCACTTTCAGATGATGAACTTCTTAAGGAAGCAGAAAAATACATCAAGACAGATAATGAGGATTCAGCTCTCAATGTTGAAACTGCTGCAGATGCAATAAATGGCGCAAAGGATATTATTGCAGAAAGAATCAGTCAGGATCCTGCTAACCGCGAAACAATCCATGATCTGTACATGGCAGAAGGAACAATCGTTACAAAGGGAATCGTTCCTGAAGGACAGGATGCGGAAACTGCAGAAAAAACTTCTACATACAAAATGTACTGGGATTACAGCGAGCCTCTCAATCAGGTTAAGCCTCACCGCATTCTTGCAATTAACCGCGCAGAAAAAGAAGGTGCACTTGAAGTTAATCTTGAAGTTGAAGTTGATGATGCAGTAAAGGCAATTCAGAAAAAATTTAAGATTTTGAATAAGGCACATGCAGAAGCAATTGAAGACGGTGTTGTTCGTTCTTTGAGCCCTGCAGTTCTTCGTGAAATCCGCAGCACAGAAACTGATGAAGCAGATGATCACGCAATCGGACTTTTCAGTGAAAATCTTAAAAACCTTTTGATGACTCAGCCGATTAAGGGAAGCCGCGTACTTGGAATTGACCCTGGTATCCGCACTGGTACAAAGTGCGCCGCTCTTGATGAAACAGGAAAATATCTTGGTTACTTCTTAATCAAGCAGGTTGCAGATCCTGAAGGAAGTTATAAGGCAATCTGTGACGCAATCGATAAGTATGACATTCAGGTTGTTGCAGTTGGTAATGGAACAGGAAGTCAGGAAGTTCAGGCAATCGTAAGTAAAGTTGTCGGCGAAAATTATGCTGATGCAGGCGTAATGTTTACTGTTGTTGATGAAAGCGGTGCTTCTGTTTACTCAGCAAGTGATGTTGCTCGTGAAGAATATCCGGACCTTGATCTTACAGTTCGTGGTGCAATTTCCATGGGGCACAGACTTCAGGATCCTCTCGCGGAATTTGTAAAAATCGATCCAAAGTCAATCGGTGTTGGTCTTTATCAGCATGATGTTAACCAGAAAAAACTCAGCGATACTCTTGATGAAGTTGTTGGTTCTGTTGTAAATCAGGTTGGCGTAAATTTGAATACTGCAAGTGCAAGTCTTCTTAAGTATGTTTCTGGAATTACAAAAACTACAGCAAAAAAGATTATTGCATATCGTGATGCAAATGGAAAAATTACAAGCCGTGAAGATTTGAAAAAAGTTCCGGGGCTTGGACCAAAAGCATTTGAGCAGTGTGCAGGATTCTTGAAAATTGCAGAAAGTGAAGAGCCTCTTGATAACACATGGGTTCATCCTGAAAATTATGCAGTTGCAAAAGAAATTCTTCCGTTCGTTCAGAAGGGTGAAAAGCTTACCGCAGATTTTAAAAAATCACTTTGCGAAAAATATAACGTTGGTGAAACAACAATTTCAGATATTGCTGAAGAACTTGCAAAACCAAACCGCGACCCTCGTGATGATTATCCTGCTCCAATTATGCAGAAGGGCGTTTTGAGTTTTGATGATCTTAAAGTAAACATGAAGGTTACTGGAAAGATTAAGAATGTTGTTGATTTTGGTGCATTTGTTGATATCGGTCTTCATGAAACAGCTTTGATTCACATTTCTGAATTGAGTGATTCTTTTGTAAGCGATCCAATGGAAGTAATTAAAGTTGGTGACGTAAAAGAATTTACAATCATCGATCTTGATAAAGACAGAATGAGAATTTCTCTTTCACTTAAATCTGATGCAGCAGGAAGAACTTCCGGTGAATCTTCAGCAAAAACTTCAGCTTCTTCAACTGGCACAACAGGAAAGAAGAGGGTTGTTGTAGTAAAGAAAGGCGCTTCAGCTTCTGCATCAAAGCCTGCAGACCGTAAGCCAAGAGAAAGACAGAACTTCGGCAGCGATGATGGAATGTACTACAATCCGTTCGCAGCGTTGTTGAAGAAATAACAACTGTTATTGAAAAAATAAAAAATTTATGTTTTTATATATCTGGATTAGTGATTTTCATTAATCCGGATTTTTTTTAATTACTTTTTATAGGAGAGAAGTAAAATGAAAAAATTTTTTATCGCTTTATTTGCTTTGGTTCTGACTGTATCAGCATGTCAGAAATCTTTCGCACAGAATGCAGATGCAATTGTATCTCTGGAGTATTATCGTTTTCCGAATGAAGTTGGTGACGATGATAGTGCAAAGTACAGACTTTCATTGAATGTCGGTATTGGAGGAAATTTCCTTTTTACAGACACATTTGGAATTCGTGCACAGTCAAGTCTCCATATTCCGGTTTTGAGTCTACTTGCTAATTCAGTTAATGATGATGAAGAAACAGACACGGATTTCGGCTTTGGATGGTCTGTTGGAGTTGGCCCTGTATTTATAATTCCTGTTGGCAATGAATCAAAGTTTGAAATTTCAATTCAGTTGCAGAACTTCCTTGCTACAAATTATTACTACAACGGCGGATCTGATTCATTTGCACTTGGCGGAGAAATCCTTTACAGAACAAATTTATCTGATGATTTAAAAGGATTTGCCATTGGAGTTGCATATTACAGAATCTTCAATGAATATTTTTTCAAGCAGGAAGAAAGATATACAGGCTTCAATAAAGGCTTTATAATCCGTCCTGAAATCTGCATTAACCTGGGATTTTAAAAGTTAAACATTGAAAATTTATTTTGAATGTTTTTCGTTCCAGTCTTTTGTAGAAGGCAGGAATCTTCCGTAAGCAAAAAAGTGGTTCTTCCAGAAGCGTTCATTGATTTCTGCTAGAATCACTCCTGTTCTTGGTCCATCGCTGACCGCAGAAATAAACACTCTTTTTCCTTCAAATTTTTTATTGCTTCCGTGGTATACGCCGCAGTAAATTCCAACATGAGTTATTCTGTTTGATTTCATGTCGTTCTTAAAAAACATCAGGTCGCCTGGCTCACGTTCTTTTGGAGAAATCTTTTTTACTTTGTTGTAGATTGCCTGTGCCTGTCGTGGAAGCTGAATCCCCAGTCCGTGGTTTGCAACGTAATCAACATAGCCGCTGCAGTCAAATCCCTTTGGAGTTGTTCCTCCGTAAACATATTTTACACCCTGATATTTAAGTGCGAATGTAATGAACTTTTGTCTTTGTGCAGAAATTTTATCTGCGGAAAATGCAGGTGTTGAAAAGAGTGCGAAAAAAATCAGAATTAAAAAAGGTTTGTATTTTTTCATCTTGCGCTCCTGAATGTATTATTATTTTAAGTTTCGAGTTATGAACTTGTTTGAAATTGATTTTTGAATATTTAGCCTTAATTTCGAATTATTATTGATATAATAAAATGGGCTCGAAGGAGTGTGGGGCAGGACGAAAATATTCTGTACAGCATCGGTTTTGGACTGCTCAACGCGACTGGAAGCCAATTTTTTTAACTTTTTAAAAACTCGAATTTAGGGCTATTTAATTCTGAAACTCGAAATTCATTTTATAAACATATTATCGGAAAAAAAGTTATTTTAGTTAAAGACAGATCATTTTATTGACACAATATGCAGTTAGTGTCAAAATAAAAAAACATTATTTTGAAATAAAATTAAGGGGACAAAAAATGGCTGTAATTAAACCAATGATTCGTTCTAATATCTGTATCAACGCTCACCCGGCTGGATGTGCAAAAGAAACAGAAAATCAGATTGCTTATGTAAAATCACAGAAGGCAAAACGCGGAACAAAAACTGCAAAGGAAGGCGGATATGCTCCAAAGACAGTTCTTGTTCTCGGATGCTCTACAGGATATGGTCTTGCTTCAAGAATTTCTGCTGCATTTGAATATGGTGCAGATACAATCGGTGTTAGTTTTGAAAAAGAAGCAACACAGGTTAAAGGTGGAACTCCAGGCTGGTATAACAACAAGGCATTTGATCGTGCAGCTGCTGCAGAAGGACTTAAGTCTGTAACTTTCAACGCAGATGCATTCAGTGATGAATGTCGTGCAACAGTTATTGAAGAAGTTAAAAAATGGGGAACAAAATTTGATCTCGTTGTTTATTCTTTGGCAAGTCCGGTTCGTACAGATCCTGATACAAAGGTTCTTTACAAATCAGTAATCAAACCTGTTGATAAAGTTTACGGTGGCCCAAGCCTTGATATGATGACAGGAAAAATTGGTCACATGGAAGCACAGCCTGCAGAAGGTGATGATATTCCTAATACAGTAAAAGTTATGGGTGGTGAAGACTGGGAACGCTGGATCAAGCAGCTTTCAGAAGCAGGTGTTCTTGCTGAAGGATGCCGCACAGTTGCATATTCATATATCGGACCTTCACTTTCACATCCAATTTACCGCGATGGAACAATTGGTGCTGCAAAGAAGGATCTTGAAGCTCGTGCAAAGAAAATTGATGCAGTTCTCAAGGCAAATGGTGGTGCAGCTTATGTCAGCGTAAACAAAGCTCTTATCACACGCTCTTCTTCAGTTATTCCAATCATCTGTCAGTACATCGGTGTTCTTTTCAAGATTATGAAAGCTAAGGGAACACATGAAGGTTGTATCGAACAGATGGAACGTCTTTTTGCAGAACGTCTTTATACAGCAGACAAAAAAGTTGCTGTTGATGCAGAAGGTAGAATCCGTATGGATGACTGGGAAATGGATGCAGAAGTTCAGGCTGAAGTTGACAAGATCATGCCACAGGTTACAGAAGAAACTGTAAGCAAGTTTGTAGATCTTGATGCAATCCGTCACGACTTCCTCGCAATCAACGGTTTTGATATTGCCGGAATTGATTACGAAAAAGATGTAACAGATATGTCTTCAATCGACTAAAGATTTTCTGTAGCAATATAAAATGATGAAAGACCGCTGTAAGAAATTGCAGCGGTTTTTTATTTTGCAGCGGGAATGTATAAAATTTGATTGAGCCTTAAAATTGCTTTTTCCTGAATGCCGTTTGTTTCACAGATGGCTTGAACTGTTACACCGTAGCGGCGCGAAATGCTCCATAGGGAATCTCCTGCGACAACCTTGTATTTAAAAGGAAATTCAAGCGGCTTAAGTTTTGCAAATGCTTCTGCGGCACTTTCACCTTTTCCAAGCGGAAGTCTAAGCTGATATTTTTCTGCAGGCGGCGTAAATCCTTTTGTTAAAGCCGGGTTGAGTTTTTTCAGTTCTTTTTCTGTCATCCCAAGTTCACGAGAAATATCTTTAATCAGATACGGCTTTTTAGTTTCGTAATAATCAAAATTCCCATCACGGACATCAGCCATCGTTTCATATTCTTCGTTGTGGTTTGCAATCGTTACGTTGTATTTTTCCGGATGAATACAGATGTCGCAGACAGCAATCAGCTGTGGAATGTAATCTGCAGTCTGTTTTGGAATGTAACCTTCTTTTGCAAGAGTCCAGAAATCTTTTTCGCCTTTTGCTTTTTTTATTGCTTTTGAAAGTTTACCGTTGCCGCAGTTATATCCCGCGAGTGCAAGAAACCAGTCATCAAAATAATTTTTGTTGTATTCAAGTTTTTTCAGTCCGGCATAAGTTGATTTCCACGGATCAAGACGCTCATCAATATATTCACCAAGCTTTAAATTCGGCTTAACACTGTTTGCCATAAACTGCCACAATCCAACAGCACCAGATTTGCTTTTTACAGAAGGATTATATGCGCTTTCAACAACCGGCAGATATTCAAGCTCAGGCGGAAGTTCAAGTTCACGCACCATTTTGCGCACATAAAGTCTGTATTCAAGGGAATTGTTGATTATTGAAGTAAGCCTTTCAAATCGTTTTTCTTTCAGATAAATCTCACGCCACGCAACAACTTCTTCCCGATCTGCAAACTGATCGACCCAGGTATAAAGCTCTTCGTCGTATCCGGATTCATGCACTGATTTTTTCTTATTTTTCTTGTCTTTCTTTTTTTTATCTTCTTTTTTCTTTTCTGCTTTTGATTCTTTTTTTTCTTCTTTAATTTCTTTTTTGATTTCGCTCTCTTTTTTTTCTTTGAGTTCTTCTGTTTTATTTTCTATATTCTCTGCATTTGCTGTAGAATCTGATTTTAAATTTTCTGATTCAGCCTGGTTGGATTTTTCAGTTTTTTCTTCAGTTCCGATTTTTTCTTCGCTCTCAATTTTTTTATCAGCAGTTTCTGTCTTTTCAGTATTTTCAGCTATAATTTCTACGGCTTTATTTTTTATATTTTCTGCCTGATTTTTTTCTTCAGCTTCCTGTGCAAGACAAGCGAATGTTGTAATCATCATTATTGTTGTAAGAATTCTGCACTTCATCATGTATTGAATGTATCATAAAATGGCAGTCAATATAAGAGGCTGATTTTTGATAACTCATTGACACTGTATACTCTCTGATTTAAACTTAAAGGACATGCTAATTTTTGAGGTATAAGGATTTTATGGAAAACAAGAGCATTAGAGAAGCTTACGGAGAGTGTTTTAAGGCTATGCTGACAAATTCAGTTGCGGCTGCAAAAATCGATGCATCAAATGTTTATCAGCCTGCAAACAAAAAAAACAAGGAATTTATCGACAAACTTGTTTCTGACAATCTTGATCCGGAAAGTTATTTTGAAAATCTGGATAATTTTGTTGAATTTTTTAATCAGGTTAAGGCTGGAAAAAGCGGACTTCTGCTTCTTGAACATTATTCGAATACAGACCTCCCTGAATTCATTTATATGCTTGAACATAATTCTGAAGGTAAGCTTGCAGAATTTGCAGATAAAATTGTTGCGATTGCCGGAATGAAACTCAATGAAGCTAATCCTGCAGTTCGTGCATTTGCAGAAAGTTTCAGTCGTGTTGTAATTTATCCTACACGAAGCCTTACAAAAGCAGAAGCAAATGCTCAGTCAGAAGAAGAAGCAAAGGAAGAAGAAGCAAGAGCAAGAAAAATCAATATGGCTGCAATGCGTGCGATGGATGAATGTAAAAAGCGCGGACAGGTAATTCTTGTTTTCCCTTCAGGTACTCGTTACAGACCTGGACATCCGGAAACAAAGCGCGGTCTTAAAGAAATCGACAGTTATCTTCGTCTTTTTGATATTGCACTTTTTGTAAGTATTAACGGTTCTGTGCTTCAGATGCAGCCGGGACATGAAGAGGATATGCTCAGCGACTTGTGTGTAAGAGATAAGGTTGTGTTTACTGCAAGTCCTGTTATTGAATGTAAAAAATATCGCAAGGAATATCTTGAAACTCTTGGTCCGGATTGTGAAGATCCAAAACAGGCAATGATTGATCACGTGATGGAAGTTCTTGATAAGCAGCACGAAGAAACAGAAAAAAAGAGAAAATAGATTTTACGGGGATTTATGAAAAAGATATGGTACAAAGGTCCGGCAAAAAATTGGGATGAAGCATTCCCTGTTGGAAACGGCAGACTCGGAGCAAAAGTTTTTGGTAATACAGGTCATGAAATAATTCAGTTTAATGAAGAATCTGTATGGACCGGCGGCTATATTGAGCGTACAAATAAAAGTGCACATAGTTCCCTCAAAGAAATAAGATCGCTTATTGATCACGAAAGAATAGAAGATGCACAGGAGCTTGTATACGAAGCTTTTTCTGCAGTCCCTTCTTTGCATCGTTCTTATAAAAGTGCAGGAGAACTTCATCTTGATTTTTATGATGCTGAACATTTTGCTTTGGAAAATGTAGACGGCTTCAGAAATAATTTTAAAGATGTTGATTCTTACAGTCGTGAACTTGATTTTACAAGCGGAATTGCAACAACAGAATTTTCTGTTGAATCGGTTTTAAACAATTCTGATTTTGCACGAAATTCAAACGGCGGAGCTGTAACTTACAAAAGAGAAGTTTTTGCATCTCTTTCATCAAATACAATCATCATTCACATTTCATCAACAGCACCAAAAAGTGTTTTCTTCAGGGCACAGATTTTAAAAGATGGTTGTGAAAAAAAATATTCTCTCTCTGATGATACAATTGTGATGCTTGATACAAGCGGTGTTCCTTATGCTGTAATGGCAACTGCTGTTTCAAGCGGAGGAACTGTGCGTGTCAGGGGAGAAAGCCTCATTGTAGAAAATGCAGATGAAGCAACAATTTATCTTGATGTAGAAAGTGCATACAGTTTTGGCGGCTACAGAAGAAAGTGTGGTGTAAAAAGATCTTATCCGCTTTCGCTTGCAACAAAATGTGCAGATCTTGCCTTGAAGAGAATCTGTTTTGCAAGTGGAACTTCCTATGAAAATTCCAGAAGAAATCAGGTGGCGGACTTTGCTTCTTTGCTTGAACATGCTGAACTTGAAACAGGTAATGAAAATCCTGAAAAGAAATCTGTAGATGAAATCAAAGAAGATAAAAAATTATCTTTAGAATACGACTGGAATTTTGAGCGGTATAAGTTCAATGCTGGCTGTTCTGCTTTAAGTTCACTTCCAATGGCAAATATCGGAAAGGGACTTTGGAAAAATGAAGATGCAGCTGTAAAAACAGAAGGTTTTGATCTTCTTTCTAAAAAATGCGGAATGATTCCACAGGGAGTCTTTGGTGCAGAAAAATCGGCAGAAGCTTTGTTTAAGTTTTTGAAAACACTTTATAAACACGGCTCTGTCTGTGCGGATGAAATGTACAAATGTCATGGATTTGTTGCTCATAATTCATCGGATATCTGGGGCGATCCATGTCCATGCGGAACAGATTTGAGTTCTTCTTATATTCCGTTGGGAGCAGCAAAACTTGCACCTTCAGTTCTGGAGTATTATGAATATTCTCTGGATAAAAAGTTCCTTAAGAAAAATTTTTATCTTTTGAAAAATGCATGTGATTTCTTTGCAGATTATCTTGTTTCTGCAGATGAAAATAAAAAACTGATTCTCTCTCCGTCCTTTACAGAAAAAGGTATTTCAGCGGAATCAGAAAATGCAGAAAGTGTAATCTATGAGCTTTTTGATTCAACGATAAAAGCAATGAAATATCTGAATCAGAATGCAGCTTCAAAGGATTTTGTAAAATATCAGTTTATAAAAAACAGGCTTTCTCATCATGAAGAAAATACTGCTTCAGGAAACGCCTTCACAGATATTACATCTTCAATCGTTTCAAGCAGAATTGTAGACGGTCGTGTTGAAATCAAACTTTTAAATGGTTTATCAGAAGAACTTAATAGCGGCTCATTAAAGAATGTATGTCTTAAAGGAAAGATTTTTGCAGACATAAGCTGGAAAAATGGAAATCTTATTGAGGCAAAACTTTTTACAAAACAGGAAGTTAAATTCATTCCGGGCATAATCGTTGTGTATAAGGGAAAATCTTACGATTCTAACATCAGCTCTGGCACCCTCGATTTGAGAAATGTCCTTCCAAATACTATTTAACCTTTGTTCTGTACATTGTAAACAAGGGTGAATTATGGTAAAATCTTTGCCTATGAGAATTTGTAAGTTAGGTGAAGAAGTATTACGCACAAAATGTGAAGAAGTAAAATCGGAAGAAATCAATGACGAAATGCGCGCTTTGTTCAACGAAATGTTTGAAACAATGATCAGTGCAAACGGATGTGGTCTTGCTGCTCCTCAGATTGGTATTTCAAAGAGATTTTTTGTCATCATTGCGGATGATGATGTTAGACGCGTATTTATTAATCCTGTAATTACAAAAACTTCGTCAGAACTCAGCGATTATGAGGAAGGCTGTCTTTCTTTGCCAGGCTTCAGTGAAAGTATAAGACGCCCTGCAAAGGTTTCGATCAGTGCACTGAATGAATTCGGAAAGCGTTTTGTTATTGAAGATGCAGAAGGACTTTTGGGAAGATGTATTCAGCATGAAAATGATCATCTTGACGGAATCCTTTATATTGATCGCGGTGATGAATCAGTAAAAAATGAAATTATAGAAAAATTTAAGAAAAAGGCTGAACGTGCTGCAGAAAAAGCTGCCGCAAAAGCAAGAAAACAGGCAAGCATTGCAGCTAAGATTGCAGCAAAACAGAACAAAAAATAGGAAGATAGATGCTTAGAGTTGTATACGGCGGTAGTCCTCAGGTAGCAGCAACAATTCTCGAACTTCTTTTGCGTGACAGTGATATGTCAAAGGCAACTCCGGAAGAACAGTATGAAATTGTCGGGGTTCTTACAAATCCTCCGTCAGCAAGGGGAAGACATTCTCAGCTTGTACCGACTGAAGTTGAACAGTATGTACGTACATGGAATGAAGCACGCGGTACAGATATAAAGGTTCTTTGTCCCGAACATGTTTGTGCTCCGGAGCGGGAAATTCTTGCTTCATTAAAGCCTGATATTTTTATTTGTTTCGCATACGGACATATCCTTGGCCCGAAGTTTTTCTCGTTGTTTAAATATGGTGGAATAAATATTCATCCTTCAATTCTTCCAAAATACCGCGGGGCAACTCCAATCAATGAATGTATTTTGAATATGGATGAAGAGACCGGGTGTTCAATTCAGAAAATGGCTCTTGGGATGGATGAAGGCGACATAATCATCTGTAACAAGTATCGTCTTACCGGAAATGAAAATGCTGAATATCTTTTGCGTCAGTGTTCAGTTTTTGGCACTGCAATGTTTACTCAGTATCTCCGCCAGATTTCACGCACTGGAATTCTTCCGCCTGCAACACCTCAGGTTGGAACTCCTTCTTACTGCACAAAAATTAAAAAGGAAGACGGAAAAATCGACTGGAATTATTCTGCAGAAAAAATAGATGCAATGATCAGGGCATATACACCATGGCCTGGATGCTACACAACGGCAAACGGAGTTCAGCTGAGGATTCTTAAGGGGCGTGCTGCAAGTAAAGTTGCAATTCAGGATCCGTCAGTTCCAAAGCAGACTTCTGCAGTTCCTGGTACTGTCTTAGATTACAATAAGCATCGTGGAATTCTTATTCAGACTGGAAACGGCGTTTTGATTGCAACCGAACTTCAGTGGCAGTCAAAGAAAGCAATGGATTATAAATCGTTTATGAATGGTGCAAGAAATTTTATAGGTACTGTTCTGGAGTAGGATATGAAAAAACTTGAGGTTAAGGATTTAATAAGAAAAATTAAAATTGAAGCAGCGGAATATTCAGAAAATGTTGCTTCTCATGGCAAACTGATTTTAATAACTGTAATTTTGACATTTATCGTTATGTTTGCAGTTGCTCTTTCTGTATTTTTTATTTCAGTTCAGGGAGCAGAAAAAGTTCGTGTTCCGAATGTAAAGGGTATGTCGCTGAATAATGCTATCCTTGAAATGCAGACTCGTGAGCTTTATCCGAAGCTTCAGTTCAGATATTCAGATTTGCCTGGTGAAAAAGGACTCGTAATCGATCAGTATCCGAAAGAAGGTTCGATTGTAAAAGCTTATAGATCAATTACTGTTACAGTAAGCCGCGGTGTTCCAATTGAAGAATTTGAAGATTACACAGGAAAGGATATCGACAGCATACAGAATTCACTTGATCTTGCATTTAGTGGAGCAGATTCTCTTGTAAAAGTTTCACGTCCTGTTTATGTAAAATCTGATGCTCCTGTTGGAACAATTCTTGAACAGTTCCCTGCAGCAGGTACACCGATTGAAGATTACATGAGACTCCAGTTTGTTGTTAGCAGCGGAAATAAAAATGTTGAAGTTGAAGTTCCATCTGTTGAAGGAAAAAGCATTAAGAGCTTCCTTGCACAGCTTAATAACACAAATAATCAGATTACATATAACGTTTCTTTGAGTGAAGATTCATCGGCTCCAAGAGAAGGAAAAGTTATTTCGCAGGAAAAGGTTGGAAAAAAGGTTAAGCCTTATTCAAGATCTGATGTAAAAATTGCTGTACGACCAGCTTCACAGGAATCTTCAAATATTCAGGGGCTGTTTACATATAATCTTCCTGAATATCCTTTTGCAGTCTCTGTAAAACTTGATGCAGTTTCACCGGATGGAAATCAGACTACAATTGCTGATTTTAATCATCCTGGAAAAATCATAACAATTCCATACGATGTAAAGAAAGGTTCTACTTTGATTCTTTACGTTATGAATGAAGAAAAAACACGCGAAGTTGCAGAATAAAAAAAATGGGGCTCCAGTTTAACTGAAGCCCTTTTTTGTTGCTTTACAGCTTATCAATAAGCATTGAACATTTTCCGCTTGGAATTGGAAGCGTCTTCTTTTTCTGGTCAAGGATGTTGATTGTAAAGTAATACAACTTTTCACTTTCCATCTGAATTTCCCAGCCTCGGTTGCTCTTGTTACTTAAAATCGTAATAAGATTACGCTTAAGGGAAAGCTTTTCAATTCCCATAGTTTCAA
>AUXO012914238.1_pt1 | contig 17970 bp, 14 predicted proteins | sample 768731 | NCBI WGS metagenome assembly AUXO01 (sample SAMN02715735, study PRJNA202380) | gut metagenome | biome: sheep rumen | host: Ovis aries | place: New Zealand: Palmerston North
GCATCGATGTCACTGGAGAATATGGTCTTTAAGATTGCCCGATGGGGATTGCATTTGATGGAATACAAAATCTGTTCATGAGGAAAGGCCTGCTGCAGATGATGAATGGATTCCACGAGAGTCTGTTCATCATAGAAATAGAAACTTTCGTGCTTTTTTGCTTCGGCCAGTAATAGGGGACGCAGACGCTGGGTTAACATAGACATGCACCTCTTTTTCGGGATGGAATACAGATACGATTCGCTATAGACGTGGTATAATGCTACTATAAGCGTACCATATTGTTAACAGAAATTCCAGACGTATATCTTGCGTTGGAGGAGGAAACGAAATGCGTGAAGAATCGCTTTTTTCACAGGATGTGCCGCAACCGCTGGCCAGCCGCATGCGGCCGGAAACTCTGGATGAATTTGTCGGTCAGCAGCACCTCATAGGAAAGGGGAAGGTACTGTATAATCTGATTGAAAAAGATTGTATTTCTTCTATGATTTTCTGGGGACCGCCCGGTGTAGGCAAAACGACGCTGGCACGGATCATAGCTCACCATACCAAGTCGGTATTTATTGATTTTTCTGCCGTTACCAGCGGGATACGGGAAATCCGCAAAGTCATGGAAGAAGCGGAGAAAAACAGGATGTACGGACAACGGACCATCGTTTTTGTCGATGAAATCCACCGTTTTAATAAGGCACAGCAGGATGCGTTCCTTCCTTTTGTAGAAAAAGGAAGTATTATCCTGATTGGGGCGACGACGGAAAACCCCTCTTTTGAAATCAACAGCGCTCTCCTTTCACGGTGCAAGGTATTTGTCCTGAAAGCGTTGACAACGGATGATCTGGTACAGCTCCTCCGGCGGGCTGTCCAGAGTCCCCGCGGATTGGGAAGGGAACGCGTATCTGTAGGTGAAGACGTATTGACGCGGATTGCCGTCTTTGCCAACGGGGATGCCCGTACGGCCTTATCGACACTGGAAATGGTTGTCCTGAATAGTGAATGCAAGGAGGACGGTACGCTGGTAGTGAGCCCCGATATACTGGAGCAGTGTACGTCACAGAAATCTCTTCTATATGATAAGAATGGGGAAGAGCATTATAATATCATTTCGGCGCTGCATAAGTCTATGCGGAATTCCGATCCCGATGCGGCTGTTTACTGGCTGGCCCGCATGCTGGAAGCCGGCGAGGATCCACTATATGTGGCCCGCCGGGTCACACGTTTTGCCAGTGAAGATATCGGTCTGGCAGACCCGCGGGCGCTGACTATTGCCATCGCTGCATATCAGGCCTGTCACTTTATCGGCATGCCGGAATGTACGGTTCATCTGACCGAAGCCGTCGTGTACATGTCACTGGCTCCCAAATCCAATGCGCTGTATACGGCCTATGGCCAGGCTCGTCATGATGCACTGCGGACATTATCCGAACCGGTGCCTCTGGTGATACGAAACGGGGTAACGAAGCTTATGAAAGACCTGGGATATGGGAAGGGATATCAGTATGCCCATGAAACAAAAGAAAAGCTGACGGACATGCAGTGCCTTCCCGATACACTGGCAGGAAGGGAATACTACCGGCCGGGACAAAAGGGAGAGGAAGCGGAATTTTCTACCCGCCTGCAGCGCATCAAACAATGGAAGAAAGCGCACAGGCAGGGGGAAAAGCAGGAATGAAAGAATATCTTTTAACTTTTTTTTTGATTTCGTTTACATATAGTTTACATTTGGCTTCTATACTAAAAACACAATTCCGCCCGGTATGGCTCCGATAATCCGGACCTGCCAGACTCAGAATAAATTAGGAGATATATAATGAACCGTTATTGCAATCCATTCCGAGGACCTCACGGCAGTGCATATAAATTGACGGCTATGGGAATGGTCCTGCTATTAGCCTGCATCATCATATACGGCGTCAGCCATTCACAGAAAATAACAAAAGAAAAAGGAAGCAGCGGACCGATTCCCGTGGCGTCGTATACATTGGCCAGGCAGGACATGAATCGTACCATATCCCTGTCGGGGAAGACCGTACCTGTATCCCAGGTGGATATCACGACGAAATATGCTGGCAAAATAGCGGCAGTCAGGGTGAATCTGGGTGATACGGTAGAGCCCGGCCAGGTACTGCTGCTGCAGGACGTCGTCGATGCGACTCTTTCCCTGCAGCAGGGACAGGCGGCACTGTTGCAGGCGATGGCTGATTCACGGGCGGCAGAATCCCAGTTTTATGCCGATCTGAAAAAAGCCGAAGTCGATTATGATATGGCCAAAATCAATTATAACCGGTATCAGGTCCTGCGCGATGAAGGCGCTGTATCCCAGCGCGAGCTGGACACGATATATCAGGCCTTTATCGATGCCCAGGCCGTATTGGACAATCTCAATTCCCAGAATGTAGGATCTGTCCCGGCCAGTATTGCCGGAAAATATGCGGCACAGGATAAAGCCGATTATGCCGTACACAGCCTGTCACAGCAGATCGATGACATGACGCTGCGCGCCCCACGTAGGGGTGTCATAACGTACCGGAATGCAGAAGCAGGTACGATTGTACCGGCCAATACGAAAGTGCTGACCATCACCGATACGAGTGGCATGTATGTCGATTGTGCCCTATCAGAAGAAGATGTCGCCTTTATGCAGATGGGAACTCCTGTTACGGTGTCCATTGATTCGTTGGCAAAGACGTACGATGGAATCGTTACGTATGTCAGTCCGGCTATGAATGATGCCGATAAGACTTATGCCATACGTATTACGCTGCAAAATCCTGACGCCCTGCTCCGTGGAGGGATGCTGGCTGAAATGAATATAAGTGTGTTGCAGAGGAAAGATACATTGTTTGTCCCCAAGGAAGCTCTGGATGTACAAAACGGGACGTCCCGTGCATACGTTATCAGACCGGACCAGACCGTTGAAATCCGCACGGTTCAGACGGGACTGATGAATGATTCCTATATAGAAGTGACAGACGGACTTTCCGAAGGAGACGTCATTGCGACGACTAATCTGGCACGTCTGAAAGATGGTACTGCCGTTACAGTTGATTAATATGAGGTGTTACCCATGAATCTGACTAAATTTTCTATACAGCGGCCCATCGGTATTGCCATGATTGTAGCATTTTTTGTCGTTCTCGGCCTGTTCAGTTTTTATAAAATCGGCGTAGAATTACTGCCGGCGCTGAATACGCCCTATGTAACCGTTTCCATCGCCTATCCGGGGGCCAATGCGGACTCGGTGGAACAGCAGGTTGTCAAGCCGGTGGAAAATGCCCTGTCTTCCGTTGCCAATCTCAAACACATGACTTCCCAGGCTTCATACGGGCAGGCGCGGATTACACTGGAACTGGATTTTTCTGCCAATGCTGATGCGGCGGCCATTGATGCGACGAAGAAAATCAATGCCATACGGGGTAGTTTCCCGACAGGAATTGAAGAGCCGGTCGTCATTAAGCGGGATATCAATGCCACTCCTGTCATGTATATTGCCGTGCAGTCGTCCCGGCCACTGGATGACATATATACCAAGGCATATAATGATTTTCAGGATGTACTCCAGCAGGCGGACGGTGTATCGGAAATCAATCTCAATGGCGGACGGGATAAAGAAATCGCCGTTGAAATCGACAAAAACAAGCTGGTTCATTTTGACATGACCCTGGCAGAAGTGATTTCTGCGTTAAAGTCAGAAAATCTGCTCATGCCGTCCGGGACGGTCTATTCATCCGGCACAGCGACGGACGTCCGGGTGAAGGCGCAGTATGCCAATGAGGCTGAATTATCGCAGATTGAAATCACCAATGCCAAAGGCGCCCGGATCCCACTGACAGCCGTCGCTTCCATTAAGCGGCAGGATCAGCGGGTCAGCCGCTATGCCCGTGTAAATGGTGAAGACGCCATTGTCATGGAAGTATATAAAAACAGTGATGCCAACGTCGTATCGACAGTAGATAATGTCAATAAAAAATTGGAAACGCTGAGGCAGGACAATCCGGAATATACCTTTACTGTAACCAGTGAATCAGCGTCTTATATCCGCAATTCCCTGAATAACACATTGCAGACACTCATTGAAGGACTCTGTACGACCGGCCTGGTCCTGTTCTTTTTCCTGCGGGGCTGGCGGTCTTCCCTGGCCGTTATGGTAGCCATACCGACGTCTCTTATTTCTACGTTCTTTGCCATGTATATGGCCGGTTTTACCTTTAATATGATGTCTCTCATGGGGATGACCCTTTGCATTGGCATCCTCGTAGATGACTCCATCGTTATTCTGGAAAATATACACCGCCATATCAGAAACGGAGAGCCGCCGGAGACGGCAGCCCTCAACGGCCGTATGGAAATCGGCATGGCCGCCATTGCCATTACGCTGTGCGATGTAGTCGTTTTTCTGCCTATCGCTTTTATGACGGATATGGTAGGACAGTACTTCAAACAATTCGGCCTGACTATCGTATTTGCTACCTTGTTTTCCCTCTTTGTTTCCTTCACCCTGACTCCTATGCTGGCATCCCGGCTGTTTAAAAAAGGGGCAGAAGTAAAGAAGCGGCCTTTGTGGCAATTTATGGACCGCATGGAGGAACGGGCCCGCCAGGAATATACGAAGATACTTACATGGAGTATTGATCATCCGCGGAAACTGGTCCTGCCCATCCTGTTTTTGTTTGCAGTGGCACTGGGACTCCTGGTCAGCGGTACCGTGGGGTCGGAATTTATGCCGCAGACGGATGAAAGCGGGTTCCGCGTATCCATCCAGCTGCCGGCAAATGCCAGCCTGGATAGAACAAATGGCGTCGCCCGGCAGATAGAAGATTATCTGAAGACTGTACCGGAAGTCACTTATTACACGGCTATGGTAGGAGGAAAGCGGCAGAATGAAGCGACTATCAAAGTGACGCTGGACGACCGACGCAACCGTTCCCGGTCTATCTGGGATGTGACCAATGAGGTACGTAAATTCGCCGCAGCCCATGTGTGGGATGGTACGGTACGGGTCCGGGAAGACCAGGCTTCCGTAGCCGGTACATCCGGCGGCTATGGCGGCGGATCCGGGAATCTCCGGCTGGAACTCCGTGGCAAGGATAATGAACGGCTGCTCCAGAAATCGAAAGAAATCGAAACATGGATGCAGACGGATATTGCCGGCCTCAACGGGGTCAGCAGTTCGTATGAAGATGGTATGCCTGAATACCGGCTTGTGGTGGACCGGGTGAAATTAAAACAGTACGGAGCATCACTGGATGATCTCAATAAAAATTTCTCCAATGCTATCAGTGGGCAGAAAGCGGGAGTATTGCCAAACGATGCTAAAAACGATAATAACGATACAGATATTTACGTGCGGCTGAAAGGCGCCGATTCTTTCGGCGTATCCGATCTCAGACGAATCCCGCTCAATGCCAATGGTCATATCATCTTTGTTAGTGACGTGGCGCAGATTGTATCGGCTACAGGGCCGGTCACGATCCGCCGTACGGACAAAGAGCGGAGTATTACCCTGGGAGCCGTGCCGCAGGGCAGACCGCTCAGCGATATCATTCAGGACATAACGGCCCATTTGCAGACGATGGACTTGCAGGGCATCACCTACCGGTTTACCGGACAGGCAGATCAGATGACGACGGCATTCAGGAGTCTGGGCGAAGCCCTGGGATTATCGCTCATCCTGATATTCATGATTCTGGCGATTCTCTATGAATCCATCAAAACACCGTTTATCCGCATGTTTTCTCTCCCTCTGGGCCTGATTGGTTCTGTGTTCCTTCTGTTCCTCACGAATAATACGCTCAATCTTTATTCATTGATTGGCATTCTGGTCATGGACGGCATGGTGGCAAAAAACGGGACGCTGCTCCTGGATTACACCCTGACGTTGATTCATGAGCAGCATATGGATGTACGCAGCGCCGTCATCGAAGCCGGACGGGTCCGGCTCCGTCCTATTTTCATGACGACCCTTACGATGATTGTAGGGATGCTGCCGACGGCATTATCCATGTCAGCCGGCTCAGAAACCCGGTCCAGCATGGCCGTTGTCGTCATTGGCGGACTGATTACATCGACCGTATTTACCCTTGTGATTATTCCGATTCTGTTTCTTTTTATCGAAAATCACCGGCCGGGCAAAAAAATGCCGGCAAAGTAAGCGGGATGCGGCAGATAATACAGGGACTATCCGTGTGCAGCTGGAAATTTGGCAAAAATAAAGTTTTTTTACAATGCAGTTTATATTTTCTTAAAGAAATATCCGTATACTAGGGGCATACGCTGATGGAATACTCCGCTTGTGAGTATCTTCCCTTCCAGAAATGATGAAAGGTGATTCTATGATATCGATCATTACTCCCGTGTACAATGAAGAAGAAAATATAAACTGCTTTTATGATGCCGTCACGGCCGTCATGAACCAAGTGGGAATGGATTATGAACTGATATATGTCAACGATGGATCCCGCGATGGGACTGAAAGGGAAATCAACCGGCTGGCAGCTGCCGACCCTCACGTCCGGGCTGTTTCGCTGGCACGGAATTTCGGTCATCAGATTGCCCTTACCTGCGGGATGGACCTTTCCAGAGGAGATGCCATCATCACGATGGACGGAGACATGCAGCATCCACCGGCTCTGATTCCAGAACTGATAGCCCGCTGGCAGGAAGGATATGATATCGTCCAGACTGTGCGGGAAACGACGGAAAACGCCAGCCTTTTTAAACGGATTACGTCGGCAGCCTATTATAAACTCATGAACGCCATATCTGCGACGCCCGTCGTTCCCGGAGGCTCTGATTTCCGCCTCATGGACCGGAAAGCCCTTTCTATCTTCCAAAAGTTCCGTGAACACAGCCGTTTCATCCGTGGCATTGTAGGAGGACTGGGATTCCGGCAGACGACACTATCGTTCAAGGCACCGGCCAGACATGCGGGGACCTCGAAATTTTCCCTGCGGAAAATGCTCCATCTGGCGATGGATGGCATCATTACCAATTCGACAGTACCGCTTCGCATGACCTTTTATCTGGGATTCCTGGGGGCTTTTGCCGGGGTTATACTGATTGTCTATGTTTGTTACTGCCATATTGCGGGCATTACCGTGCCAGGCTGGTCAACGACGGTGATTCTCCTGGCAATCTTTGGCAGTGTCAACCTCATGGCTCTGGGAATATTGGGGGAATATATCGGCCGCATTTTTGAAGAAACAAAACAGAGGCCATTGTACTGGCTGGCGCATGATTCAAAGGAAACAGAACCGGACCGGTCTCTTACAAAATGATATTTCCCGTAGAATCCGTTATCAAAAGTGAGTACAGCTCCTGCAGTTTGGCATAATTAACTGCAGAAGCTGTACTCTTTTTTTATAAAAATGTATCCCCTGTGGGGGATTGAGAATGTATGGGATACTGATATACTAGTCCTATACTCCTTGAAAGGCAGGAAAAACTTCTTATGGAATCTCATGTATATCATGATATCAACAGCCGGCGATTGTATCTTAGTGCAGGTATTTGTCTGGCGATGATACTGTCTGCTGCTATAGATTTAAATACAGGTGCCTCCTCCATTCCTCTCGCTTCTATGGGAGAAGCCCTGCTGGCAGGACCTGACGGCCATACACTTCATTCTATGATTGTCTGGAATATACGACTTCCCATGACCCTGACTTGTATTTTTGTCGGGCTGGCATTAGGAATCGCCGGTCTTCAGGTACAGACGACGACTCATAATCCGCTGGCCAGTCCATATACCCTGGGCATCACGGCGAGTGCCAGTTTTGGTGCTGCTACGGCAATTACTATCGGATTTACCATTGCAGGCTATTTGTGGATTGGGACTACGCTGCTGGCGCTGATTTTTGCAATGATTGCGTCTATGGGCATTTTTTTCCTCGGGCGTCTGAGAGGAATGACTGCCGATACGCTGGTATTTGCCGGGATTATTACTAATTTTTTCTTTTCTGCATTACAACAGTACCTGCAATACCGGGCTTCGGCAGAAGTGGCACAGATTATTTCCAGCTGGACCTTTGGTAATCTGGCCCGCTCTACCTGGACGAGTGTCATTGTCGTTGCCGTCGTAACGGTCGTCAGTTTCTTTTTCCTTGCCCGGTGGGCCTGGAAACTGACGATTCTCACTATAGGGGAAGAACGGGCTGTCAGTCTGGGCATTAACGTACAAAAACTGCGGCTGTACACATTCATCATCTGTTCTTTTCTGATTGCAGCAGCGGTGGGCTTTATCGGTACGGTTGCCTTTGTCGGATTAGTCGCTCCTCATTGTGCACGGCTGATGCTGGGTGAGGACCAGAGGTATTTACTTCCCATGTCGGGCGTTACGGGCAGTTTATTGATACTGATTTCATCTATTATATCCAAACTGCTTTCTGTAGGAGCCATGCTACCTGTTGGTATCATTACATCGATTGTCGGAGTCCCCTTCCTGGGGTTCCTCCTAATTAAAAACAGGAGAAAATAAGATGCTGCATCTTGAAATAGATCACCTTACCGTTTCATATAATAAAGATAACATCTTGGAAGATATCAATGCGTCATTTACAGGCAGTCAGATGATTTCTGTCATTGGTTGCAACGGGGCGGGAAAAACAACATTGCTGAAAGCACTGGCCAGAATGGTACACAGCAGTGGCAGTATCCGCCTTTTTGATGATTCCGGACAGAACTATTCTTCCCGGGATATATCGTATCTGCCACAGCTTGAAAGTGTGGAATCCCGGCTTACTGTTTATGAAATCGTCCTGCTCGGTCTCGTAAAGGAACTGAACTGGCGCGTTACGGAACAACAGGAAAGAAAAGTAGATCAGATTTTGAGGAAACTGGGAATCCATGATTTAGCGGAAGTCCCTATATGCAACCTGAGTGGCGGGCAGAAACAATTGGTATTTATGGCACAGGCAATGGTATCAGAACCTAAAGTACTGCTCATGGACGAACCTACCAGTGCACTGGATTTACGCCATCAGCTGATAGTAATGGATCTGGCGGCCTCCTATACAAGAGAAGCCGGCATTATCACCTTGTTTGTCGTGCATGACCTGATGCTGGCGGCACGCTATGGTGATCAATTATTGCTGTTGGAACAGTCCAGAGTAAAAATGCTGGCAGAACCAGAGAAAGTACTGCATCCGGAGCTTCTGGAGTCGGTATATCAGGTGTCTGTAGAAATAAGCCATAATCAGCACGGGTTTATCATGGTCACACCCTTGAAGCCCTTATAAAAAGGAGGAATCGTTGTGTTTGTAAAAAGATGGATGTATACGTTGGTGGTACTTGTTTGTATGATAATGGCCGGGAGCATTCTTTCAGGATGCAGTACGGAGAAAAAAGATACGTCTGCTGCAGCCGTCATGACATTTACCGATCTTGAAAACAGGAATGTGTCGCTGGATAAAATGCCGGAAAAATTTGTGGTAGGTGACTATATCACCAATTTCCTGCTGGTAGGCGGCGCTCCCAGCCTGGATAAGGTAGTAGGTGTCACAGCCGACGGCTGGCAGGATGTCCGTTATGGCGAATATCAGGTGTTCACCAAAGCGTTTCCCCGCCTGAAGACGGGAGAGTCTGATAGTATCCCCAGTATTGGCGGATATCATGACAATGTTCTCAATGCAGAAAAAATCTTGTCTTTGAAACCTGATGTGCTGATTATAGATAAGAGCCAGTTTGCTGAAAATAATCAGGCCATAGAAAATTTTGAAAAAGCCGGTATCAGGGTAGTCGTATTGGATTATCATTCGGAAACACTGGAAAATCATGTAAAAAGCACAGAGATACTTGGTAAATTATTAGGAAGAGAAGAAGTAGCACAAAAGCAGATCGATACATATAAAAATGCCGTAGAAGAGGTGTACCGGCGTGTAGATGCCCTGCCGGACAGCCAGAAACATAAAAAAGTATACATGGAAATCGGCAATAAGGGAACAAGGGAATATGGCAACAGCTATAATAACAACTTCCTTTGGGGAGCGATTATTCATCGTGTCGGCGGTGATAACATTTCTGGCAATATGAAAACAACTTATGGCGCATTGGACAAGGAATTTGTAACATCGGAAAATCCGGATGTCATTATTATTGGCGGCAGTATATGGGCGAAAGATACTAAAAATGACCAGATGCGCATGGGATTTACTGTCGATGAAAAAACGGCCCAGAAACGTCTTCGCGGATTTGCATCCATTCCGGAGTGGCAACATTTAAAAGCTGTTCAGGATGGCGAAGTATATGGCGTAGACCATGGAAGCTTGCGGACGATGGCAGATTATACATTTACACAGTATATTGCGAAAATCCTGTATCCGGAAGCGTTTGCAGACATGGATCCGCAGAAGAACATGAATGATTTCTACGCGACATTCCTGCCAGAACTTACATATACAGGTACATTTATGATTAAGTTAGAAAAATAGGATGCACTTTGCCTAGCCATGCAAAAGAAAAAAATGCCGGCCATTCTTTTACAGAATGGCCGGTTTTGGTGCATCCGGAACTTTGTGTATGGCTTTTATGGTGAAAGATAGGTGCGGGCAGATAGAGATGCTTTATATTTCCATCGATAGCACAGATACATAGATAAAGCAGCTGTGAACCATGTAAAAGGATAAATGGCAGCCAGCGTCGTGATTTCCGGACGAGATGGGAAGAAGAGAAGGAGACACGCCATCCGGAGCATGCAAAAATTAATAAGGATGACTGTCATGGGTGTAAGGACACAGCCTATGCTGCGTAATACTGCTCCGTATACTTCCAGTATGACATACAGCCCATAAAACGGCAGTGTGATGACGACTATTCTCAGGCAGTCGGATATTACATAGATATCTGTAGTAAACGGATAAAAGGCATAAGTGCCCAGATAAAGTACGAATGCTGCTATGAATTCGGTTACCATGATTCCCAGGAACAGACTGGTACGCATTCCCTTCCGGGCTCTCGATGGAAGGTTCGCTCCAAGATTCTGGCCAGTAAATATGAGGACGGCCTGGCCTAAGGCGATGATGGGGAAATACAGGAGTAATTCCAACTTAAAATATGCAGTAAATGCGGCCATGGCTGATGTCCCCAGACTGTTTATATGATACTGGATGAAGATGTTGGAAGCCGTCATCACTACGGATTGCAACCCTGCAGGGATACCCAGACGGAATATGGCGTACATGGCGTGAGAGTCCCATCGGGGGCTGGAACCGGTCGTGTTGTCATGGAGAATCTGCTTCCACAGATAATACAGACATAGGCATCCGGCTGCGCCCTGGGAAAGGAAGGTAGCCCAGGCAGCCCCGCTGATTCCCAGTTCCCATACGCAAATACAGAGTGCATCGGCCACTACGTTTATTACGCCTCCGATAAACTGGAAGTAAAGCGGGCTGCGGGAGTCTCCCGTCGCCCGGATAATACCAGAACAGATATTATAGAGTAAAATCCAGACAGCACTGCATAAATAAACTTGCAGATAGGAAATGGCCAGAGGGGCAATAGACGGGGGTGTATTCAGATGCAGGATGAAGAAAGGCGCAGTTATATAGCCAAGAATGGATAAAAAAAGTCCGCTGATCAGTGAAATCCCTATTGCTGAATAGACAAGCCTTATAATAGCGGTTGTATTATGTTGTCCATAATACCGGGCTGTGAGAATAGAGGCGCCGATGGAAAGACCGCTGAAAAAGCCAATCAGGCAGGCGATGAAAAGGGCACAGGTACCAATGGCAGCAGCTGCGGTGGTACCAAGAAACTGACCGATATAAATCAAATCGACAGTGTCATATAATAGCTGGATCAGGCTGGATCCAAGCAGTGGAAGGGAATAACTGATAAGAGCGCGGCTGCATGAGCTATGCAATAAATCGTCAGAACGGTTGCGGGACAAAGAAAGGAACATATCGACCTCGGTTTCTGATAATGCGGAAAGACAGGTGCTGTATATAGCATAAGAACGGCAGACTGTCCGGATGAGTGAGAGGAGTAATCCAGGCAGGTGCCGTCCTTATGACAGGTGTGTAGTATATTCATTCATGGATCCTGTGCCCAGGTTCAAAGCATAGAATCCAGTAATGACTTTGTATAATCAGCATGGGGATGAGAAAATATGGCTTCCGTTTCCCCACGTTCCACGATAGTACCCCGGTTCATGACCAGCATCGTATTGCATAAACGGCGGGCCAGGTACAAATCGTGGGTAATGAACAGGCAGGCGATGTGATGACGCTGGCAGGATGACTTTATAAGACTGGCTATTTCGCCACGGATGCTGACATCCAATGCACTGGTGGCTTCATCACAGATCAGCAGCTTCGGGCGCATACACAACGCACGGAGCACGGCTGCACGCTGGCATTCCCCGCCGCTGACCTGATGAGGATAGCGGTCGAGGTGAGCCGGTGTCAGATGGACTTCCTGCAATAACTGGTCCATATCTTCGTCATGGAACGGGATATGATAATTGTGCAGGCCGGCCCGGATGCTTTTCCCAAGTGTAAAGCGGGGATGAAAGGAGCGTACAGGGTTTTGGAAAACCATTTGCAGTTTTTTGTACAGCTCTTTTTGATGGCGGGACGGAAGATGCGTAATATCGCGGCCATCGAAGCGGATTTGTCCGCTGTCAGGCTGGATAAACTGGCAGATGAGCCGGCCCAGCGTGCTTTTGCCGGAACCGCTTTCTCCGACAATAGCCATGATTTCTTTTTCGTCCAGTTGAAAGGAAACATCATCGACGGCCCGGAAAGGGATGCCTCCCCGTTCATATGTTTTTACGAGATGGTTTATTTCAAGGAGCATGGAACAGACTCCTTTCTCATACCGGCAAGGGTAAGAAGACGTTCTGTATAGGCGGCGCCGGGATGGGCAATGATGGGCTTTGCCGGCCCGTATTCTTCTACATGGCCCTGGCGCAGGATCAGCAATGTATCTGCCATATACGCGGCCAGCCGGATATCGTGGGTAACGAGGATAATAGCCGTCTGATGATGACGGCGCAGGCGCAGCAGGGCATCGGCCATCTTTTTCTGGGTTACGCTGTCTACGGCCGAAGTCGGTTCATCGGCAAATACCAGTCTGGGAGGAATTATGAGAGGAAACAGAAGCCCTGCTCGCTGCACCATGCCGCCGGATAACTCCTGCGGGTACGAAGAGAGGCTTCCTTTCGGCAGATCCAGGACGGCGGCCCGGTCAGCCGCTGTTTTGTCGAATTCATTCCGGTTCATTCCGGCTGTACGGGCTGCGTCCCATAATTGATCATAAATGGAGCGGACCGGACAGAAAGAAGACAGCGAATCCTGGAATACGTAATTCATGTCCCGTCCACGCAGAGGAAGCCAGTCATCTTTCCGGACCAGAGGCCGGCCTTCAAAGGCAATACTGCCATTTGTGATGCGTATTGTATCGGGCAGCATCCCGGCACAGGCTTTGAGAATAGTCGTCTTCCCGCTGCCGGATTCGCCGACGATGACCAGGATTTCTCCCTGATGGAGAGAAAAGCTGACCTGTTTTACGATGGGACTATCCCCTATAGCAATGGATATCTCTTTTACTGTGAGCAATGACGGCTGTGCCTCTGTCATACTATCATCCTTTTCTGTACGGGTTTAATACGTTGGTTATTGCATATCCAGTTCCGGTGTAATTTCATAATAATCGGATGGGTGAGCTGCGAAACCGGTTACGTTCTTTTTCATGACGAAGCTCATCTTGAGGAATGATGCGTACAGTACGGCATCATCATCGAGAATCTGCTGCTGGATGCGGATGGCCAGGTCATTTCTCTGATTGCGGTCAAATGTATTGTGCAATTCATCAATCATGGCATCTACCTGGGGATTGCTGTAGTAGCCGTTATTATACGGCTGGTTTGAATAGATTTTACTCATGAGGTAGTATTCGGGATCCCCGGTCGGAGCCGTTACGATTGCCTGGGCATAAATGTCATATTCGCCGCGTTTCAGGAAGTCCTTATAGTTATCGGTAGCGTTGACATCGAGTTTGATGCCGATATCTTTCAGGGCCGACTGGGCATATTCAGCGAGAAGGGGCAGTTCCTGGCGTGATGTGTAGGTCAGCCAGCGCAATGTCAGTGGCTGACCGTCCTTGGTGACATAGCCGGCGCTGTTTGTTTCTGTATAACCGGCTTCTTTCAGCAATGCTTTTGCCTGTTCCGGATTGTATTTGGGACCATTCAGGCCTTTGCCATAAGGTGTTGTGTCAGGGAATGCACCCGTTGCGACAACGCCGTTGCCATTCAATAATACGTTTACGAATTTATCTTTGTCCAGAGCCATCGTAATGGCTTTGCGTACGCGGTTATCCTGGAGTGCCGGTGTCTTGAAATTCATGGCAGCCTGGTATACACGGGACGTAGCGGTCGAACTGATTTTGTATTTACTGGTATCCTGGAAATTAGGCAGGCTGGCATAAGGAAGTCCCTGGACTGCGTCGAGTTCCCCGCTCTGCATTGCCATGGATAAAGAGTCACCATCGGTTATGCTGCGGACGACGATTTTGTCCATTTTTGGTTTGGTCTGGCCCCAGTAATGTTCATTTTTTTTGAGTTCGATTCCCTGGTCGTCTACTTTGACGGCTACATACGGGCCGGTACCGACGGCAATTTTATCCTTGATGCCGGCTTCCATATCGATAATGGCACCATACGGATCTGCCAGATAATTGATCAGGGCCGGCACTTTTTCTGATGAATGGATGGTAACTGTCTGACCGTCGGCCGTAATATTGTCGATTTTCAGGTCATGAGGGGCCCGGTCATTGCGCTTGATGAGATCTTCCAGACAGGCTTTGACGGCTTCCCCGGTTACTTTCTTTCCATTGGAGAAAGTAATATCATCACGGAGCTTGATTTTCAGCGTATTATCATCGACCTGTTCGTACGATTCGGCCAGCCAGGGCTGGACGTTCATGTCATTGTCGAATTTAAACAGCGTTTCTCCTACACCATAGCGGACGGTACTCCAGCCACAGTAGGTGTCATGAGGATCGGTACTGGCATTCTGCATTGCCGGCCCGTAGGCCATGGTCCCATAATGGAATACTTTCCCTTCCTCCTTGGCTGTTTTGCCTGTATCTGAGCCGCAGCCGGATACGAGCAGAGCTGCTCCCAGCATAGCTGCAAGCAGACATTTGAATTTGTTGTTCATACATGTCACCTCGTCGTTTTAGAATCGGCCAGATCCCGCAGACTATCGGCAAAAAGCTGGAATGTGGCCACAGTAATGAATATAGCAGCACCAGGAACGAAAACAGTCCAGGGTGCGGTCTGCAGCAGGTTGCGTGCTCCGCTCATCATAGATCCCCATTCGGCAGCCGGCGGGGCAGTACCGAGCCCCAGGAAGGACAGACCGGCGATTTCTGTAATGATGGTGCCGATATCAAGGGCGGCTGTTATCAGCACCGGGCCGATGATTTCTGGCAGGATCTGTACAATCAGGATCTGCAGGGAAGAGAAACCGCTCATACGGGCTGCCTCGATGTAATATTCGTGGCGCAGAGGCAGTACCTGATTGCGTACGAGGCGGGTGTATTTAGGCCAGGCAACGGCCGCAATAGCAAAGGCTGCGTTAAAGGTACCGCCACCCAGGATACCGGCAACGGCAATGGCAAAGACCATGGAGGGAAATGCAAGGAATACGTCTGTCAGGCGGAGTAAAACAGTCGTTGCTTTTCCCTTGTGATAGCCGCAGATCAGTCCGATGAAGGAACCCAGGGACGAGGCGGCAAGAGCGACTGCCAATGCAGTAAAGACCGTTGTTTTGGCACCGGACAGGGTACGGGACAGCATGTCACGGCCATAGCGGTCCGTTCCCAGCCAGTGTGTGGCATCAGGTGGTTTGAGTGCCATGGTCAGATCCTGATCGTACGGGCCGAAGGGCATGATGTGGTCTGACAAAAGAGAAATAATGAGTCCCAGCAGAATCAGGGAGAGAAAGAAATAAAACCGTTTCCGCTTTGTCATGTGCATGAGTCAGTCCTCCTTTTCCCGGACAGTAATGCGCGGGTCGAGAAAACCGCAGACGATATCGGAAAGAAGATTGACTCCGACGTAAATAATAGACATCCAGATGACATAGGCCTGGATGATGGGATAGTCGCGCATCATAATGGCATCTACGGCCAGTTTTCCGATGCCGTCCCAGAGAAAGATGGATTCGATGATAGCGGCCCCGCCGAGGAGCGAACCGGCAGATACGGCAAGCAGTGCCAGTAGTGGAGCCAGTACGGAGCGCAGTACATAGCGGGTAATGACAAACCGGTAAGACAATCCCCGGGACAAGGCGGCCTGCACGTATTCCTTGCTCAGCTCATCAAGGAATACCGCCCGTATCTGACGCATATATTTGGCGGTCATGGCGATAGAAAGGGTAAGGGCCGGCAGGACAGGGAGCATGGATGAACTGGTACCCAGGAAAGAAAAAACATGCCATTTCACTGCGAACAGGTACAATAAAATGATGGCAATAAAGAAATCAGGCAGAGAATTGCCCGTAAACGACAGCAGGCGGACCAGCTGATCCCAGATGCTGCCCTTGCGGATTGCCGCGAGAATACCCAGAGGAAGGGAGATGAGCAAGGTCAGTCCCAATGCCATGACCATCAATTCGATGGTAGCAGGCAGTTTGTCCATGATAGTTGTAAAGACGGGCGTTCCGGAAACAAAGGAATTTCCCATATCGCCATGGAGTATGTTGACGACCCATGCGGCATACTGGGTAAAGAAATCCTTATCCAGACCCAGCGTGGCACGGCGGGCAGCTGCAGCTGCTTCATTGGCTCCTCCATTCTGGTCATACAGGATATCGACTGTATCGGTCGTAACGGTGTGCATCAGGGCGAATGACATAAACGTAATGCCTATCAGGATAGGAATAAGATGCAGCAACCGTTGTAATATATACCGTTTCATAAAAATACCTCTTTCCCATGAGATTTCATCGGTAAGAACATTTTAATTATAATGTGTTTTCAAGAAAAATGGTAAGCCCCGTAGGGGGATGTGGATAATGAAATTCTTTTATGATGGATTTAGATATTCTGTACCCTGCCATGCCCCCGGAGGGGATAGGCAAAGGGATTTTTTACTTATATACTTTTAAGTAAATATACGGGTATGCTATATATGATGAGGGGTGAACTACAGATGGGAGAAATCAGTAAACAAATTCAAAGCTATTGGAACCGTCGCAGTCAGGATTTCAGTGCCGTACGGAAGAAAGAACTGGCGAGCCATGATGCAGCTGCCTGGCAGTCTTATATTGAAAGGTATCTGCCCAAGGGCCGCAGCTTGCGCATACTGGACATCGGCACCGGACCGGGGTTCCTGGCTATTCTTATGGCGCGTCTGGGTCATGATGTTACAGCTATTGATTCTTCGACGGGCATGATACAGGAAGCCTGCCGGAATGCAGCGGAATATCACGTATCCGTCGATTTTCAGACCGGCGACGCCCAGGCACTGCCTTTTGCGCCGGCTTCGTTTGACGTAGTATTGTCTCGTAATCTGACGTGGAACCTGCCAAATGCAGTGAAGGCGTACCAGGACTGGCACCGCGTACTGCGCGATGGAGGATTGCTTTTGAATTTTGATTCCGATTATGGTCCTGTTCAGTTTACCTCGGCTGCATCAGAAGAAAAGAATATTCATCATACTGTCGATTCGGACCTTATCCGGGAGTGCGAATCCCTGAAAGATGCCTTATCTATCAGCAGGGAATGTCGTCCGGCATGGGATATGTACCGGCTGCAGGATATCGGATTTACCGATTGTCAGTGCGTAAAAGATATCCGTCCGGTTGTTCATATTTCATCGTGTATGCAATATGATTCGGCTCCCTTATTCTGCCTTTCAGCACACAAAAAAGGATTGGCCCGCTGTGCCCATTGACATGATCTGTTTCCATTGACACACGGCGACGGTGAACGTATCATAAGACATGACAACGTGTGACAATTCTTTCA
>AUXO011454525.1_pt1 | contig 17966 bp, 32 predicted proteins | sample 768731 | NCBI WGS metagenome assembly AUXO01 (sample SAMN02715735, study PRJNA202380) | gut metagenome | biome: sheep rumen | host: Ovis aries | place: New Zealand: Palmerston North
AAAAAAAAGAGAAGGACTCTGTAAGAATCCCTCTCCGATTGGTCAAATATCCTTATCGTCTGTGATCATGAAGATCACTTTGTCGGACGACGCGAAGTTCCCTGCATCAAGCAGTCCCTGGATGAAGGTCGGCGCCGATTTCATGCTTGCCTCCCCGTTCAGGTAGGTCTTCCCGAACTGGCGATAGTGCTGGTAGCACTTGCCCTCCGGAATGTCGAACTTAAAAAGTTCGGTCGTATTCCGTTTGACATGCCACAGCCAACATCCGCCAGCTCCAAGAAGAACTGCCGACATGGCAGTAAAGCCGATCTCGTATGCATAGTCCTTCACGAACTGTTTGAAATTAAACTTCTGTTTCTTTTCCTTCATTGTTATTTCCTCCATAATTAATTAGATAAGGTCTCAAACCTCTCATTTATAACGTTGCAGGTTTTACGAAAAAAGCTAAGACACTGTAATATCAGCGCTTAGCTTTAGCTGCTTACGTTTCAGCAGGATTCGTTGACTTTATGGTAATGTATTTGGATACTAATGTTGCACTTCGGCATGCAGCTTTATATGTAATCACACCGACCATGAACTTGGCGAACGATGGCATGTTTGACTTCATGCACAAGACGCCAACTACGATCTCAGTGATCATTCGAGCCGTATGACCATAAACTTGACTTGCATCCCAAGTTGCTTTTTCCATTTCCATAAATTTAACCTCCAAATATAATGTAAGCATATAGCTTCATTTATGAAGCTGTAATTTTTACGAAAAAAAGAGAGCCGCTGTTAAGCTAGCTCTCCTCTCCTAAGTAATATAAATAACCTGGATCGATGTCTATTACGTAAGAAGCGCGAGTTTCTTTCATATATTCTTCGAAGCGTATACATAAATCAAACACTAGTCCTTTATCATTACTGGCAAAAAACACAAGATCATGACTTATAGGTGTTTCTTCGTATCCTAGTTTATGCTCATTGTCCAAATGCTCATCAATGATGCTAAAAACATGCCATACGTCAAGCAAACCAATGCGGTCAAGCTCGGTGTTTAATGCGTTAACAATTCGAACTAATGTTTCAAATTTTGCTATGATATATGCGTCAAAAAATTGAAAATAACATACGACTTCATTTTCGTAATCCATTAGTTTCACCTCCTATCTTTGGAGCTGTAGAAAATACGAAAAAAGAAGAGCCGCTGTTAAGCTAACTCTTCTTGTAGAAGTTTTCTAATAGATTATTTATAGTTTTTTCTGTGCTGTATAGCGCACCTATTTCAGGTTTCACCACCATGGTATAACCAACGGTATTGTACAGTTCTACATTTTTAGGGTCTTGCCCGTATTCGGTAAGGCCCTGAAGCAATTCGACATACGCGTCACCTACCGCAACGTGAAACTTTGAAATGATTCCTGCTAATTCTTTACTACGTTTCATGTTATCTACAAATAATTCATTCATAGTTTTCACCTCCTCTATTTATGAAATTGTAGAATCTACGAAAAAAGTAAAGCCACTGCGGGCCTTACTTTTTAGTGTTTACCATTTCTGTCGCTATAAGATCGATCTTGAACAGCTTATGAATATCAAGACTATCAATCATGATAGGTAATGTTCCTCCACTGTCTTTGAATAGAATCACTTCGAAATATCCTCCGGAATATGGATCGCAGTCATAAACCGCGTAAGCTTTTCCTTTGAATATTCTGGCGATTCTTTCCGCTTTATGAGCAGTTGCCAACATATACTTACCAGTGAAATAACCTTTATACAAAAATAGCTCTTGATCGCTTTTTGCTCTCCAAATTTGCATAAACATCGCTCCTTTCTATCTAATAGGTTGCAGGTTTTACGAAAAAAAATAAAAAGTTGTGAGAGTTACCCCGCTTCGAACAGGGGTCTCCGAAATATAAATTCCGGCGCTCTACCATTGAGCTATTATGGATCGTTGGGGCCCTTTCATCCCCGGGCTCGCATAACCGTCCCATTCGCCTTCCTCTCACTATAGGAGGTGTAGAATTTGCGAAAAAGGAAAGCCGGTGTCAGCTTTCCAATACCGGCTCTTCCTCGATTATATAATATTCTTCAGGTATATATTCAGGATAATCATCTAATTCGTCGGCTAAGATTCCATTATGTTCCTTTACATAGTTTAAAGCCCCTTGCTCAGACTTAAATACTCCAGCAAGTTCCTCGTGACCATTTGCAAGCAGGATCTCGCGCCATAAAATGTATACCTTCATATTAATATCACCTCCTATTATAAAGCCTGTAAAATTTGCGAAAAAAGAGAGCCGTTGTTAGCTCTCTCTGTCCATATCTTCGAATAATGCACGATACTCTTTCTTTATCGCATTGATTGATTTGTTTATTGCATTAACATCTCTAAGTGCCTCGATTCGTAACTGAGTAGGATCGACGTTATTCAGAACAACTTTACCATTTTCAACATGGCAAACTTCTGGATTTTCCGCCTTCCAAATAGTTTCAAAAATGAGTTGATCACGCTTTTGATCTAATGCTTTCATAACACTATCTCTTACTTCCGCTTTGTAAAGTTCGTATTGCATCGACATTATAGTCACCTCCTATCATAAAGCCTGTAGAATTTGCGAAAAAAGAGCCGCTGTTAAGCTAGCTCTTTTTCTAGTATTCCGTAACTTCCAATAAAAGTTAAAAGTCGATTAGAATCCATACTACTTTCTTGCGTAATGCGTTCGATCCATAGATCTTCAAATATTGGTCCTTCACAGCGCTTTGCATTTGGCCACGTTTTTTCTATGTATTCTTCAGCATCCAATTTGCTTTTAAATACACTAAAAATCTGCGACATTACTAAATTGCCGTCATCAATTCCAGTATTTTTTTCTCCATAGAAGTCTCCATATACCACATATACTTTCATACGGTTTTCATCTCCTTTCCTATTTTATGAATTGTAGAATTTGCGAAAAAAGAGAGCCGTTGTAGCTCTCTCACATGTGAATCCAAGGTTGCGCATCCAAAACATCCACCTGGGTTTCATAAATAGAATATACCGGAAGAACCTTTAGCCACGTGTCGCCATATTCATCAGCTTTAAACGCATACCACGAAAGAGTATCCCGTTCGAGCCAATAGCTGAACATTTCGCTATCGAAAATATCAACCTTCTCATCTCGTTTGGGCATCAATCCGTGAATATGGTTCATCAGCTCAATACTGAAAGCGATCTTGCCTGATTCTGTTTCCATCTTTTCCTGATTTATTTTATCTCTATAAGACGCCATGTCGCATCCCTCCTCATTTATGAAGCTGCAAAATATACGAAAAAGTAAAGCCGTTGTCGACTCTACTTTTACTGACTTACATATCAAAGTGATAAAATTTCGCGATATATTCCATCGTATTCAGCGGCTCTTCCATATCATCTGTCATCGCGTCGTACTGTTCAAACCAGTAGCCGGCTCGTGATATCCAGGCGCTCCACCGGAGTCTAAAGAACTTGAGCAACGTCGGCTTATTCACCGATTTATTGATCAGGTTAAAGTAGAACTTTTCGATGAGGCGCGACAAATACCAGAGTTTATACAAGGCCCAGTACTTTGGCGTGATTTTTACAAGCTTAAACCAAGCCCGCAGATACTCTTTTGCATCTTCTCTATCCACTAGTTTTACCTCCAAATATAATGTAAGCTTATAGCTCCATTTATGAAGTTGTAATTCTTACGAAAGCATGTTATACTTCCATTTTGAAGGAGGAATGCCGATGAAATTACCCAGGGCAAAGAAACTACCATCTGGAAATTGGCGGATTCAAATCGCAGTTGACGGCAAACGGTACAGTATTACCGATCCCGATCCGAAAGTCGTCAAGCAAAAAGCAAAGGAACTTTATGCAGGCCTTCAGTTCGAAAAGCGCATACCTCTCACCGTCGGCAAAGCTTTCGATCAATATATCGAGGCAAAAGACAGCGTTCTCTCTCCTGCTACCATTCGAGGTTATAAAAAAATCCGAAAAAACTATCTTCAGTTCCTCATGAAAGAAAATATCACGGATCTCACGCAGGAGCAGGTGCAGAAAGCCATCAATGCCGACTTTAAACGTGGCGCAAGCAGCAAATCAGTAAGGAATGCTCACGGGCTTCTCAGTGCAGTCTTAAAAGAATATCGTCCAAACTTCGTCCTGAGAACAACACTTCCTCAGAAAGAGCCTCATGAAATCTCTATCCTTACCGAAGATGAGCTCAAGAAACTCTATGCGGCAGCCGAAGGAACCAAGTATTACCTTCCTATTGTTTTGGCATCCTGGCTCGGTCTTCGTATGAGTGAAATTCGTGGACTTAAGTTTTCGGATATCATCGACGAACGGATTCACATTCAGCGAGCCATTGTCGAAGGAGAAGATGGACCTGCTGAAAAACTTACGAAGTCCTTAGCTGGTGACCGCTGGATTAAATGCCCGAATGAGATTAAGACCCTTATTGATCAGCAGCCACGCGATTCCGAATACGTAGTTCCTCTCACTCAGGCTGCGATCTACAAGGGCTTTATCCGTCTCTGTGAAAAGGCAAATATAACACAATGCCGCTTTCACGATCTCAGGCATTTCGCAGCATCTGAAGCCCACTCTCTTGGTGTTCCTGATAAATATGCTATGAAGCGTATGGGACACAAAACCGATAATATGCTGAAGACGGTTTATCAGCACACGATGATCGAAAAAGAGGATTCGTTCTCAGATTTAATCGACTCTCACATGGAGTCGCTCTTTTTAGGCGCTAAAACTGCACACGAAACTGCACACGCCGAGTAAACTTTCCTGATTTCATGCGTATTTGAAGGCCTTTTCTATAGGGGTTCAACTCCCCCCATCTCCACCAATTTCCAAAGCCCTGAGCCACAACGGTTCGGGGCTTTTTCTTTGATTTCAAGCGGTTTGCAGTCACTTAAGTATGCGAAATATCTTTCATGTCGGAAACCGAAATTGCACACAAAACAGCTAAAACTGCACACGAAATTGCACATGAAAAAAATGAAAGTAGCTGTAAGAACTACTTCCATTTTGATTAATTTCAGACCTTCTTGAAGGGACCCACGAACTGGAGTCCAATGTAGCAAGCCAGGAACGCCAGAATAACTTTGTGGCTCGCAATCCAGTCAAGGATGTTCAGGTTTCCAGACACGATGTCTGAACCGAAATTCACCAGACCGTACGCGACACACAGCGCCAGTGGCACCATCAGCATTGCATAAATAACTCTTTTCATATTAAATCCTCCTTTTATAATTAGGTCTTTCTATTATAAAAGGTGCGATTTTTACGAAAAAAGAGGGGGCTGTGTTGTTATTTCAGCCCCAAGGATCGTCACTTATTTACCATCATGAGCACGAGGCCCAGCACTACAACACCTATTGGTCCAAATTGTGTGAATGCCAGGATAGCTCCTGCACCTATGAGTAGTAATTTCATGGATCCTTCGTTATTCATCAACATTCCTCCTCTTTTTATTATTGCATTACTGCATTATAGAGTCTGCATATTTTACGAAAAAAGGAAAGCCGTTGTAGACTTTCCTTTTGAGACTTACTTTCTTCGCCTCTCTTTCCGCAAAAGCCCCATATCGTTAAGAGCTTCTCCTTTGGACTCGCCGTCGATCATGCGACTACCGAGTTCCAAGATTTCATTGTTTGTCAAAGGATGCTTCAACATGAACTCTTCGCCAGTCACGTCATCCTCGGATAAACAACGATCATTCTGATTGGCTCCAGCCAGCATGCTAAGGCCCTTAAAGGCCAAGCTGCCGACCATGGATACCATCGGAAGTACCATTGCCGGATTCTTGGATACGAACTCAGCGAACGAATTCAGTCCCGAAGTTACCTTCGCTTTCGTCCTCTGAAACCAGCTTCCTTCAGCTTTCGTTGTTTCGACCGTTTTGTTTTCGTCCATAAGTTTTTCCTCCTTTTAAATTTAAACTTCTGCATTATAGAACCTGTAAAAAATGCGATAAAAATAGGAACCGCTGCAAGCGCAACAGCCCTATTTTAGTAAATTAGCCTTTCATTTTTCTGATACTACGATAGATACTTTCCGTTCCGATCGCCAGTGACATAAACACGATGATTCCAGCAACAACCGTATGCCAGGGAACGCTATAAAATGCATGCGTATACTCGAGATAAGTTACGCCTTCGAACTTCATATCGAAGATCGTAGCTATCCCAAGCTCCGTAAGACACATTACTGCGTCCATGATCATCAGGATCGCCAGAATTCCAAGTCTCATCCATGCCGATTTCTTCATAACTTTAAGCTCCTTATAATATAGTATTCAGAAAGACTTACTTTCCTATCTTATAAGCTGCCAAAATTACGAAAAAAGGAAAGCCGTTGTAGGCTTTCCTTCCATGGCATAGATTACTTAAGATTGGATCGTTTTGTATAATACTTATCAACAGCCCACTTAACTACCGTTCTAATAATCGTAGCAAGTCCTACAAACTCTAAAACAGTTTCCGTGCTGTCCTTCATATTTTTCATAACTTTCCTCCTATTATGTAATATTCTGCATTATAGGGCATGCAAAAAATACGAAAAAAAGGAAAGCCGTTGTAGACTTTCCTTTAGAACTTATCTTACTTAACAGGAAACATCTTAGTTAATTTGTGCATCGATATCCCGAGAATAGCGGAAACTTCTGATGGCGAATAACCCTCGCTAAGCAATTCGCATGCTTTTCTTTTGCGCTTCATTGCATAATACGCTTCGATAATACCTCCAGTCACAGCTCCGCATACAACAAAAGCCGTCGAATACACAAAAAATTTCTTCATATTATATATCCTCCAAATATAATGTAAGCTTACGCTCCACTATAAAAGCTGTAACATTTACGAAAAAAGGAAAGCCGTTGTAGACTTTCCTTATAGATTTAGATACCTACGTAATTCTATTCTTTAGTTTTTAATGAATATCGAGATCTCTTTCTAAACGCTCACATTCTTTAGATATTTCATCATATTTAATACGTACTATTCGTTGAATTTCATCTTCGCTTAAGAAATCTTTCAATGTCAACACTCGCATATGATTAAGGTTTTCTTTATCACGAATAATAAACTCATAATCGTTTGCAAATGCTACTTTCAAAATATCTTCAAACGAAAACGAATTTCGCTGAAGTTTCGTATTAAAATAGTGCGAAGAGCAACCTAAATATGGCGCTATAGTTGCTGGTGTTCTTTCTCGTTGTTCATTAAACCATTTTACTAAAAATGATTTTTTTCGATTAATCCAAGTATCTTTTTTCATATGTTTCACCTCCTATTTTACAAGTTGCCAAAATTACGAAAAAAGGAAAGCCGTTGTAGACTTTCCTTCCATTTTGATTCCTAAATTACTTCTTCAGGATCAGATCACGACAACGCTCACTGAATTTGTTAAACTGCGGGCTCTTCTGAAGCCATGGATCTAGCACATAGCTAACGCCAAGACTTCCGAATCCGGCTACAAAATAAGCTCCAATCTGCCCCCAGGTCGACCAAATCTTCTTCTTTTCGACTCGCGTCCGCTCTCTCTCAACTTCAAGCTTCTGCTCCTCAATGTCGCATTTCGCATTGTTGTTGAGGCGAGTGCTTTCTGCGTTCGCTTCGTTCAGTTTGATCTCCTCCAGGGACTTGATCTCGCTCATGACTTTGCCTCGGTTCGGATCGTCATATTTCATGCGCCCGAGCTCCTCGTAGGCCTCGTGAATTCTAGTTTCCCGCAATTCATCGATTGTGTTCAGTCCGTCCATAAATCTACCTCCATAAAATAATTTTGGATCGTTCCACTATACAGCCTGTGATTTTTGCGAAAGATCATTTTCAACTTTAAAAACAAGCTGTGTCTTATCTTTTATTTCATCCAGTTCAAGATCTAAAACAAAACGAATTCGATCTCTTTCGCCATCTTCCGTTTGCTCAAGGACAACAGTTCCATCAATATTCTTTTTCAGACCGAATCTTCCAATAATGAAACCGATAGCTAGGCATACAATGGCGATACAAACCAGAATGACATACTCTTTCACGTTGTTCACCTCCTCTCACAAAAAAAGAGAAGACCATGTAATGAGTCTCCTCTCATGTTGAAGGAAAGAGATTAGTTTTTCATTTCTCCAAGAATTTCAACGAACATTTTCGACATACTTCCGACTGCTACGGCGATTTCCGTGATCACCACAACCGGCTGGCTGAGAAACCATCCAAAGGACGGCACTTCTCGACCAATCAGGTTCCAGGCGATCAGCAGACTGATCACCAGTACAAAGTTAACAATGTGCGTATAAATATTTTTCATTATAAATTCCTCCTATAATAAAGTTATTGTTCTCTTCCTCTTCATTATAGGCGCTGCAAATCTTACGAAACTTCCATTTTGATGAAAAAAAATAGAAGCTGCGAAAGATCCGGGAAGCTGTCAACTTCCCAAATCTTGATTAAACACTAACACCGTCAATAAGTGCTTTCTGGAGTTTCCCCAGTTCCACCATGACGTGACTCGTTCTCTGCAGAATCTGCTTCGGATCCCGATCGAACCTAATTTCATAAGCCAATTCCATTATTCTTGTTTTATAGTGTTCAATCGTGTCTAAGTTCCTAAAACCATCATCAATTACTTTCTTTAATTTGACAATTTTTTCAGAATCTATCTCTAATCCACTTTCGAATCGATCTATATCAACAGCTAGTATCTCAGCTTTATCGGCTAGTTCTTTCTTAGTCCATCTCAGAGCAATTCTTCTAAAACGATACACTTCAAACGATCGCATTTCTGTGACCCCCTTTGACACTTTGAAGTGTTGGTTTGCTCATTATATGGACTGTGATTTTTTCGATAAAAATAAAAGAGACCCTGTAAAAGAGTCTCTTTTAGATCGCTTTAGCTTTCATCAGGCTGCGATTCTATGCAGTTCGTTCAGCTCTGTAGTGTAATAGAACCACGCCAGATCAGCTTTCTTGTAGTAGCGCTCGAAGTTCTCGGATACGGTCCAGAACAAGTCGCTCTCAAATATAAGTTTGACATGCTCCAGGCCGAGATAGAACTCAGCAACGCTCTTGTAAAGCTGATAATGGACATAGTGCCATCCCATCGCAAGTTTTGTAAAGAATTTACGCATAATAATAGCCTCCAATTATAATGTAAGCCGTATAAGCTCCATTATAATAGGTGTAATTTTTACGTTTACCTCCTCCTGCTGAGTAGCCAAAAGAACTGTCGATACGCATAACGAAGCGAAACGGGCAGTATTATCCCCTCAACCGTAACATACTGCAAAATATCACAGCCTGTTAATCTGGCGCAATCTTCAACCATTGTCATATAGGTCTTCAGATCGCCACGCCGGATCCCATCTTTCGAAGTCGTGTCGCCATCTCCGCTCCAGCCATCTGCGTTTTCATACATTTCCTTCCATTTTGAATACTGCAAAGCGAAATGCTTGAGCTCATAAAAGCGATGCTTACTCAGTTCGTATTCAGTTTTCATAGTCGTTTGTCCGCCCCGTTGGAAGACCTAAAATATAGCGAAGTTTCTCGTTGGATATGTTGGCAACTCTAAGGCAGGTGCATATAACCTCGAACGGTGCTTTCTTAAAGTATTCAGGTTTTCGCCGGTACCTCCATAAGCTTGACGGATCGCATCCTGCTACAAGCGCCAATTCTTCCACAGTTTTACGACTGGATCTCAGATACTCATGGACAACTGAATCGAACTTGTCCATCCGTTTTCTGATTCTTTCAAGTTCTCGCTCTTCCTCTGAAAAAGTTACTTTCATAACGGCAATCTCCTATTAAAATGTAAAAGATTACCGGCCGGTGAGGACACCATATCACCGAATGGTTACAATGTCAAACGAACCATGTCGATATTTGTTGCTAGAATGAAAGAATTATTTTAGCACTGAAATCGACAGCCTCCAAACTTTTATTGCATATATGAAATAATATTGTGCAGAATAAAAAAAGAGAAGCTGCGGATCTTGCAGCCTCTCTTCTCTTTTTACAGCTTTTCTACTGTAATGCTAACACGGATCTTTTGCCCGACGAACATTGTATTCACGAACGAAATGATGCCAAGATCAATACTATCCGAAATATAACTTGTCGAGAACGTTTCAAGGTTAGGCATAGTCGGAGGAATGCATTTGCAGAGATTTACCGTTTGTTCATTCTGTTCCTCACTAGTTTCATCCACTTCGATCTCCTCATCAATGTCTCCTCGCTTCCAGGCAGCGACGGCTTCTTTAAATAAATAGGTCTCTCTTTGCTTCGTGTGAATGTGATTTGGCTGACAGTGCTTAAGTTTCTCAAGAAGCCCTGACCGCTCAAAATGCTTACGCAAAGTCTGATGGTTTTTTCCAAACATATGCTTTGAGATTGCATAGATGCTGACGTTATACTTTTGTGCAATGTTATCAACCCATTCTACTTGAAGATCATCCGGCATCTTTAAAAAATCTTCATATGTGTAGAAAGAATTCATATTCCAGCTTACAATAGGTCCGTGATGCTTTGCGATCTGTTTCTGACTCATTTTATCTACCTCCAATCTACAACTTTTGCTTTTGCATCCGTTACGTTTATGTGCTGCCGAACGCTTGAGAATTGCTCGTTCCCGATTTGTTGACTCAAAACAAAATGCTTCATTCGTCATCTGTCTTCTCCTCTTCCATTTTGAATCCTAGAAACTCAGCTAAGCCAAAGGAGCCATCTGCACAACAATGAGTGCATGTTGGATGCATATATCCGGCGCCCATAATATTCTTCATGAGAGATGGATCTCCAAGTTCGAAGGCAATGAGAATCGATTGGGCAGCTCCAGGTCCAGTTCGTTCAGCTTCAAAAGACTCTCCACAAAGTTTGCATTTATAAGTAGCAATAAATTCTTTCATAAACTCAGTACCTCCATCTTCTCGCATAAGTAGAATCATAGGAATTCTTAAGCCAAATACCTTCACGATTGAGTTCTGCCCAAAGATATTCCGAAGAACAGGGACGAGTCTTTCCGTCGTAGTAATCATTCACGACAGCGGATGCCAGCTTATAATAACGATCGATAACCTGATTCTTTTCATTAAATCCGACCCACTGATTCGGTTGCGTGATGACTTCAGACAAAGTATTTGCAAAGCCGTTTCGTTGATCGATCACTCGGTTAATTACGCATTCCAGATAGGTTTTCAGATCGCCGTCGGAATATCCATAATTTTCAACGAAGCTGTCGATGCCTGCGAGAAGCTTTGCCATTAGAATTGTTTCAGCTTCTCTTTTCTCAGCCTCAGCCTGCATTTCGGCAAGTTTGGCTGCTTCTTCAGCGCGTAGCTGGGCTTCCTGCTGAGCCAAAAGTTCCTGCTGATACTGTTCTTCTCTGAGTCGTTCGGCTGCGGCAATTCGAGACTGAATACCCATATTGGCAAGGCTGATAATCAGAGCAACAACGGCTAAACAGATGAGCCAACGATAGACGATCGGAAACCATGGAAACTTTTTCTCTAAACTGTGAGTTCTTTCAGCTTGTTCATGGAGGACGGTCTGCAGAGAATTTTTCATCATTTCTTCTCCTTTTCTAATTGATTTAAGATTCGCATAACATTATGAATGCTTTCTTTTTTCTTGCGGTTTCGCTGTTGTCTATACCGAAGACGCTGCTTGGGTGTATTCTGCGGCATTGTTTTCAGATTCTCTTCACCGAGTCTATAAAAGTGATCATGACTCGCAATGTACTGAAGCGCTTTACCGACACTCCACGTTGCCTTGAAATCTTCCTGACGGTGAAATGATCCTCTCATTAAAACCTTTGCCGGCAGTTCCGGATTAAATGCCTTGTAACCACGATGATTCATATGAAAAAGAACCCAATCCTGATACTGCTCTCGCCAGATAAGTTTCCAGAATCCGACTTTTGTTTTTACACAAAGAGCGTTGTCTTCCACGTCATAGTAGACATCATAGTCGGTTGTCTTTCGATACTTATAGACAATGCCTCGAACACTCCTACAGAATTTACATTCGCAATATCCCTTTTCGACGGCTTCATCTTCCGGGATTTTTCTGCGATACTTTGGCTGAATTCGTTCTGCGTAGGGACAATACTTTTCGTGGAACACTCCCCTTTCATTTGTACTGATAATTACATTGTTCAATTTGCGTGCACCTTCCTTCCATTTTGAATTAAAAAAAAGAAGAGAAGCCGTTCCATTTAAAACGACTTCCCTCGCTGCGGGAGAACTATAGTTCTTAAAGGGTCGGGATATAGATGTCCCCACCCAGAGAATTCTGAGTATGGGCCTGATTCATGCCATAGGCCATCAACGACAGAACTCTCTGAATCTTTCTCATCATGTTTTCTTCGCTCCTTTCTTTTCATATAATTCTTCTCACTATAGAGTTTGCAGAATTTACGAATCGAAAAAGCGAAAAAAAATAGCCCCTGTAGATTTTACAGAGGCTATTTCATCATTAAAGACCTAGCAATATTTTCGCTGCTGCCAGCTCATCTTCCAGTGCTGCGACTTTTTCCGTTAACTCGGCTCGTGACAATGGCTGTGTCGGCAGTTCTCCTTCGTCCGGAACTGGTATTACTGGATAATCATCCTCCGGGTCGGGCTCTGGTTCTACTGGAACAACTTCTATTGGAACCTCATGATAGTTTTCAATTGCATCTTTAGGCCCTAAAATAAGTGCTGTATAGAAGGCCGTCTCATCGCTATTGGCGAAAACGTAGCCTTCTGAAGGATGTAAAATTTCGAAAGCCATTATTTCGCCTCCTTATGCCGAAGCTAATGTGTAATTCTTAGCCGTTGCCTTTGCGACCAGATCTTCATCCAATAAAGCAAACGTAACTGGATTCAGAGTTAATGTTACTGGAGATTCAGATGCCGACTGATCAATTGCACATTCGATAATGCTCTTGAGCGAAACGTAATCCCATGGCGGAACACTGATTTTACAGTCATTTGTAGTAAAATCAATGCCTTTGTCAGTTTTGAAAACGCATCTGGTCAAAGCTGTACATCCAGCAAAATCGTTAGACTTAAAAGCTCCATCCGCATAAAATTCGATCAAACTTTCAAGAGCCGAAGAATCTTTAAACAGATTACCGTAGTTGCGATAATCGAGAAGCCACTTTCCGGACCTACTCATGTCGATTTCTGTAAAATAAGCATTGGAGAATCCACGTGAGGAATACGTATACATGGCTATAAAAGTCGTATCGCAATTCAATGAACCAACAAGACCGTAAGCAAATCTAGTATCTAATTTAGTCAATTTTGTCCACCAGAATAAATTATCGACAACTTTACCATACGTTATAACGAACGATTCGTTGAAATTATGGGCATCGCGTCCACGATAACATGAATAAAAGGATGCTAAACCAATAATTTCAGTAAGCGATGTGCAGTTTTTTAAAAATTTTACGGGTCCCTGTGCCGACTGTACTCCGCCGTTATCATGCATATAAGGAACAAGATACGTAATATCAAGTCGCGTAAGTCCGCTCATTGATTCGAACGTACCTTTCTGATCATCTGATGAATTATGACCAGCGGTAGCTACTACAAATCCTTGTTCGTTATTGGCTAAAATAACTTCAGTCCCATAACGATACATGCTTGCTGCATCAAGATTTATGATCTCGTCTTCGCTTCCATTCGCTACATAATAACGTTTAACGGTAACACTTGTAATGGCACTACGTTCGATCGAGAATTTATCAGCCCAACTAAAAGGTAGAGGATTCGGAAAACCAGAAGTGCATATGATAGATGTATCAACCGTAAGAGTAACGTTTTTAAATAAAAACTGAAATGCGTATCCAAGCCAATCGACAAATTTTGCCATGTGAATGGATCCCGAAATGTAAGCGTCGTGTTGATAGCTACCATCTTTTGCAATCCCGTAAGACATTCTCAGTTTTCTTGTAACTTCATAAGCATCCGAAAGATTGTCAATGTTCATATTGACATTAACGAGTCGAATACGTTGATCTTCCCGCATGCCAATCAGAATATCAGCAAGCTTATCATTTACTACCCCCGCGTTCTCAACACGGAGAGAACTAATAGTGCTATAGTCACCGTCATAAACAAACTCGGTAATGCTTGGATGATTAATGATGGTCAAAGATGCGACTGCCGGTAGATGAACTTTTTTCAGGATACCACCTTTTGGTAAATTAACGCCTGTTACTTGCGTTCCTGAAAGATAAATCTCCTCCAAGCCAAAGCAGTTACTTACATCAATTGTACCTGTCAGATTCACGCAGTTACGAAGATCAACAACTTTTAGTTTTTTGCAAGCTGAAAGATCCAAAGATTTAAGTGCGGTATTCTGTTTCACGGCATCGCCAAGCTTCAGATATTGCAGATTAGTAGCGGCGCCGAGGGACATGTCGCTTACGTTTAGATCGATCATATCGCCCATATCGCGAACGTTCTCACAGCCATAAATATAGCATTCGGTATCCGACATGCTTGTCAACGTACATTCCATCGTAGTCGGGACTCCGGCTTTCGCTTTGTGTTGAACCTGCTGTGAACCGTATTTTGCTATAAGATACGTGTCATGAGCAGGCGTCAAAACCATATTCGCAACGGCATTAGCACGAAAATATACACGATTTGCTGCTGTTGTGATGGCTGCGACCTCGTATTTGTTATCCATATATTGGAAACGATTATAGAGCCACCATTTACGTTGCTCTTCTTTCGAACCGAGGAGCATGCCAAGATATTCGTTTGTACTTTGCTCGCCTTCTGCCGGATTCGTTAATGGCTCAATGTATTTGTAATAAGCATCTTCATTGAAAATTGCTTCGGGCCACTTTGACTGATGCGCTTCAAAACGATTTTCGGTCACCGCATATGACAGACCAGAGACACGAAGATCATTATAAACATTAGCCAGATCATCAGCAAAACAAGTGCGAAGATTTATCCAAAGAACTGATTGCTGACCGTTATAAACATCAACGCCATCAACTTGATCTGTATCCTCTAGATATGGACCAAATGCTAACTTACCCTCGTTATTGATACCTATTGCAGTATCCATATCGTAAGGAAGAATCAGCCACTTACGATCTCCGAAGAATGTTGGGAACGCGTTTTTCGCACGAGAATCCATCAGCAGAAATAATTCAGTGAAAATATAATAAAATTCAAGTGCTTCTACATTAGCCCATTCCGACAATTCAGCTTTAAATTTCGCTAAACGATATTCGGCAGTATCAGTTGTGTAAGATTGCCCATCATACTCGACAGTTCTGCCAAGGGACGCGCCATCAGCTTGCGTTGTATCAGTAGACGCGACCCAAGCCACAAATGCCTGCAGATTCGTAATAACAGTATTACCGTCAGGATAGCGTCCTTCAAAACTATCTTCCCATTTTGAAAAATCAGAACTTTGAAATAGAGCGATGGCATCCGTATTATTCTTAATCTCCCAGGATTCATCGCCGCTTTCAAATCCATAGACTTCCTCAGTGCCTTTATCATTGTTGAAATTATATTTTCCAACGAATTCGGTAGTTGTGCCGTCGTTAAAGAAAATAACCATCGGGAACCCGTCGATGCCTTGACGAATCATGGCGTTAGTTTTCTGTGGTTCCGTTTTATACGATGAAAAATCGTTATATAATTTTACAAGTTCAACGTTGTTTGCGCCTTCGGAGGAAGCCACATCAGCTTTAAATGTAAATGTACTTGTGCCGATCGATTGCGACGTCATCTGATAGACGCTGCTCGTTTCGCCGTTTATAAAAGTAAATCCACTACGGAATTTGCATTTAAAGTTCTTTCGGGCATATCCGGCCGATGAAGTACCCTGAACATCGATCTGTACATTTTCTGCGACAAAGCTCGGATGCGCACCAGTAGGATCTTCGAATTCAATTGTAACTGTTTTCTTATCACCTTTATATGTCGGAAGTGCCGTGCCAGTAATAACCATGTAAGGAAGATCGCTGGGAAGTTTACTGATAACGATCTCACCATAATCGTCGTAAACGTTGTTGCGATTATAACGATCCAACATTGCATCAACATCTTGTGTATCCGCAATCCAGTTATCGAGTATCTGATACCTGGTTAAATCATTATCGTAGATGCGAATCGTATAAATATCAACAGTTGCGTTGTTTGAACCGATAGAAATGCCCACTGGTTGATTCTGAACGAAACTGTCAATCTCAGAATACTGAATACAGGCACTTGCAATGCCGTTAATATAGCAAAAGATTAATCTATTATTTGTTTCTTTATTAATGACAAATGAAATCCGAACATGCTCATCTTCTTTAAATTGAGTACGTATTGTCTCCAATTGCGAAGAAAGAGTTGCTGTTTGTGGCGTGACTGCGAAACCAACGCCATCGCTCAGACAGGATATAATTGCGACCTCAGGGTCGATGGTGTCTCTGGTTGTAAATTCAAGTTCGATCGTTTTACCAGATTTTTTAAAATCTTCGGCAAAAACGTTATACGGAATCGTAACACGGGCATTACCACGAACGCGAAGACAGGTATTGCCATCTTCGTCAAGCTGCCAGCCATCCGTATCGAACATAAAGCCACTCAAGACTGCATTGTAAACATCATACGACCATTCATCAGGCACGGTTTCACTATTGCTTCGCCCACTAGCGGTCAAATATAATGCTAAGTTTTCCGTTTCAGCATGCGCGTCAATGTCGCTTTCTTTAACAGTGAGAACGATGGTTTTAACAGCATCACCGCTTGTTAGCTTTAAAGTCACATTTCCGGCAGTCGTTGCCTTATATGACCAATAATGCTGCGATCGATCAACCCCGCTTAATGTATTAACGACTTTATCGTTTACTATAAGTTCAACGTCGGCCGTTTCGCTATCGGAGTTATATACAACGAATGGAATAACGCACGTCGCAAACTGTTGAACTTCCGAATCATTCCAAGAACTTGCGATATAAGTCCCAGAAGCACTGTAGTCAGCACATATAAAATCATAGAATAAACGATTGGATTCAATTAGCTGCTCGTCAATGGAAACCGTAAAATAAACTTCAAAAGTATGCGTCCCGTTTTCAAGTTTACCGATATAATAATTACCCTGTCGACCGCTTGTCGAGATCATTTCCGTTGCGATTTCGGTACCGTCAAGGACAAAGTGCATAAGCTTATTACCGTATCCGGTCGCAACATACTGATACATGATCCCGTTTGTAAAAATCTGCGTTCCATCGAAAGAAGATGACAGAATATACGACAGATAGTTAACGGTAAAATTAATCGTACGCATGTTGCCGTACACATCGGAAACAGTAAGCTTTACATTATTCGTACCGATTGTCAGAAAACTGCCGATATTAACGCTGACATCTCCCTGAGAAACGGTACGAATTAACTTCTGAACATTATTGATGCGAATGGTAAGACTGCCGTCGCCAGTCGGAAAATCATCTTCGATCGAACTCCAATTAACGGACAGAGTGCATTGCGGTTGAGATACAGTCGCGGCAAGCCAGCCTGTTGTATTCGTGACAGTAAGAACCGCGTTATTACCGCCTCCGCCGCCTCCCCCTCCGCCGCCTTCAAGATAGATACCGTTCTCTGAGCGGACTCCTCGAAAGGTTGGATACACATATTTTGTGTCGGGATCTTGTTCAAGGCCGAGGTCGTCGCTATTGACTTCGATACCGTCAGGGATATTATCTAAATCAGTGAAGCTATATTTTTCAAGTTTTCCGTTAATCGTAAAACCACCGACACTCATGCTGCAGCCTCCCATCCATAAACGCCGGGTTCCCAAACATTACCGTCGCCGAAGGTATTAATCCAATGCTGACCATTGTGACTTACCTTAGCATTAGCGGCATAAGCGTCTTGAGCACCGGTAGGCTGTCTCCATTCAGGCCACTCTTCACCAGGCTCATCGACTCGAGTCCAGATCGCCGGAACAAGATGAGG
>AUXO010652743.1_pt1 | contig 17964 bp, 16 predicted proteins | sample 768731 | NCBI WGS metagenome assembly AUXO01 (sample SAMN02715735, study PRJNA202380) | gut metagenome | biome: sheep rumen | host: Ovis aries | place: New Zealand: Palmerston North
CCTGCATACAGTTTGAATTACTTGACTCCAAAACAATATAAGGAGTTACATCAACAGCAAACTTGTGCAAAATCTAAAAGTAAGTGTCTACAAATCGTTAACTAGTGCAAACAAAATCATTTCTTATCAATTAAATAGAATTATTGATATAATAATTTAGCAAAATGAAAAAGAGTTTTATTATTATAACTACTGTAATATCGGTTTCTCTCTTGGGAGCAACTTTTTTTGCATTTGGTGATATTAATCTCGCGCCAGATGAAACACATGAATTGCCTGTATACCACCAAGTGACTTTCGATACTTCTGGCGGAACTAACATTTCTCCAATAACAGTAAAACACGGGGATAAAATATCAAAGCCGGATGATCCCATATTATTCGGCCACAGTATAGACAAATGGAAATATAACGGAATTGATTGGGATTTTAATAAAAATGTTGTTAACAACGATATTGTATTAAAGGCTGAATGGTGTCTATCAACTTATAGAATAACGTATGATTTTGATGGCGGTCATCAAACCACAGAGATGCATGATTCATACACTATAGAAAGCAGTTTCACGTTAGCGCCGGCAGAAAAAAACAACAATATTTTCCTTGGATGGTTTGATAGAAACAACAATCATATTGAACGAATTGAATTAAACTCAACTGGGCATATATATTTAAAAGCTCTTTGGAATGATCATCTAATATTTGAAAATACCGAACCAGCAAAAGGAACAATTTCAATTGTGGGTAAAAATAATGATTGTAATAATGTTGTGATTTCGATGACTATAAAAAATAATAAACACCACATTTTTAAAGGGTGGTTTGACGAAAATAATTCTTTATTGTCAAAAAACGAAGTTACTGAAATTGAATTGAATCGCCACAAAACAAATTATGTTTTAGCTAAATATATGAATGATGAAGAAGAAGAAATTTGGAATATTTCTCATGGAGTAACGCCTTCTAAAATGATGATATTAGGCAACCAATATGTAAAATACGGCATGTTCCCTCAGTCAAGAGTTACTGACTCTGAACTAATCACAATTCTTAACGAATTAAGCACATGTTCGTTCAATGAATACTATTATTTTAATCACGAATACTATGTTCCTCAAAAAGCTAAACTTTATTATGGTGACAAAGGTGTTTTCTTTAATAACAACGATATTATCCAAGAAGATACTATCTATTGGTTCAAAGTAGAACCAATTATTTGGGACATACTAAGTGATAATGATACTTTATTTCTAACATCTCACAATCTGCTCGAGAATATTGCTTTTAATCGTAACACTCAACAACGAATTATAAATGGCAAAGAAATTTATCCTAACAACTACGAACATAGTCCACTAAGAGAATATTTGAATGAAAAGTTTAGACAAAAAGTTTTCTTTTGGAACGATATCACTGTTAAAGTTGAGGTTGATAACTCGCAAAGTACTACAAATAATTGCGACATGAAATATCTATCCGATACCACTTTTGATTATGTCTATTTATTAAGTTATAAAGATCTTAATGATCCAAATCTTGGGTTTTCTAATAGAAACAGTAGAGCTGCTATTACGAGTGAATACGCAAGATGCCAACATGCATATATTAGTTTAGCTGAAACGAGTTATAATTGCGGATGTTATTATACTCGTTCACCAGCTAATGTTGAAACAGGCCTTTCAGGTTATAGAGTTACTATAGATGGAACTCTAAATTATGCTTGGGTTGGCAACAATTACTCTATGATTCGCCCATGCATAACTCTTTATAATAATTTATTAAATGCTTAACACAAATGAGTATTAATTAAAGATGAAATATTAGAAAAATATTGTTTTTCTTCGGATTTAAAATCTATTCAATAATCACCTTATTGTTAATGTAATTTTCTGTTGCGTTGTCTTTGTGCTTAATAATACAAGGATTACCAAATACGATGCTGTGAGAAGGAATATCACAATTAATGAAAGAATTAGGAGCAATCAAAACGTCATCTCCGATAGTTATCTTTCCAACTAATGCTGAGTTGACCCCTATCCACACTTCATTTCCGATTGTTGGAACACCCTTTCTTGCCCCTCTATTCTCTTGTCCGATTAAAACTCCACGATGAATATTACAATTATTTCCAATTTTTGCACCATCATTGATTGTAATGCCAAAAGGATGACCAATATACAATCCTTTACCAATTAATGTTTTACCAAAAATTTCAATATTTAATCTTTGCTTTATCTTCTTAAATAAAAATCTATTAACCAATGACGATAACTTATTAGAAAGAAATTGGCATTTTCTAAAATATTTAAGAAACCTTTTCTTTTCCTTATCGATTTTCTTTGAGCCATATCGAGACAAATCTTTAAGATAATACTCTTTCCATTTTTGCATTGTTCATCGTTCTCCATACATTTTATCGTAGTACTTTTGGTATTCGCCACTCGTGCATTCTTTCATCCAATCCATATGTTCTTTATACCATTGAATAGTTAGTTTGATGCCGTCTTTAAACATTGTGGTTGGTTTCCAACCTAATTCTCTCATCGCTTTGCCAGGATCAATCGCATATCTTAAATCATGACCTTTTCTGTCTGTTACATATGTAATAAGAGATTCTGGTTTATTTAATTCCTTAAGAATTATTTTAACAATATCAATATTGGCTTTTTCGTTATGTCCACCTAAGTTATAGACTTCTCCAACTTTTCCTTTTTCTAAAACAGCCAAAATTCCATAGCAATGGTCTTTGACATATAACCAGTCCCGAACATTCTTCCCTTCTCCATAAACTGGCATTGGTTTATTTTGACTAGCATTATTGATCATTAGAGGAATAAGTTTCTCTGGAAATTGATAAGGACCATAGTTATTAGAACATCTTGATATAGTAACTGGTAGACCGTATGTTCGATGATACGCCATAACTAGAAGATCCGCTGCAGCTTTGCTGGTTGAGTATGGAGAAGATGTGTGAATTGGTGTTTCTTCAGTAAAGAATAAATCTGGTTTATCCAAAGGAAGATCGCCGTAAACTTCATCTGTCCCAACTTGATGAAAACGCTTGATTTTATATTTTCTACAAGCATCCATCAGAACTTGTGTACCTAAAATATTAGTTTCTAAGAATATTCCTGGGTTTTCAATACTTCTATCAACATGTGATTCGGCAGCAAAGTTCACCACTAAATCCGGTTTTTCTTCTTCAAAAATTTTAAAGATGCCTTCTCTATTTCTTATATCTTCTTTGTAGAATTTAAAATTTGAATTATTGAGTGCTGTATTTAGTGTGTGAAAATTAGCGGCGTATGTCAAAGAATCGACACAGACAACTTTCCATTCTGGCCTTTCTTTTAAAACCAGGTAAACAAAATTAGATCCGATAAAACCTGCTCCACCAGTTACTAACACTTTCATTTCAAAGAACCTTCCGCCAAAGATATTAAATACTGACCGTATTCTGTTTTGCCTAAAGATTTTCCTAACTCTAATAATTGGTTAGTTGATATAAAACCTCTTCTCCACGCAATTTCTTCAATACATGATATATAAAATCCTTGTCTTTCTTGAATTGTTTGCACAAATTCACTCGCTTGTAACATTCCATATGGAGTACCAGTATCGAGCCATGTCATACCTCTACCCATCAAGGTGACAAATAAACTGCCTTTTTTTAGATATTCATTGTTTATAGCAGTTATTTCTAATTCACCACGTTTGGATGGTTTAATGTTTTTCGCAATGTCAACAACGCGATTGTCATAAAAATACAATCCTGGTATGGCATAGTTAGATTTTGGACAGGCTGGTTTTTCTTCTAGCGTGATAACTTTACCAGACTTATCAAATTCTACAACGCCAAATTCTCTAGCATCTTTGACTGGGTATCCAAAAATAACAGCTCCATTTTTCTTAGAGATTGAATCTTTCAATAAATCAGTCATATTTGGTCCATAAAAAACATTATCCCCGAGTACTAAACAAACATTATCATTGCCAATAAATTTATCACCAATGATAAAGGCTTCCGCAAGGCCTCTTGCTTCTTTTTGAATAGCGTATTCAATATGAAGTCCGAGTTTAGAACCATCTTCTAATAACAATTTATAATCATCTATATCTTGAGGGGTAGAAATAATTAAAATGTCTTTGATTGATGCAAGCATCAAGATTGACAAAGGATAATAGATTAATGGTTTATCATAAATCGGTAAAAGCTGTTTTGAAACAGCCTTTGTCATTGGATATAATCTTGTGCCCTTTCCGCCGGCCAATATAATTCCTTTCATTTTATTCCTCCTCTACTCCACAAATATATTTTAAGAAAAGTTTTCGATTGTAATCATAAGTAAATCTTTTCCCGGATTCAATAGATCCTTGTTTTAATCGTTGTAAAACGTCTTTATTACCAATAATATATAATAATTTTTCTTTCAATTCTCCTGTATTAAACATCTCGTAAAAAATTGAATCAAAATTGTTTTTTAATAAATGATGAACTTGAGGGAAGCCGGAAGTTAGAATTGGAGTCCCTGCAATTAATGATTCAACTATTACTCCGGGGGTTCCTTCATAATAAAATCTTGTTGGGAAAACAAATAAATCGTACATTGACAAAACTTTGATTGATTTTTCATAGGGAACAACCCCATGATACGTAATGCCGTTAAAACTTATAAGTTTTGAAAATTTCATTTTTTGGTCTTTATCAAAGTCAAGTTTTCCGTAAATGTCGAGTGTCACCTGGATATTATTTTTGTTTATAGTATTTACACATTCCAATAAATCAAAAATTCCTTTTTCTTCCATTACTCTTGATAAAAACACAACTTTTAAAGTTTCGGATTGTTGTGTGATTAGTTTGTTTAACATTGTCTCTCTAAAATTTGTGAGAGTAAAAACGTTCACCAAACCATAAAATTCTTTAAATGTATTACTAAGACTGTCGGTCTCTGGAAGAATATAATCTATTTGGCGAAGCTCCGTAACAAATCTTTTCTTCGGCTTTAAATTAGAAAAATCATTTTTTAAAAGAAAATCCTGCTTTTTCTGATCAGATAAGCAATCTATTGTGTAATGCAAAACACTCGAACCTACAAGAGGAAAAATAAATACTTTTTTATACTTTTTATTAATTTTATTAATATATGGTATTAGTATCTTGCTCCCGCGTTCTGCAGTAATTAAAACAATGCGTTCGCACTCTCTTACTCCTCTTTTAATTTTTCTTAATGTTGATATTGGTTTAAGGAAAAAACTTTCCAAATCGACAAAGCAAACCTCAAAACCTTCATCACAAATTTTTTTCAAATAGAGGCGAACTTTAATGGTTTGTCCGTCAGCCTGCCCTCTCTTAAGACCGCTATTGCCAACAAGAAGAATTTTATTCATAAATCTCCTTCGACAGGCTTTCTATAAAACCAATCCATTGATTTGTTATATTTTTTGGAGAATATTCTTCAATCATATCTCTTGTTTCAGAATAAAATGAAATTCCATTATTAACTAATTCTATCATTTTTTGAGATAACTCTTGGGAATTGTTGACTGGTGTCAGGAACCCATTAACACAATCTTTAATTAATTCTCTCGATCCACCAGATGGACAGTCAGTAGAAATACACGGAATCCCTAAGGCCATGGCTTCAGCTAAAGCGTTTGGCATTCCTTCATAATTGCTAGAAAGAATATACATGGCATCGTTTTTTTCCTTTTCGTGCCATTTGGCATCGTTGCCTAAAAATCTAACACTTTCTTTAATACCAAGTAGGTCGCAATATCTTTCAAGATCATCTTTTAAAGGACCATCACCATATATTTTTAAAATATATTCATTGTCTTGAGCCTCATTAAAGATTTTAAAGGAATCTAAAAGACATCTATAGTTCTTTTGTTCAGTCAAGCGGCCAACGGCTAATATAACATTATTTTTAGGAGTTAACCCATCACAAGGTTCACTATTAAGAATTATTGGATTTTTAATTATTATTCCTTTTTTCTGTATGCGAGCTGAATAAAAGCACTTTGCATCATTTGTCTGAAAAACGCATGCGTTTGAAAATCTAAAAGACATTTTTTTAAGAAACCTAGTTATTTTTTGTTTCGGATCTAAGTAAGGATTATTTCTTTCAGAAACAATGTGAGGTATTTTTAGACCAACTAAGGCAATCCATGTATAGATATTGGCGTTTGGAAGAAAAGAGATAACAAGATCTGGTTTTAAGGATTTAATCCTTTTTCTTAAAAGATGCGCTCTCTGGAATAGATTTGCTTTTTTCCCGTTTTCCAATCGCAAATTTTCATATCTTACATTCTTCTCGAGTTTATAAAATGAATTTGGTGCATTTGTATCGGCAACACCTATAATACTTATCTTAATACCATTAAAAGCCATTTCGTTTGCAAGTACAGAAATAACCTTCTCTGCCCCTCCACTGCCCATTGTATCACAAGTAAACAAAACCTTTTTTAACGAAGGAACAAGTGGAGCATTTTTTGGAACAAAACGTTCCTCAAAACATAAATAAAAGAGGAAAGCTAAAATTAAATAATAAAGTTTCTTGTAATATATTACATTTGAAAAACTTGCAATAAGATAATATATTACAAAGAGAAAAACAAACGATTTATCTATTTTTTTAAAGCAGATGGTTCTAACAATAAACACCAAAAACGGCAAGTAAAACAACACCAAACCAATAATACCAAAGTCACAAAGTACTTCAGCAAAATTGTTATGAGCATATGTTCCGACTCCTGAAGCGAGTCCGAAACCGTTCACGCCGAAACCAAAAATTGCATTTCTAGCGCCAAGTAAAAGACCATAATCAAGATAAAGCTCACGAGATAAGGTTGCAGTATCAGATTTCTGCGCAATTCCAAAAAATGTTTCGATTGCTGCCCATAATCTATTTTCTGCTAAGGAATTAAGGGCAAAAATAATAGATGTTGTTAATACAAACAGTAAAACCAGATATACAAACTTGTGTTTATAGAAATAAAAGAATAAAAGAATAGCGATAATAATATAAGATGTAATTATAAACGTTCTGCTTCCTGTGGTTACGCCAACCCAAAGCGAGGTTACGATTGGAAGCACAAACAAAAACCTTGTCCGTTTTTTATAGAACGCAAAAAGATAGGATGACACACCAAATAATACTACTGCAAATACGGCCACTCCGTTTTGGTTATCGAAATCGGAACCAAGACGATTTTTACCAGAAAAGAAGCCTCTAAAATCAAAAATATCATTGACATAATATATTAAGTAAAAAATAGTGAAGGAAAATAAAGCTAGAGCAATAACAATTAAAATCAGGCATTTATTTTTCAACACCCTGAAGCAATATATGAAAGCAAAAAAAGATAATGTTAATAGAACCAATGTAATCCAACCTCTTATATCTTTTGAATAAATTGCTGTTCCGATTAAAGCATATAAAGTAAATAAAGGGATTATCAAATATGCTCGATTACATTTTGTGTTAATTTTAAAAGCAATAATAGAGAAGATTGTTGTAACAAACAAAAGAGCCATTGATGCATAAACTAAATAAATACCATAATTTAAAAAAGGAATTCTTTTAAAATTTTGTTCACCAAAAGCAGAGATTGAAAACGTATAAACAAAAATAAAAACTACTAAAGTTGCCTTTAATGCTTTCTGAACAGTTTTATTATCTAAAATTTTAAATATTGACTTCATAATATGTTGCAATTTGTCGATTCTTAACTGGCCATTTTATAAATAGTAATTTGCCTAGATAAATAAAAATATATAAAAGCACAAAAAGTATATTTAATTTACAAACGGGTTGTGAAAAAAACAGTACGTCGTGCGTAAAAACGAAAACAAGTTTAAAAATACAATATGGAACAAATAGTGAAAGAAAAGTGAGTGAAATGGTCCAAATACTATCGTTTTTATCTATTAAAAGAAAGAAAAGCGAAACAACAAATAAACAAACAGCAGAAATAATTAGCAAATTGTAGGCCCATTGCCTAGACGAAATTCTTTCATTATGGAAAAAGCTTAGCAAAAAGTCGTAATCAATATCTTGTATTAGGTTATTTTTTACAATAGAAGGCATAGATGAGTCATCGCCAAATCTCTCATTAAGATAGCGCATCAAATATTGGTTGTAATAAGAATACTCATTGAAAAAATACAGGCTTTTATGAATTTGTCTTAAGTCATGTTCTACTGGTTGATAATAACTCGTTAATACAAATTCTCCTAAAACATCAGAAATTCCCTTACAATAAAAATCACGGTTGTAATATATATTCCATACATAGTATTTGAATTCATCGTTATCGATAGTTACTGTAACATCTGTTTTTAACAAAGATTCATATTGCTCTCTAGTATATTCACCGTTTTTCTTAACGGTATTTTTTGATTCAAGGAGTTTATTGGCTTGTTCGACACTTAAATAAACAACAGGTGCGTGCTTTTTATCAAAATCTGTACCATTGTAAATGGGATCGTTAAACATTGTGTCAAAGTTGTATTTATAATGCCTCCATCCAGTGACATTCCCTTGGTCATCTTTAATTTCCATAGATCCAATTGCACCAACAAAAAACAATGACAGATTATTTTGTGAAACCTTATTTATTCTAAAATCAACCTCTTTATTAACGTTCATTGCGGAACCGTATGTGACAATACCTGACCTAAAAACATCAAATAAGTTTGCTAGTTCGGTGCCATAATAATCTCCCGGTTTATTTGGGGCATCAAAAGATAATGCGCAATATTTCTTGTCAGTAGTACAAGTAGTTACAACTTGAGAAGAATATTCTGCAACACGCTCAAAATGGGTGTCTTGGTGAATCGAACCCGATAAAAAAACACCAGTTAAGGACAAAACTGCAAATACAATTCGAAGTATCGTTTTTTTATTACGTTTCATTCTAGTGTTTTTACAAAGACAGCCTCCTATATATCTCTTCTTAATAACGACCAAGCAAAGTATTTGTTTGGTCATTGATAGCGTTCACAGCATCTTTATACAGCTTCAATTTTCAAAAGTAATTTAATGCACATTGTCTTATATCTGAAATTTTCATTTTTTTATTTCTATAAACAAGTACGCCTCACACATTCAACATTATCTACATAATAAATTTTCCGTTTTAGTTTTACTTATTGTATTATAAAAAAATAAGTAACACAAAGAGAAACAAGTATGCAGAAGAAAAGAGCACTAATTATTGCCTACAATGATCTAAATAATAGCGGGGTACCAAATGTCATTTTTCAAATTGTTTCATCATTGAACGAACTGTATGATTTTGACATTATTACTTTCGGTGATGATAAATATTACTTTGACAAATTACAAACAAAAGGTATTTTGGCTGGCTTAATTAGATTTAAAGCTAAAACAAAAGGCGGAAAATCAACTGGTATAATTTATCACCTTTTTTCATATCCTAAATTAATGTATAAGCAAGCATTAGAACTTATGAAGCATAGACAATATGATGTTTTACATTCGTTTAAAGAAAATTATAGTTGGCCTTTTTTAAAAGCCGCAAAAAAATGCGGCATCCAAAACAGGATAATACATTCCAACATTGATAACACTCGAAACGGTAGTTTAGCATTTAAAGTTTTAAATACGTTTAACAAAATTAAAACGCTTAAATATGCGACTCATTTTGTTGGTGTTTCAAAACGTTGTTGTGAAAACTCGTACGGCAACAAAAACTATATTGTTTTGCATAATACCTATGACGAAAATAGATTTAACCTAAATTTAAAATTTGATGGAGACCGAAATCGCTTAACTTTGGTACAAATCGGAACATTAAACAGTAACAAAAACCAGTTATTTTCTTTAAAGATAGCTAGTATTTTAAAACAAAAAATGATTGATTTTAGTCTAACTCTTATTGGTAAAGAAACCGAAAAGGGATATCAACATAAATTAAATGACTTTATTTCTGAAAATATGCTTGACCAAAATGTTGAGGTAATAAACAACGCTGTCGATATAACCAACGCATACAAGAAATCGAAATATGTGCTTATCCCATCAAAAACTGAAGGTGCATCTATAGTTGCGATTGAGGCTCAGGCTTGTGGGATGACGGTTTTTGCATCCACGGGTGTACCACCAGATATGAATCTTGGCGGAATGGTCTTTCTTGATAAAAAGAAAACTCCGCAAGACTGGGCAGAGTTAATTTTAGATAGCAATAAGCACGAGTACTCCAGAAAACAGTATGATACAAGAGACTTCTCAAGATCAGAATTCAAAAACAAATTATTAAAATTATACAACAGCTAATTACTGATAATTTTCAGATATTTCTGAAAATCGTTTATGTATTCGTTTTTATCGTATAAACAATCAGACAGCACTAACAAAACGCAGTCATTCGAAAAGTTAAACATAGACTTCCAAATCATTTGGTCAATATATAAAACTTTATTTGGTTTATCGAGTTTATATTCTGTTTTTTCTTTTCCGTCTTCAACCGTAACATTGCACGATCCAGAAACAGCTATTAAGCAAAATTGACTATGAATGTTTGCGTGATTCCCTCTTGAACTTGAACCCAAAAAGCCATATTCATAAAAAACTCTTTTTATCTTAAATGGAATTTGTTTTTCTTCCTCAATCACAGCAAGACACCCCTCCTTATCGGAAATAGGTGTCAATTCAAAAAGATAGTGTTTTTTATTTTCCATACGAATTAACCGCCTCAATCACTGTTTTAATTTCTTCGTCTGTCATTCCATTAAAAATAGGTATATCAACAATGTGATCTGCTAGATATTCTGTTTTTGGATAATCACCAATTTTATAGCCTAGGCTCTCATAACATACAGATCTGTGCGGAGGAATAGGGTAATGAATATCTGTTTTGACACCGTTTTTTAACATATGTTCAATAAAAGCAGGTCTGTCGTCAACCAATAATACAAACAAATGCCAAACACTTGAACATCTATCATCCACGTTTGGTAATTTAATTAATTTATTATTAATTCCACTTAAATATTTATTTGCAATTTCAATTCTCTCGTTTGTTATCTCTTTATAGTGCCTAACTTTCACCCTTAGAAGAGCAGCTTGTAATTCGTCTAATCTCGAATTTGATCCGTTTTCTAACTCAAAGTTATATCTAATCGACGAACCATAATTTCTCAACATCATTATTGTTTTATTTAAGTTGGCATCATCAGTCACTATGGCTCCACCATCGCCAAAGGCACCAATGTTTTTTGTCGGATAAAAACTAAAAAATCCAAGAACTCCAAAAGTGCCAACTCTTTGGCCATTATATTCGGCATAATGGGACTGAGCACAGTCCTCTAACAAATACAAATTATATTTTTTACACAATGAAATTATTTTATCCATCTTTGTTGCTTGGCCATATAAATGGGTAACAATAATTGCTTTTGTTTTATTTGTTATATTTGGTTCAATTGCGTTTTCATCAATGTTATAAAAATCGTTTGGCTCAACAAAAACCGGTTTTGCTCCGTTCGCAGTTATTCCAAGCACTGTAGCTATATATGTATTAGCTTGAACAATCACTTCATCGCCAGAACCAATACCTAATGCTTGAATTCCCAACTTAATTGCATTTGTGCCGTTATCAACGCCAACACAGAAGCGTGATCCAATTGATTCGGCAAATTCCTTTTCAAATTCCTGAACGTTGGAACCCAGTATGTACCAGCCGCTTCTCAAAACATTTAAAGCAGCTTGTTCAAATTCTTCTTTATATTTGTTAAATAATCGTTTTGAATCGTTACAAGGAATCATGAATGATTAACCTTTCTTTTTTTAATAAATTATACAAACAAGGCCATCTATATTGCAATTTTAGACTAAGTCTTTCTCTTCTAGACAATTGTTTTACGAATCGCTTGTTTTTCATTGAAAAAATTATTTTAAAGTTTCTTTTTAAAAGAGCAGTTCTAAACTCGCACCCTTCTATATGATTAATTACTAAATCATGATATTTATGGTTAGTTTGCTCATCGAAAAGTTTTGCACCAGCAATAAGGTTTTTTTGGTGGGCAGCAAGTCTATTAATATCGCCTTGATTTAGTGAACTCCAGGATCCGACTGAAAACTGTCTATACACACACATTATATCTTGAAGTCGGTGAATTTTGCCCTCAAGCGCCGCAGTAAGATAAAGAGGTAAATCTTCAACCGAATAGGCCTTTCTCCAATCAGTGAATTTTTTAAATACATTTGCCTTAGCAAAAAAAGATGATGTGGCAATTGGAATACCCGCTTTTTCACAAATTAAATCTTTTAAACCGATGTCGCCCTCTTCTTTTATAAACCACTTACTGGACATGTCACCGTTTATTCTTAATTGATAAGCAGAATGAAAACACATTGAATAGTCCGGATGCAATTCCATAAATTGATATTGTTTTTGAAGTTTTAGCTCATCGCACCAATAATCATCGCCATCACAATAGGCAACATATTTTGAAGAGATGTGTGGTACAACATGATTATAAATCATCATGTTAAAACCCTCAGTTACAAACTTGCGAGATTCTTCTCTAATGATTTTAATTTTTTTAGAGTATTTTCTTTGAAAATCTAACAAAACTTGATAAGTTCCATCATCCGAGCAATCGTCATGTATTAAAATATCAAAATCGATATCGATTTTTTGCGACAAAATAGAATCAAGCGCTTGCTTGATATAATCAACATGATTATAAGTCATTACAACAACAGTAATTTCTTTCATTTCATATCTCTCAATTCACATATACGCTTAAATATTCTTTCGCAATTCTTTGTGTCTCTATAGACAAAGTTTTTATTCATTCTGTCCAAATATTTCTTTTCGACACCAAAATTACTTTCAATAATTCTAATAATTGAATCAACAGCCTCAGAGGTTTTGAGACAAACATCTCCAAACCCATCTCTTCTATAATCAAAATACCCTTTTGTGTAATGCTCGTCATTAAAAGTAGATTCATCAAATTGGAAATACACAACAGGTTTTCTCATATATCCAAAGTCAAAATACACACTAGAAAAGTCTGTGACTAGTAATTTGGACTCTTTCAACAAATCTTGCACTACTTCTTCCCCAAAATTGACAACCCTGACAACATCGTTTCCCTTAAATAGACGAGAGTATTTTTGAAGAGAATAATGAAGATAAAATTTGATTATCATATGATTTTTCTTACAAGATCGAATAAGTTCTTGATTATTAATTAATGATGACCAACTTTTAAAAAAATCGCTTTTAACAAATACATCATCATTAATCCCAGACAAAGCAGCTCTCCATGTCGGCATAAATATAATTTGGTCTTTTGTTAGATAATTCATTAGTAAATCATATCTCGCCAAACCTGTGTATTGAGGCACATCATTTTTATAATGAAACTCTTTAAATATGAATTCATATTCTGGTTTTGCCCCACACACAAACAAATCTAGGCTTTTACAGACATCACCAAACAATCCCTCGTGCGTGTTTTTTATTACACCGTGCTGAAGAAAAACATGAATGTCCCTAGTTTTATTCCTTCTATAATAAAGTGATAATTGAACCCATGGAGCATAGCCAAATAATTGAGAGCTTATTTTTACTGGGCACCCAACCGTCATTAAAAAATGTTTTAAAGTGCCTGGTTCTACAATCTTACCAATTGTCTTAACTCTTTCATATTCTCTTGAATTCTTGCTGATTACATACGTTGGAGCAATTTCTTTATGACTCTTCACGACATAATCAAAAAATATAAAACCATTGTCTTGCGCATCGTCTCCTCTTTCACAAATCAACCAATTCTTTTTTCTACCATAAAACAATTTAGCTAAAAGGTAACAAATATAGTAAACAATAAGAAAAAGAAGATATTTTGTTTTTGAGTTTATTTTCAAATAATTTTTATTCTCGTTTGCCATGCTTATCCTCAATCACCGACAATTGGAGTCTTATGTATATTGCGCCCAATCTTATTTTTTAAAGCAATAAACGAATCTAATTTTTCTATATCAGCAAAATTATAACGCTTGAATAATTCATAAAAACTATATGCATCATCATAAACTACACAATCTTCAAAATATTGTTTAATCGTGTAACCAGGGAACGCGTTGGGAGCACAAAAAAGATTATATTCCGTTGAACAGCATGTATCAAAATCAATAATAAAGATTTTGTTTGTCTTTTTTTGAATTAAAACATTTACACTTTCTAAATCGCAATGAACAATTTTCTTTTCGTTTAGTTTGTCCAGCACCGCGTTCGCCTGTTTTATTAATTTATCAATATCTTTGATATCCGAAAATCGGCAATAATCATCAAACGTTACTGATTCGATAAATTCTGTTAAATAAGCTTTATAACCTTCAATAATCAATTCCTTGCCCTTTGGAATAAAAACAAACTCATCATTAAACAAAATCTGAAACCTAATACTGTTATTAATTTTCTCATCAAAACCTTTTCCACATTTGATAAGAAATTTTCTATTATCTAAATTAGCAACCAGAGTAAAACGTACGACATCATCTTTTACAAATTTCCACGTTGATAAACTAAACGGTTTTATTTTTTTGAAACCAAATATTTTTAATTTGTTCTTAACATCTGAATAATACTTGCCAATGTGTTTAAATACATAGCTTCTTTTTTTAAGCCGAGAAAACTTCAATTGGCTTATTTTTTTTCTAAGGTAATATAAACATTTTTTCATAATTGTCATTTATTCAAAATATACGAAAGCCAAAACAATTTAAGATTAAAAAGAGATTTGACTAACCTTACCTTTTTGCTTTTGTATCTTAGTTTTTTAATATGATTCTTATAAAAATCATCATTCAAAATATTCAAACACTTTCTCTTATATTCTTTGTATTTCTCGTATTTAGGAGCGAAAGTCACATAATTGAAAAAGCCCCAAAAAATGTGTGAGTTAATGTAAATGCTTTTAAAATAGCGAGAATCTATATCATTATAAACTGTGCTAAACACTTGAAATCTATCAAAATAATCATTTGGAGTTAAGTTATGGGTAACGCTATTTGAATTCATACGGTAGTTATATAGAAAATCTGGCAAAAACAAGATTGAGTTAACTTGTTTAAAAACATTATATGCAACTAGCATATCTTCAGAGTATCTCATTCTTCTATTGCCTTCAATATTTACGAATGAAAACAATTCTTTTCTAAATAAGCATCCACAAAGTCCATAACCAAAATTACTCTTAACGAATAGTTCGTCAATAACATTTTTGTTTCCGAAAACAGTCTTTCTAAAATCAAATGATCCAAGTTGCTTGTTCTTTGCCTCACCAGTGCCAAAAACCCTTAAGTTAAAAATAACAGCATCAACATCGTTGCTCAATTCATCACAAAGTGTTGAAAGGGTATTATCATCTAGTAAGTCATCACTATCTAAAAACGTTATATATTCTCCAGTAGCTTGTTGTATGCCAAAATTCCTTGCAAAAAGCGTTCCGGAGTTTTTAATTGCAAAAAGCTTTATGCGTGAATCTTTTTGCACATAAAATTCTGCAATATGTTCGCTAGAATCTGTCGAACCATCATTAACTAATATCAATTCCCAAGAATCGGCTTTTTGATGCAAAACAGAATTGATACATTCATCCAAATACTTTTCTGCATTGTAGAAAGGACAAATTATAGAAATAACGCGTTTCATTTGTTCTTTCTCCTGTATTTTAAAAACTCGCTTATGACAATAACCCTTAGTTTGATTTGTCGAATAGAAAAGAAATCAATTTTCCTAATTGTCTTAATTTCTTTATTTACGAAATCGATCGTGTCTTTTGTTGAAAAATCGGTCATAATACGTAAAAAAATATGCATACAACCTCTTGCGCTATTGTGTTTCGAAACATTCCAGTGATTCTTTTTAGAAAATACATATCTATCCAAAAATGCATAATATGCATCAATTCTTGACTTAAGAGGTCTCACGTTATTTTTATAATGAACTATGCTTCCTTCTCTTTGAACATAATAATAAAGAACATCTTCAATTGTACTAATAGATTTTGCTTCGCCAAAAATCCGATGAACAACCCATTCATCTTCATGAAGTCTACCAAGTGGGAATCTTATGTTATCAAATAATTTTCTGTTGTACAGTTTATTAACTGTTATAACAAAGGAAATGCGGTTCTTATCAAACGCAATCTTTGAAATCTCTTTTTTATCATATATTTTTGATGAAAATAAATACTGTTTATTTTGAACAGACAATATTTCACCTTCTTCATTAGTGAAAGCAAAATTGCAACAAGATAAATCACTATCATTGTCTTTAATTGAATTATATAAACGTTCTAAAAAGTTAACGTGAACAAAGTCATCACTATCAATAAAACAAACATAATTGCCTTTGGCTAAATCTAACCCTACATTTCTCGCGGACGAAAGACCGCCATTTATTTTGTGGACAACTTTTATTCTGTCATCCTTTTTTTGATAATCGTCACACATGAGTCTGCTATCATCTGTAGATCCGTCATCAATAAGAAGCAACTCAAAATCAGTGAACGTTTGCGACAAAATGCTTTGGACACATTTCTTTAAAAACCGTTCTACGTTATAAACGGGAACTATTACACTAATCAACGGCGCCATTTTCCCCTGCCCTTTAATTTTCTTAAAATTCGGAAAATGAATTTTCTACTAACCTTTTCGTATTCATCACTATTTTGCTTATGTCTCAGCAAGGACTTTTTAAGAGACAGTTCTCTGTTCTTTTCTATTAATTTCTTTGGATTATCAATACTAAAAACACGATAAATAAATTTACAAGCCTCATCTATCACTTTTTCATATGAAAAATGTTTTTGAAATACGGGCTCTGCGATAATTGACTTATATAATTCGTCGTTGGTATCTATCTCTATAATTCTTTTCAATAAATCTTCGTCTGATTTGTAATCACCTACAAAAATAAAGCGTTTAGGATTAAAAATCTCTTTAACATGCTTTGTGCCATAAAAAATAGGAATTTGATTGGCCGTAAACGAATGAACTATTTTTTCATTAATAAACCAATCTTTATCAAGCGATTGTATAGTCAAGCTAAATTTGCACTTTTTCTGAAGTTCATATTTTGAATTATTGTTGTTCAGATAATTTACCGTTTTACCATCTTGTTGATTATTTAAATATGAACCGGCAGATTCTACGCGTTTGTAATTGTTAAGTAAATCAAAGTATTTTTTTCTTGAAACATCTATTCCATCATGTGAATAAACCATATCGCAAAAGAACTCTTTTTCGTTAAATACATTGACAGCATTGACTTTTCTGTTTTGCAAGTTAAACATTAAATCTGTGTATTTATAAATAAATTCTGGATAATAACAATACCTATCGCCAAAAGAATATGGTTCAAAACCAAAACAATAATCAAACAACATAAAATCGGGTGATAACCCTTCTGTAATAAATAAAATTTTGGTAACATTGTTATCCTTGGCGGCTTCAAAAATAAAATCTCCAAAAACACCATAAAAAATAAAATCTGGGTTATTATTATCAATCACTAATAAAATGTTGCTTTCTCTTAGGTATTTATTATCATTCAAAAGAGGACCCAAATCAGAAATGGAGAAATCTGGATAGAAATTTTTAAATGCTATCTTAATAATTTTGTTTTTTTCTGTCATATCAATTACCCAATTCTTTTATAAAATCTTCTATATCAACAAATTTTTCTTTGCGTTCTTTAATTATGTTTAACGGCCAATTCCACCATGTAATTTTAATGTAATTTTAATTAATTTTTTAATTGTTACATCATCAAAGCGAAATTTAATAACATTTGCAGGTACACCACCAAGCACCGAATATGGAAGAACATCTTTGGTTACAACTGCGCCCATACCAATTATTGCTCCATCTCCAATTTTCACGCCGCCCTTAATGATAACTTGCTTGCCAATGCATACAT
>AUXO014311587.1_pt1 | contig 17964 bp, 19 predicted proteins | sample 768731 | NCBI WGS metagenome assembly AUXO01 (sample SAMN02715735, study PRJNA202380) | gut metagenome | biome: sheep rumen | host: Ovis aries | place: New Zealand: Palmerston North
AACATAGAAATATGTAGTCAAACATACTCAAAAGTGGACACAATTAAGCCTTTTGAGTATGGACTTAACAGTAGGTTTCGAGCCCGAATTTGAGCATATTTGTATACAAATGACATTGTTTTATAAGGAGATTTTTATGTTTAAAATAGTTTTATTAACAATTCTAGCTGCAACTTCAATTAATTTGCAAGTTCCAAAAGAAAATAAAGTCATAATAGAAAAAAAAGACCCTGCAGTTTTTACTTTTAGAGATGATGGTTTTACTATCAAAGCTCCAGAACATATAGACGATAAAATAATTATAAAACCAAAATATAATTTTGATTATGACTACGATTTAAAAGAAAACGAATATAAATTTATTTTATTGAGCAATGAAAAAATTTACGATTTGTAATAGAAAGAGGGTATTTCCCTCTTTCTATTTTTGTCATAAAAAGTTTTAAATGAATTAAAAGATTTAAAAGAAAATATAATATCTTATAAAGATATATCCTTTTAGAGGTGATTAATATGACAAATTTAAAAAATATGATTAAATATTCGCTTGACAATGAAGTTGGAGGAGCAAATGCTCAAACAATCTTCATAATTGGAGCAAGCTGTGCAGTTATTGTTGTAGCTTACGGTATAAGAACAAGAGTATATAACTGGATTAAAATGGTTGAAAAAAGAGAATCTCTAACTCTTAATAAAGCAGAATAAAGGAGTTGATATATATGAAATTAATAAAACATTGTTTAAATAATGAAAATGGAGGACCTCATTTAGATGCTATTATAGCTCTAACAGTAGGATTCATTATCACATCTGGAATATGGGCTGTTGGAAGAATGATTTGGTTCTTATATTACGATACTCCAAAAGCACCAGTTATTGATAGAGTTGGTGAAGGTGCTCAATCTGTAATCGTTGGAACACAGTAATAAGGAGGGATAAATAAAATGAATTTAAAAAATAAAATATTATATTCTTTAGATAATGAAAATGGTGGACCATCACTTGAAGTTTTATTCTTATGTATAGTGTCCCTCGGAGCATTTGCAGCTGTTTTAACCTTAATAAAACCAAGAGTCCACGAATTAAACAGAAAAACTATCAATTTCCTAGCAAAAGGAAATGGTTTTCAAAATACTGGAGCATAAAAATAAGAGGGTTTAAAACCCTCTTATTTTTTTCATTACTTTTGAGTATTAAAATACTTATTAATAAAAGTATTAATTGAATCCATATCTTCTCCCATTTCTGAAGAAGTATCAATACTTCCTTCTGGAAGGAAAAGATAATTTTTGTTTTCATCAATAATAAGATTTCCATCTTTATCTCTTTGAACAGGTTCTTGTTCAAAGTCACCAGTAATAATTCCAAACATATCAGTAGCTGAATATTTATAGTAATAGTCAGTACCCCTAATATCATTAACTATTGGATTGTATTCAATAATAAAGTTACCAACAAGTTTTGTTACTGATTCTCCAAGAGTAAATCTTTCATTGTCAATACCTTCTGCTGTCTGATAAATATATTCAAGTTCCATTGATTGTCCTTGAATATATAAAGCATAAGACTTAAGCATATTAGTATAAAGTTCTTCATAGTCAGCATTTTTATCACTAGGAGCATTATTTTCCATTCTAGAAATAATTTCTCCTTCAGCAACAATTATATTAGAAAGTTCTTTCTTTTCTGCTTCAGAATAAGAAGAATAATCTCTAGAAATTTTTGCTGTATTATCAAAAGCTACCATATTTTCAATAAATGCATCATTTTGTTCTATTAAAAATCTCCCATATTCATTTTCATAATTATAATCATAAAAATAAATAGTAAAACCAGTAGTATAGTTAAAATACTTGTAGATGGCAAGTAAAAGTAAGAAAATAGTAACAATTACAAGACATATAATTCCTAAAACTTTTAAAATTTTTTTAGTTTTAGAAGGTTTCTTTTCTTTAACTTTTAGCTCTTTAGTTAGTTTATTACTCATAAAAAACCTCCTTACTCAACTTTTTCAACAAGACCATATTGTCCAAGTATTTCAACAGAATCTTCATAATTTAAAGGAAGTACAGTCATTTTAATGTAATTTAAATTATCTCCTGAACCAAAAGCATCTCCATTTAATCTACTTAAATCAACAAGCCAATTCCAATCATTTGAATAAACAAGAACTAAGAATCTATCACCATAATCATTTAAAATATCACATTGAATTTTATCCTGACATAACCATTTCAAAGAATTCCAAGCTCTATCAAAAACTTCTGTATCTGAAAATACTTCACTGTACCAAATAGCATTATCAACACCAATAAGACCATCTTTATACATATGATAAGTAAATTTCCAAGCATTTGAAGCAGTTTTTACGTTTTCTTTTGTTAAAGTCTTAGGAACTGTAATTGTTAAAGTTTTATTTCCATCAATTTTTTCTCCATTAGAATCAACATAATCGCCTCTTTCAATTGTAGCAACATCTTCTAATGCAAGATATTTTTCACTTGTAGTATTTTCTGAAATATTCAAAGTAGTATCTAAAAGATTTTCATTATCTTCTTCTTTAACAAGGTCTTGATTCATAAGTCCTTCATAATAATAAGTAATAACATTTTCATTTACTCCATATGAAAAGATAGAACCAAGAGATAAATACTGAAGTCCAAGAGCCTCTAAATAAGTAACTCCCCCTTCAGGTTCTTTATATCCGTAAAGCCTATTTATAGTATCTTGATTAAAAGAAATGTCTGATATTGTATCTTTCTGGAATCCTAAAAATACTACTAAAAATAAGACTATTAAAGACAATATAGAATATTTAAAATTAGAATCCTTTAAAGATTTTAAAAAACTTTTCACTAAAATAACCTCTTTTCTTTTTGAATTTTTTTATAATAATCTATATATTATATAAAGAATACTACAAAAAAAGAACATTTAAAATAAAAAATTTGCTTAACTAAAAAAGAAAGGATTTTTTATATGGATTATTTCAATAATACGTTAAAAACAGACTTCAAAGAAGTCACTTTTGATTTTCCTATAAAAGAAGTAGTTCTCTATAAAGGAATGTACATTGTACTTATATCCCCTTTAGATAACCTTGAGTATCCATTAAATGTATATGGAGTAAATAATCAAGGAGATATAATGTGGAAAATTAAGTCTTTTAATGGAGAACAAATAATCTTTGATAAAATAGAAATAAATATTTCTAATGGAAAATTATATTTAAAGGATATGAATCACTTTAAATATGTTGTAGATGCAGAAACAGGAGAAATCTTGTCAGGTAAAATCAGACCTTTAGAAGAAGATTCTTTTCAAGAGGATAAAAAATCTCCTATAAGTAAAGTAAAATCTGCAGCAACTTCATCAAAAAATATGATTGATAAAGCATCTTCATTTAACCCTAAAACAATTCTCATAATTTCTTTTATAATAATTGTATTTTTGTTATTTAAATTAATGGGAAAAAGTATTGAGATAAACTCTCTTAATAAAAAGAACACAGAACTTTCAAATCAAATAACAGCCTATGAAGAAGCTTTAGTTTTACAGGAACAAAAACTTAAAACTTATGAAGATTTAATTCTTAATTTAAGAGAAAATTCATCTGGTCTACAATCTTCTCAAACTCAAAATGGAGTAACAATTATAGATAGTAACCAAACACAAGAAACTCAAGAAGCACAAGAGACACAAGAAACTACTCCTACAAGAGAAAAGCAAGTAAATAGCGGAGTTTCAACAGTAATTGATGTAATTGATTCAATTATTGGAAATGTTTCATCTGGAACTCCTACAACAATAGAAGATGTAAACAAACCTAAATATCAAGAAGGTTACGCAGTAGAAAGTATTATAGATGGACAGAGAATGACTATTTCAGATGGTGTGGAGACAATTAATGTTAAACTTATAAGTGTTTCAGAATGTAAAAAAGAAACATTAGAAGCATTATTCCCTGTTGGAAGTCAAGTATTTGTAGAAACTGATTCTAAAAAGTACGACGAAGATGGATATCTTCTTGCTTATGTTTGGTCAACAGAACCAAATCCAAATAATATGAATACTATGGCAAATTACGTAATATTGAAAAACGGTTATGGAAAATTTGTTATGGAATCCCCAAACATTAAATATAACAGATTTTTCTTCTAATAAAAAAGAGAGGCTTTAAAGCCTCTCTTTTATTTTATATGAGTATGATTCTTTAAATGTTCGCTACAATATTCGTGTTCACCCTCACACTTCGAACAATATCTAAATTCAAGATTTGGGTCATCAAGTTCAGTCTTTCCACAAACACAGCACCTATGATAAGCTTTCTTCACTTCAGAACTTGAATCATCCATAATCTTTCTAGGTTTCATCTTTACAACATTATCAGAAGCTTCTTGATTTTTTACAGCTTTCTGAACAACATCTCCAAATCTCTTTAACATAGAATTAAGATTCTTTTGCCTATCTCTTGTTATCAAATAAAAGAATACAAAGTTTAGAATAGATAAAATTCCTTGAACACCAAGACCAATACCTAAAACACCACCAATAATAAAGTTAATAACGATATTTATAACACTTATTACTCCATAAAGAATTCCAAGCCATTTCATCTTAATAGGAATAATCATCCATAAATTTATCTTAAAATCTGGGAAAAGAAAAGCAAAAGCTAAAAACATTGTACTAAGAATTGGTCCAAATCCTTGAGAAATTGTTTGACCAGTTATTAAATACACGATTAAGCTTCCAATAAAATTAAAAAATAGACCGCCAAAGATATAGGCATTATACCAAAACTTTCCCCAAATAGCTTCAAGTCCTTTTCCTATAAAAGAATAAAACAAAATACTAAACATAAAAAACAAAATACCTAAAACATCGAATTTATGAGAATCATATAAAAGATAAGAAACAAGTCTCCAAACTTCACCTTGCATAATCTTTGTAAAATCAAGAGCAAGGTAATTAGCATAAATTGTTTCGTCGGCAACATTTATAAAAAATCCACAAACAATAAATGCCATTATATAAAATGTAAGGTTAGGTATCGCAAATCTTCCAAGTTTACTTTCTAATTTCTTCATAAAAACCTCTTTTTCTTCATTATTTTTAAAAATCTATTTATAATTGTATCACAAAAACAAAATCTTTTCAATTAAAAACAAAAAACCTAAAAATTTTAATAGGATTTGGTCTATAATAAATATATAAGAAAAGTTAAGGAGTTTATTTATGAATATATATAAGAGATATTTTAAAATATTAAAACTTCAAAATATATCAGAAGAAAATATAAAAAACATTTTAAGAAATGTACATATAGAAAAAATAACTGAAGATATGGCTATAAGTATGGGAAAAATACTTGATAAAATATCTGAAAATGGCGGAAAAGTATCAGCAAGTTGTTTAGATGGTAAAAGCTTAAAAGAACTTAAAGTATTAAAAAAATCTTTAGATGAATTTTATTTAAATGGAAAGACTGTTCTCGAAGATGAAAACATAAAAAATATAAAATCTTTATATAAAGTTGTTCAAACAAAAGATTTTAATTTAATGACAAAAGAAGAAAAAACAAATTATTTATCAAAAATATATTCTAAGTATGAATCCCAATTAATTAATCTAATGACGATAGAACCTCCAGAGAAAAAAATGGAAGTTATAAATAAATATTTAGATGAAGAAGTTTTTGACGAAGAAGCATATTTAAAGAAACAAGAAACTCAAAAAGCTCTTAATATATTTAGAGAATTAGACCTTTTAAATTCTGGAAGAGAAAAACAAGAAAAATTAAGACTTGAAAAAGAAAAAGAAAACTCAATTCTTAAATCTAATGGACAAGAACCTATATATAATAAACAACTTGATAAGGTATATGAAGATAACAAATTGTCAAGAGACAAACAAGATTTCCTTAAATATGCTTATTTTAAAAAAGGCATAGATATAGAAGAATTTAAGAAAAATATGGGAAATGAAATATATAATTGTTCAGAAGAACAGCTCGAAAATTATGTAGAATTATGGGATAAATATCAAAGAAACTATATCTCAAGAGATGATTTTTATTATGGGAAGAATGTCGTTTTCAAAGAAGAAATATCTCAAGAATCAATAGAAGAAATAATAATTCCTATGTTACAAGAAGATACGTTAAGTAAAAAAGAAATCGATGAATGTATAAATTCTTCTATAGATGAAGGAGACGAATTTTTCAAAGAAGTAACAAATCTTGCTGTAGCAGCAGAAGAACACAACTATCCAGAGGCAGAAATAATGGAACTTATAAAAGATGCTGCAGATGAACCAATAGATAAAATTCACGAAGAGGTTGAACTTATCCAAGAAAAAGGTGATAACGAACTTGATGTGGATGTTTTAGATAATTTAAAAACAGATGAAATAAAAATAATCAGAGACTATGATTTAGAATGTGCTGATAAAAATTTTGAATTATAAAAAAGGAGGGTTTTAAAACCCTCCTTTTATTTTACATATAAGTCATAGATACGAAACAAACTTTTCCAGTTTCATCATCTACTTGATAAACAATATATTTAGATTCTTCATATTGATATGTATATATGGTTGATAATTCTCCTTCATAAAGAAAAGATTCATCATCAAAATCAAATCTTAAATCCCTTAAATCAGAATCAAATGTAATATCATCAGAAACAACAAGTTCATTATTAAAATCTAAAGCATCAAACTCAGCTCTAATAATATAACAATCACTAAAATTCATATCTTCTGTAGAATCATTCATTGCTGTTATATAAAATACATCTTCTCCATATTTTACTTCAACAGGAACACTATATTTATTAGGCTTAAGAATGTCTTCTTCTGGAAGAACAACCTCATATCCAGCATCTATAAGGTCATTAACTCTACAAGGAAATGTTATAGTATTCTCATCATTAGTTCTAAAAGAAAAATACTTTTCATCAAAATCCTTAAATTCAAATTCAGGAATTTCAATTACTTCTTCATCTTCTACAAAAGAATCCTCTTCAACTATTTCATCGCTAGAAAAATCAGAAGAAAAGCTATAATCTTCATCTTTTTTCTCAACAGCATTTTTTACAATATCATCTGGAATAGATACTGTTTCTTCCATATTATAATTTCCTATAGAAACATTGAAGTCATCTATATTTACTGTAAAATCAGCATCTTCAGTTGAAAGCATTTGCATACTTTCTGTTTCTCCAAGGACTTTAGAAAGCTTAGAACAAAAATCCACAAGAGAATTCGTTTCAATATTTATCATTGCAGGAAGAAGAGTATCTTTATAAACTAAATAATCAAAATCAAGATAAATATCTTTAAGCTCTTCTTTTTGAGCATCTGTAAGCTCAGGAATACTTAAACTAGAACTTTCAGCAGCTTCCTTAAATTCCTCTTTGTCAAAACTTGAAAGCATAGTAGTTAAAGTATCATAATTCATTCTTAAAGGAACTACATAAAAATCACCTTTATCAGAAGAATATTCTGTATATTCTTGTCCAACTAAAACACCGTTAGACAAGAAAACATTCATAACATAAGATGGATTGCTTTGAGAAGAAAGCTCTTCTTTAACAATTTCTCCAGTTTCAGAATCAACTGTATATTTAATTTTATTATTAAAATCTTCATACACTAAGTTTTCACTATCATCTCCAAAAAATAATAAAAACATAGAAGTTTTATCTTTCTTCAAAACATTTTTAGATATATTGTCTACTTTATAAGATGGACTTGTTTTTATTGTAATAAAAGAATTTCCACCACTGGAAACATTAAATCCAAGATTCATATTTAAAGTATAATTAGATGCTTGATTAAAATTAGCCAAAGAAGATTCGTAAACTTCAGATGTTGTTAGCTGTTTTTTACCACATCCAGAAAGAAGTAAAATAGCAAAACTTGAAATAATAAAACTTTTTAATATCTTTTTGAACATACTTATTCCTTTCTTTTTACAAATTATTTTATATAATATATAACAAGAAGAAAATTTATTTTTCTTTTTGTATTAAATAAAAGCTCTTTTGCTTTTTCGATTTTTAAAAGTATTTTTGCTCTTAGAAATCCTAAGTAGGAAGAATAAATACTTACATTTTAGGAAGGAGAAAAAATCTTTAAGATTTTAAATTAATTTATGAAAAGTTTCAGAAAAGAAATTATCGAAGCTTTAGAAAAAGAAGCTTTAACAAGACTTGAAATTAGAAACAAGTTAAACATTGATATGGAGGATAAAAAACTTTCTAACATATTTGAAAGAGATATAAAAGCTCTTCAAAAATATGAAATAATTGATAAGAATAAAGCTTATAAGTTTTACTTAAAAGTAGATAATTATTTTATAAGTAAAATCCATATGAGTTTTAATGGTAATGGATATGTAAAAGACTCTTTAACAGAAGAGCAAATGTTTATTTCAAAAAATAATTATATAAATGCCTTAAACGAAGACTTGTGTTTATGTACAAAAATAAAAGATAAAGAAATTGGTCTAAAGGCAGAAGCAAAAGTTCTAGTAGTTCTCGAAAGAAAACTTGAAAAGATTGTTGGAACTTTTATGGAATACGATGAAGAATATGGATTCGTAATTCCTGATGAAGAAAAAATAGACAAAGATTTCTATATCCCAAAGAAATCTAATAAAGGTGCCAAGTCTTATGATAAGGTACTTATAAATATTACAAAATACCCTGGAATAACCAAAGACAATAAAGTTATAAATCCAGAAGGAGAAGTTGTTGAAATTTTAGGAGTAGTTGGTGAAAAAGGAGTAGACAGCATCTCTGTAATTAAAGAAAAAGAAATAAGAGAAGAGTTTCCTTCAGAAGTAAAAAGAGAAGCATCTGAGTACAACCTTAATATAGATGAAGAAACCCTAAAAGATAGAGTCGATTTAACAAATGAAACAATCTTCACAATTGATGGAGAAGATGCAAAAGATTTAGACGATGCAATATCAATAAAAAAGACTGAAAATGGATTTGAACTTGGTGTACACATTGCAGATGTATCACACTTCGTTCAAGAAAATTCAGAAATAGATAAAGAAGCTTATCTTAGAGGGACAAGTATATATTTAACAGATAGAGTAATTCCTATGCTTCCAAGAATTTTGTCTAATAATTTATGCTCTTTAAATGAGAAAGAAATAAAACTTACCCTTTCAGTTGTTATGAATGTTTCAAAAGATGGTAAAGTAGTTGATAGTAAAGTTTTCGAAAGTTATATTAAATCAAATGAAAGACTTACTTATACAGAAGTTTTCAAATATTTGAATAATGAAGAAAATAAAATAAAAGACGAAAAAGTAAAAGAAGATTTGCTTATAGCAAAAGAGCTTTGTGAAATTTTAAAGCAAAACAGAATAAAAAGAGGAAGTATTGAATTTGACTTTGCTGAACCAAAAATCACTTTGGATGAAAATGGTGAGGTTATCGATATCGAACCTTATAAACACACAATTGCAAATGATATAATTGAAGAATTTATGTTACTGGCAAACGAAGAAATTGCTAAAAAATTTAAAGAAATTCCATTTATTTATAGAATTCACGATAAACCAAGAGAAGAAAAATTTGAAAATTTCAAAAAGATAGCAAGACTTTATGGATTAAATCCTATGGATGAAATTTCTTCGAAGTCAATTTCAAAGTTTATAGATGAAAACAAAGATGACCCATCTATTGAAGTTTTAAAAACACTTCTTCTTCAATCAATGCAACAAGCAAGATATTCAAGAAATCCTTTTGGTCACTTTGGTCTTTCTTTAGAAAACTATTGTCATTTTACATCTCCTATAAGAAGATATCCAGACCTTTGGATTCATAGAATGATAAAACTTTACTTAAAAGGACTTTTTGATTCAGAAGGAATGAAAGAAAAATATTCTATCCTTTCAGAAAAAGTAGCAGAGCATTCAAGTAGAGCTGAAAGAATTGCACAAGATGCTGAAAGAGAACTTGACAAAATTAAAATAGCTGAATATATGAGCAAAAATGCTGGAAAAGAATTCTCTGGTTCAATTAAAAGCTTTAACAAATACGGTATATATGTATTCTTAGACAATACAGTTGAAGGCTATTTTAAACCAAAGAATTTCTCCTTTGATGAAGAAACATTTAAAGCAAAAATTGGAGATAAAGAAATTTTTATAGGAGACAGACTTGTATGTACTCCTGTTTCAATAGGAAAGAATAAAGAAGTTGTTTTTGAACTTGTAGAAATGTAAAGATATAAGGAAGAGAGATTTTTTTCTCTCTTCCTTGTTTTTATGTTAAAAATATGTTAACCTATTAATATAAATTAATTTCTAAGAGGTGCCTTTATGGGAATGTATGACACTATTGAAAGTGAACAAGTAAAATGTTTTTATATACCATATTTTTGTGCAGACGAAATAATGGGAACTGGAATTTATCATAGTGGTGGACAATTAAACTATTATGGAATTGGAAGTAAGATTCCTTATAAGACAAAATGGTATGATTATTCAAAAGATTTTGGAATTTATTCTTATTGGTATTATTCAAGACCTTCTGAGGACGATAAAGAAACTTTAGATTATAGTCCAACCTTCATTGTCATAAGAGATGGAAAAGTAGAAAAAGTAATAGAAGGTATTGAAAATATAAAGGAAAAAGATGTAAAAGGATTAAATCATATAATAAATTCTCACGGAAGTTTTTTAACTGTAAAAACAGTCCAAGATTTCTTTAATTTAAGAGAAGATTATTATACATATTACGATATATATAATCAGTTGACAGAAGAAACAAATAGAATAATGAATGAAATGATGCATTATGTTCATATGTCAAATGGAGCAAAACCAATAGAAGAAGGCTTAACAAAAGAAATTATAGAAAAGAAAATAAAAGAATGTCATAAACTTTATGATAAGAAAGATAAAGAAATTGAAAAAGACAGAAAACGTCTATATGAAACTTATCTGAAACCTTGGTTTTCAGAAAAAGAAGAAATTGACCCTATTGTAAGTGACTTTGGAGCACTTCTTGAATGTCTTGAAAAGAATAGAAATTATGTAATAACGCATACAACAACTGTTCCTCTTGAAGGTTTTGAGCAAAAAAGGTATCAAGAAAGAAAAGAAGGTTTCTATTCTATGTGCGGAAAAATAAAAGAAATAAAAGAAAAAGAACCACAGGTAATAGAAACTTATAAAATTTGGCAAAACTTAAACAAAAAAGAAATCAAAGACCTAGATGATTTAATAGATAGAATACAAAAAGGAAAAGAGAGCATTTAAGCTCTCTTTTTTTATTCTCCAAACAAATCTCTAAAAGAAAAATCTTTTATGTTATATTGTTTTCTAAGTTTATTAATGTAAGAATTTGCATCAAAGTAAACAGAATAGTTTCTCAAATCTTTTTTTAGATTTAAAGTAACTTTTCCATTCGTTGAAAAACCATAATTTTTCAAAGTGTCTTTATCTATTACAATATTTTTCAAATTTAAAATCGTAAATTTATAATAATAGCTATTTTCTTCTATAACTTTCAATTTTAAACCTTTTTTCTTTTTTGAAAAAATCCAAGAATCATTTTTATATTCAAAATAAATTACATCCCCAACATCTAAATCTTTTAAAAGACTAGTTTTATTTATCTTTGTAATCTCAGGAATAAAAACAACTTTTCCATCTCCATAATCTTTTAATGTTCCAGAAATTGGATATAAAGAACTATACATATATCTAATTGCATTTGATAGAAAAAAGAAAATAACTAAAAGAACTATGAAAAGCTCAAAACCTTTAAAGAAAGCTTGATGTTTTTTCTTCGTTTTCTTTTCATATTGTCCAAATAATGAATTTTTTTGCCTTTTTTCTTTTAAAGAAAGCTTCTTAGGAGTATTTTCTTCTTTCTCTAAATTATCTTCAGCCTCTTTTATAGAAGAATCAGAAAGATTTTCAATATCTTTTAACAATTCTTCGTTTGTTTTTTCTTCTTCTACAAAAACATCTTTTTTAGATTCTTTTTCTTTTTGTTTAAGCTCTTTATTCTTTTTTAAATTTTTAAACTCAGAAATAAGCGTTAAAAGCATAAAAATCTCTCCTTTCATATATAGTATATATGTTTTTTTTATAAAAAAAATTTAATATAGTTTTATACTTGATTTTTAAAAAATTTATATATATAATAGATATATAAAAGATATAAGAAAGAAAGGATGTATAAAAAATGGCTAGAATAATTGGTGTTGATAGCGGAAAGTATGCAACAAAAGTTTTACTTTATTCTCCTACAGGAGCACATAAGAAATTTTCATTTAGAACAAAGATGGACGATACTCAGGAAGATAAATCTCAGGGGTCTAAAAGCTGTGTTCTTGAATATGGAGATAGAAAGGTTCTAATTGGAGACGAAGCTGAGACAGCAGATTATGATAAGAGTAAGGCTAAAGATATTCATAAGCTTGCTACTTACGCAGCTATTGCTCAATCAGTTGAGAACGGAGACCACGTAATTCTTGCTTGTGGTTGTCCTCTTGTTATTTTTAATAACGTAGAAGAAAGAAAATCTTATAAGGACTTTATGTGGGATAAAGGCGATATTAATGTAAAGATTAACGGAAAAGAAAAGAACTTTATCATCGATAATGTAGTTGTTTGTCCTGAAGGTTCTGGAATTATCTATAAGAATCCTAATAGATTTAAGAAGGTTTTAGTAGCTATCGTAGATATCGGTGGACTTAATACAAACTGCTGCATTTACGACTGCTTAAGCCCTGTTAGGTCAACATCTTTCACAACTAATCTCGGTGCAAATGTTATGAGAAACGAGTTGAAGCAGAAACTTAATAGTGTATTTAAGGATGCTAATATTAATGATTGGCAGATGGAAGATATTATTAGAAAGGGATACATTAAGTCTAATAAGGAAGAGTCTGCAATTATCATTGATGAATTTTTACAGAAGCACGTTGCTGCAATTATGCAGGAATGCACAAAGAAGGGATGGGATATCAAGAATATTGATTTCATCTTTACTGGTGGCGGAGCTCTTCAGTTTGAAAGAGAAATAAAGAGAATTATTCCTGATGCTGTAATTGGAGAGGACGCAGATTGGGAAAATGTAGAAGGATTTGCAGAAGTAGGTGCTGCATATGTCAACAGATAAGGAATATCTAGACAGAGCACTGGACTTTTCAGATGATTTCGAAGAAGAAAAGCCAGAAAAGACAGAAGAACCTAAAACAATAGAAAAGAAAGATAAGAAAGAACTTAAAAAGTACGAAGGAAGAAAGAACGTTACTTCTGTTCAAAAAAAGAAGAAACAAACTTCTACTAGAGTTCAAAAGAAGCTAGTTTCCATTTCTGAAAAGAATAAACAAGTCTTAGATATTCTTGAAAACTTAGACAAGAAATATACTTCAGAGTCTGAATACATATGTCAGGCAATTATAGAAAAATTTGAGAGAGACTCTTCAAAAGACGAAAAGAGCTTAAAAGATTCTATTAAAGAAGTTCTTGAAGAAATGGTAGGTGAAAAATTTATTGTTATGAAGAGTTCTTCTGATGTTGTAATTCCTACTACCTCTCCTGCAACTAATATACAACCAAAAGAAGAAATTCCTACAAACAATAATAATAGTGATAGTGCTGACCTCATTAGAGGAGCTCTTGATATGTGGGATGAAGAATAAAAAAGGAAGCGTATTTAACGCTTCCTTTTTGTTTATTCAGCTAACTCAAAAGATGTACCAAGAAGTCTGGTCTTAACCCTATTTTTAATATGACCTCTAGGCATAGTCTCTAAAGTCTTTAAATCTTCAACAACATCATCAACGTATCTTGAAAGGTTAACATCTCTTTCGACTGTAAAACTTACAAGCTGACGATTTGTCCCAATTAACTTAGGAAGTTCAGTAATGCACTCAGCATTATCAATGAACATCGGATAACTAATTCCTATATATTCCATAAGATAATCAGAAAGTTGAATTCCAGCTTTAACCTGTTCAGCAAATGAACACTCTTTCAAAGGAACTCCTTTGTAAAGAATCTGAAAATCAGTATTACCTAAAGCATCTTTGAAAGAAAATGTAATATCAGGAACCTTCTTTTCAATTCCAATCTCTGAAAGGATTGTTTCGTAGAACTCTTCTACATAATCAAGGTTCTTTTCAATATCTTTATTTTCTTCTGTAAGCTTCTCAATATCAGCCTCATTTTCAGCAATCTTAGTTAAAGCATTATTGTACATACCAAATCTTTCAATAGCCTGAGCTCTCTGAGCTTTCTGTTCCATAAAAAGCTTAACAAGATTTTTGTTTGCTTCGCTTGGATTATTAGAGTATTCGTCCATAACAGTTTCAAAAGCAGCAGATTCAGTATAAATAATACCCTTGATATTGTACTCATCAGCTGGCATCTCATAAGCATCAACCATTTTAAGCTTCTTAATTTCAGCTTTAAGTTCTTTAATCATATCTTTATTCTGCTTAATGTTATCTTCAAAATGCTCTCTAACAGTTTCAATATCCTGTTCCTCAAGCTCGTCAATCAAAGCATTAAAAGCTTCTTCAGACATACTAGAAAGAATATCTTCAGTACTAATACCTTTCATTGAAATGAATTTGATAAGCAAAGCCTTGGCTGCAGAAATGGATAAAGAAGAAAGATATTTAGGATTAATAAGAGACAAAAATACATCCTTATCCCAAAGTTTCTTCCATTCAGTAGACTTTATTTCTCTGTGGTCAACAAAAAGTGTTGAAGTCTGTTTACCTGTAGCTGTTACATTAAAAATTCTCTTAAATACAGTATTAATATTGTCTACTCTAGCCTCAATCTCTACAAATGTTTCAGTTGAAATTTCACCAGCCTTAGAAAAAGCAACTTTACTGTTGGCATTTCCAAAAGCATCTGTATAACAAAATACAAAAGCAACTGCATCTAATATAGTAGATTTTCCAGCTCCATTCTGACCAATAATTTCGCTTGTATCATCAAAATCAATGAAAAGCTCACCTTCAATTCCCATAAAGTTATGAAGTTTCATAGATTTGATTTTGATTATATCAGCATCTAAATAACTAGTCATCATTTTCCTCCTAAGATATATAGAATATAAATCTATATTATTATATTATTCTTTAAGAAAATAAATAAACAAAATAAAAATAAAAATTAGAATAATTACAAGTTTTTTTAAATATAAGATATATTATTCTAGCAATAGCTATAAAAATATTGATTAGAAAATAAAAAAATGATATATTATAAAAGGAAATAAAGGAAGAGGAATGTTAGTATGGCAAAAAATCAATTTAAATTTAAAATAGAAAATAACAAATACTACAAACTTGGATTTTTAAACTGGAAAGAAATAACAAAAAGTGATTATATAAATGAACTTGATAAAGATATTTCCAATATAGGAAGAACCCAAAATTTTAATTTGTTTAAATATTTAAACGATAAATATGAAGTTGATTTCTATAATGGAAAATCAACTTATGGTGAAGAAGTTTCTTGTCAGTTTACAAATTGGGATAATAATTTAATGGAAACACAAAACGGATATGCAGGAAATTTATCTTTCACAATCTTAATCAAATCTAAAAAAAATGGAAATCCTCTTGCTCAAACACAGTTTAATACGTTTTTATCTCTTCAAAAGAAGGTTTCAAAAAATCTTTTACAGATGCTTTTTGAAAGAGCTTATTCTGGAACATTTGAAAATCCTTGGCTTGAAGAAGATATTTATAATGAGATGAAAAGCTGTGGAATTGTAAATCAGGATGCTGAACTTACTTTTTGTTGCGAAACTTGTAACCAAAAGTTCAATTCTTTAAATGAACTTTTAGCTCATCTAATTGATGAAAACCACTATGATAACATATTATATTTACATAGGAATAATCCAGAATTTGGAAATATATATAAGAGATTACTTCCTTTTAAGAAAGGAGAAAATTAAAATAAAATGACAAAAGATACAAAAGATACTAAAACTAAAGTTCAAAATACAGAAAAAAAGGATATAAAAAATGAAGTACAGCAAGAAATAATGTCTTGGATAAAAGCAGGAATTATAACTTTATTTGCATATATTTTTATAAACTTTTTTATATTTACAGCAAGAGTTGATGGTCCATCAATGCTTTCAACTTTTACACACGGAGATTTAATCTTTGTAAATAGAATAGCTTACTCAAGAACTCTTCCAGAATATGAAGATGTTGTAATTTTTACAAGTAATACAAGAGGATATGAATTAATAAAAAGAGTAATTGGTCTTCCTGGTGACCATATTGTCGTAAAAGATGGTCAAGTATATAGAAACGGAACTCTTTTACAGGAACCTTACTTAGATGATGGAATTGTTACCGAAGGAGATATAGATACAATCGTAAATGAAGGTTTTATATTTGTTATGGGTGATAATAGACCTAATTCAGCAGATTCGAGAATTGACGAAATAGGTCAGGTATCAATGGATTCTGTAAAAGGAAAAGTATTCTTAAGAATAATTCCAAATCCTAAATTCTTTTAAAAAAATAAAAAGGTGGTTTTAAACCACCTTTTTTTATGCAATAAAAAAGCCTGCATAAAGCAGACCTTTTTAAAATTATTCAATTTTCTGACTTCTTGTAGAAGCCCTTAGTACCTCTGAATTCAAGAACAGCTTTCTCATCCTTTACTCCAAGAAATTCACATTCCTTGCTAATAAAGTTCTGGAAGTTATATTCGCTAGAGCCGTCCTTTGAATATCTACCTTGTTTACCACTCAAATTGATGTAGTAATGGAAGTCTTTTCCATTTACAAGGCAATCCACATAGATTCTACGAGGATTATCAGAAGGCCAAGATGCCATTTTCTTAATGGCGATATTGAGATTGTCATTGGCAACATTTGCACCAACACCAATTTCAATTTTTGTTGAAGATTTTACTACTTTTTTAGCTTCATAGTTACGTCCAAGAAACTGCTGACAAACATTGTTCATCCAAACAATATCTTTACTGGAAATCTTAGCTCCAAGATTTTCAAGCTTTTCAACAAAAGCTCTAACATCTCCATCAATAGTAATAACCTGACCATTGACATTAGCTTCTCTTAACCAGTAGCCAACCTCTCTAGGATTTCTTGAAGAAAGTAAATTAAATCTAACAAACATTCTTTGTACCTTTCTGTCATTGTGACCGAATGGAAAATTGATTCTTCCCTTTTTTATATAATTAATAGTTTCTAATTTATTATATTTATATTATATCACTTTTAAAACTATATTTTTAGACTTTTATGAAAAATAAAATTTATTAAATTTTGCAAAAATACTTGACATAACAAAAAAGAAGTCCTTTTAGGGCTTCTTTTTAAAATTAAATTAAGTTAACTTAAGTTAAGTAAAATCAATATCTTCTTCGTCAGGAGCATTCATAGTTCCAAAATCATCATCTCCTGGCTCATCATCTCCATCATTTCCCATTGAAAATACCTGTTGAGGGATAAATCCATCAAGGAAATCATTAGAATTATCAATTTCTACTTTAATATTATTAGCTTCTTCTTCATATACAGCTGTTTCATCTATTTCTTTATCATCGATAGTAATCTTATTGTCAACTATATCATCAAAAGGACTTTCATCATCTTCTTTTATTTCTAAAGGATTAATTTCAGGTTTAACTTCTTCTTTTTCAACTTTTTCAACTTTTTTTACAGGAGCTTCATTTTCTAAAGGCTTTACTTCTTTTTCCTTAACTGAAGAATCTATGAACTTAGTATCTTCATCTTCATCCTTAAAAGCTTCTTTAGATTGAATAAGCTGTGTCTGAATTTCATCAAGTTCTTTAGAATTAATTATCTCTTCTTTACCTTTATTTTTTGGAGGCTGAGAAGAAATAAAGTCTTTCTTAAGTTCAATAGGCTGTAAATTATAGAATTTAATACCAGTCTTTATATTAAACTTTTT
>AUXO017772773.1_pt1 | contig 17961 bp, 15 predicted proteins | sample 768731 | NCBI WGS metagenome assembly AUXO01 (sample SAMN02715735, study PRJNA202380) | gut metagenome | biome: sheep rumen | host: Ovis aries | place: New Zealand: Palmerston North
GCCACCTTGCCAAGGTGGAGGTAGCGAGTTCGAGCCTCGTAATCCGCTCCAGCAATGAAAAAGACCGTATACTTATTTATCGTATACGGCTCTTTTTATACGGCGCTATAGCCAAGTGGTAAGGCAAGGGACTGCAACTCCCTGACCCCCGGTCCGAATCCGGGTGGCGCCTCCAGATTGGACAGCGGACGAGAGGCATGATCTCTCGTTTGCTGATTCCATTAAACAGACAGAATGAAAGCAAGCTGTGAAGTATATAAAAAAATCAAATCCCCTTTGAACTGTAGCCACGGACTGCACATCGTGCCACAGATACAAAAGGGACTTGACAAATGTATCATTATCCTGTATAATGAAACACAGGAATAAGAAGCATTCACTAAGTCGCCCAGATAGCTCTTGTATCTGTGCCGATTATGCTGAATTTAAGGTCTGCAAACCTTAAATTCAGTGTGGGTGCTGATTTTTCTTATCTAATTATAAACAAAACAGAGCCATTTGTCAAGAGATTTTTCAAAATTCCCCTTTTTCTTTTCAGAAATCACTGATTAGCCCTTTAATATCGGGCTGTCGGTGGTTTTTTTGTATCTCCTCGTGACGGGTCGGAGCCGCCACCCCCGATTTTGATAATAACATTTGTTTATATATTTATATAATAGTGTAGTCGTTCTCTTTCGGAAAGGGTACTCTCACCTTAACGGAAAATCCACCCTGTCCATAGGGAAAAACTAAGTTCTATGCGGTTTGAGGCCGTTGCCACTTTACTTTTGTTACAATGTAAAAAAAGCGGACGGCAAGCCATCCGCTTTTGTATATCACTGGTCAAACATCTTCCAGCAGTACCGTCATCACATTGCGCATATGTTCATCCAGAACATGACCGTATCTGTTAAGGGTAAATTCAACGCTCGTATGTCCTACGATCTCACTGACCGCCTTTATGTCTGCCCCCTTTTCGATACCACGGGTCACAAAGGTGTGACGGAGTGTATGCATTGTATAGGCACTGTTATCAATGCCTATGCGTTTCAGAAAACGCTTGAACGCCTTTTCCACTGTTCCCGTGTCCGCATAGTTTCCGAGATTGTTGAGGAATATCTGATCCCTCATTGATATGTCGGCATTGCGCTTTCCATAGTAGTCAATATCGTTCCTGCGCTTGTGTACATCAAGGAGGATGTCACGTACTCTGTCGGTAAATGCTATGTCTCTGCGTGATTTGTCCGTTTTCGGGGTGTTTATGTACATCTTTGTGCGGCTTTGGATATTCGGATTGCTGTTCTCCACCCTTTTCGCTGTCCTCCGTATATGGATGAGCTTCTCGTTGAAATCAATATCCGACCACCTGAGAGCGCACACCTCTCCGTTCCTTAGTCCGAACACAAGGGCAAGCCAGAAAGCAAAGCCGTAGTCAAGGTTATCATCGAGCAGGGCATTTACCCTGACCTTTGTTCCCTCTTCTACGCTTAGTACAGTCATTTCTTTTCTTATAAGCACAGGCAGCTCAACGCCGTTACACGGATTTATGGGGATATAGCCCATTATCACCGCCTTTTGAAGTGCTGAGGAAAGCAGACCCTTTGTGCCGTGCAGCGTTTTTACCGATAAACCGCCTCCGTATCTAAGATTTCCGTTTTCTGCCTCATCATTGAGAAAGTTCTGAATGTCGGAGACTTTCAACTCACATAAAGGAATATCCCCTATTTTAGGGATAATGTGCTTATGAACAGTCAGACGATAATCCTGCATGGTGGTCTCTCTTATGCGCATTGCCCGAAAAGAATACAGCCAGTAGGTGAGATATTCTGCAAGAGTAGTGTTATTGTCACAGGAAAAAACTTTCATTAAATCAATCCTTTCATGTAGATTAAGAATTACAAACGCTGCCGCCACTATCACGGCAATTATAAGCACAGGATTTATTTTCATTCTTTCGCCTCCCAAAACTATTGTAGCACATCGCATAATTGTGTACGAAATATGTACGAATCCCCGCAAAGCCCATCGAATCGTTTTTCAAACTTAACTTACTTTAACATAACTTAACTTACTTTAACACAGCGTTCATATTTTCGCCGTGCCTGAATATTTTGTAAAACCTTTATGAAAATTTATTGATTAGCAAAAGGGGACAAAAAAATCACCGTAATATACGGTGAAAAACCCTTGACAAACCAAGTGATGTATGGTATCATATGATTAGCTAAGATTAGCTAACTAAGGGGGCGGTATTATGGTACAAGTAAATATGTTTGAAGCAAAAACCGATCTTTCAAAGCTTGTAAAGCTGCTTGAAACCAAAAAAGAAGATGTCATATATATTGCACGCAACGGTGTGGGCGTGGTGCAGATGACACTGATAGAAAAGCCAGATGTATCCAAGCGTATCGGCATAGCAGAAGGGAAAATCGACCTTCCCGATGACTTCGACGAAACATTTGATAGCCTTGACAGCGAACTTTCTGAATTGTTTGAGGAAACTATGATATGAAAATACTGCTTGATACACATATTATTATTTGGGCTTTAACTAACAGCCCCAATCTTAATGATGAAATGCGCAGATATATCATTGACCCGGAAAATGGTATATATATCAGTGTTTTAAGTCTTTGGGAGATAGAGATAAAGCGACTTATCAAGCCTGATAAACTGCCTGTTACCGCAAGGTTGGTCGCTGAATACAGCCATCAGGCAGGATTTAATATAATTCCGATACAAGAGGACAATGTATATCAGTTGGAGTGGCTTACAAGTCAGTCAGAGAATGGGCAACACAAAGACCCTTTTGACCGTATGCTGATCTGTCAGGCAATATCGAACAACATGATCCTGCTCACTCATGATTCGCTGCTGAAAGACTATGGCTGTAAAAATGTTCTGTGTGTGTAATCGTACTGAAACAGGAAAGAAATTTCAAGTTCCAAGACACGGCACAGCGGAAGTTCCGGAAGTGACATTAAGGAGCATCAAGCGTGATGCAGGGCTTGATTAAGGAGGATACTATGGCACAATATGCATATCCCGCAATACTGACACCGGAAGATAACTGGTATATTGTTACCTTCCCTGATTTTGATGATATATACACAGACGGCACTGATATAGCAAATGCCATATTTATGGCAAACGATGTTCTTCCTCTCAGACTTATGGACTATGAGGACGACGAACGCCCCATACCCAGACCGTCAAAGATTTCAGACATTTCTCACAGAGATGACCAGATAGTAACGCTGATCTGTGCTGATACCACTGAATACAGAAAAAAGTATGACAACAAGGCTGTAAAAAAGACACTCACGATTCCCAATTGGCTCAATACCCTTGCTGAAAAGAACAACATAAACTTTTCCAATGTTTTGCAAAATGCCTTGATGGATGTTCTCAAGGTAGCAAAATGACATTTTTACAGAAAAGAAAACCTCACCGACTCGCTTATGAGCCGGTGAGGTTTGTTGTATCATATAACTATCAATATTTATTCTACTCTTACAAAATTACTACGAAATGTTTCATTACCGAAGGCTCTCAATGACAAGTGAACTGCCTTTATCACCACATTTCACGAGTATCTTTTGAGGTATGCTCTCATCCAGTCGCTCAACATGTGATATGATACCCACAAGTCTGTTGCCCTCTGTTAACTGCGTCAGTACATCCAGTGATCTATCAAGTACCTGATCACTCAATGTACCGAATCCTTCATCTATAAAAAGGGCATCCATTGATTTACCGCCTGAATGGCTCTGAACAACATCTGAAAGCCCCAGTGCCAGTGCCAGCGATGTGAAGAATGACTCTCCACCGGAAAGGGAGCCGGATATACGTCTGCGTCCTGTATTGTTATCGAGTACCCAAATATCCAGACCTGATTGCTTGCGGTCATCGCCCGCATCTACTTTATGCTCCAGAACATATCGCCCGCCGCTAAGCATTTCTATGCGAATATTTGCACTATCCAGTATCTCACGGAACATCGCGCCCATCACATATCGTTCAAAGCTGACCTTACCACCGACACTGTTACTACCAACAGCCTGGTCCGCAAGTCGTTTTATCATCTGATATGGCTCCTCGAAACCTTTCATCTTATCTATTATATCAGTAACATTTTCCTCTATATTGGAATTATGATCATATTGTGCGCAGATATTATTATATATCGTCGACTTTTTTCCATACTCCTCATTTGTTTCTTTGATCTGTCTTTCGAGATTGGCAATGTCCGTAAGTTCCTTTCCCTCGGTCTTTTTCTCCAGCTCAGCAATACGTTCCGACAATTTTGCCTTATCGTTGAAATAACTATCAAGTGCATTCTGTTCTGTTTTGATCCATGTATCGCCGTCCTCATCACCCATGACTTCAAGCAGTATAACCACATCATCCACCGATGAAAAACCCTGTTCTGCGATAATCTCGTTGCGCTCATTGATAGCTTTTATAAGCTCATCATCACATTGTTTTCTGGTTTCATTGGTCTGCTTTTGGCGGCCTTCAAGTTCAGCTCTTACTTTTGCAGCACTTTCAGCATTATTTTGATGTTCGTTAACAACACGTTCCAATACGTTCTTGCGTGCTTCAAGTTCAGTCCGCTTTGATTCGGCATCTTCAACTGTATCGTATGTATTCTGTTTTTCAAGAGAGCTGATCTCTCCATTAAGGGTACTTATCTGCTCCTTAAGGTTATGAGATCTATTGTTCAGTTCTTCAATACTCTCCTTGATCTTCTTCTGCTCTTCTTCTTTTCCTTTATGCTGATCCTTTAGATCATTACGCAGATCCTGTCTTTCCTGTGCATTAGCAAGTGATCGTTCTGCATCGGAATCAGCACTTTCCGCCTCGATGATCTTACCTTCAAGGTAGCCATCCTCAATCAGCTTTTCCCATGTATCACAGTCGGTCAATTCATTTGAGACACTTTCTACAGTATTCTTTTTATCAGCCTTGATCTGTGCCTCTGTTTCTTTGACCAGTGTCTTCTGATCTGTCATCGCTTTATCAGCTTTATCCATCTTTTCCCGTGCAGCATCCACATCTTCACGAGAATGATCATCTACAGATGACTGTGCAAAATGAGGTATATCATCAGAATGCAGATGTGTTCCGCATACAGGACAATCTACTGTTTCTTTGATCAAAAGCTCTTCTTTAAGATCCTTAGCAATAAGTCTTGCCTGGCCATCCAGAAAGCGGTGATATATAGCAGTATATTCATCCGTATATTTTCCCGCAGCTGCCGTCAGATCGAACAATACACTTTTAAGGTCTGCTAAGTGTTCTTCCAACTCAGCAACATTCGAAACTTTACTTTGAATTTCCTTTAATTTATCAAGACTTTTTAGGGTCTTATCTTTGTCGGTTTTGCATTGAATGACCTCTGTATCGATATTTGAAAGTTCTTCAAGCTTGGTATCCAGCGCTGCTAATTCCTCCGAGATCAATTCTTCCTTTTTCTGTTTGGTCGATATATCTTCGGCAAGTTTTTCCAAATCATAATTTAAGTCGCTCAGTTTATTCTTCTTTTCTTGCAGTTCCTTAATACGTGGTATTTCAACGTCGATTTTCTCGATTCCGGTCTTTATCTCCTGAATTTCAGACTTTGTTTCTTCATCAGATCCAACAAGTTCTCTTGCATTTTCTTCGTTTGCAATAGCCTCACGAAGATCGGAATCGATCTGTTTTAATTCAGTATCTAAGCCAAGCAGCTTTTCTTGAATACCCGATGCAGTATTAATGGCCGGCTTTCCCTTACGGAAAGCTGCTTCAACACGTTCAAGCCTTGTCTTGCGTTCGGCTATTTCAGCATCCTGCTGCTCTAAACCGGCAATAGCTTTGCGTTTTTTCTCCAACTCATTGATGTCTGCATTTACACCTTCAGCAGTACCTTTTTGGGTATTAAGGTCGCCTATCTTTTCATAAAGGGCTTTGCATTGCGCATCAATCGTCACCTTCTCCTTTTCCTCTTTTTCGATCAACGCCCTTAAAGTCGTAAGCATCGCCGGATGATCAGGTACAGATAATGCCTCTTTCTCTTCATCGCTCATGACATCGGGTTTTGAGATCATATCGACATATTGCTTTAATTTAGCCGCCTGTTGTTTTCTTTTATCTTCCAATTTATCCCTTGTGCGCTTTAACAGTTCTTGGTAATAGCTATACTTCGAAGTATCAAACAATTTTTGAAGAATCTCGGCTTTATTCTTTGAATCAGCCTCAAGAAACTTCTTAAATTCCCCCTGTGCCAGCATAACGATACTGCGAAACTGCTCAGCATTTAGACCTATGATCTCTTCGCACTTTTTTGTAACAGCATCGGTGTTTTTTACAGGTGCCTGATGTTCACATACAAGCTCCGCATTAGGAGTTCCCAGTTCATAAGCGCCAGTTTCACGTCTTTTCGTGTAATGTAAAGATCTCGTAACAGTATACTTTTTGCCGTCCTGTTCAAAACACAGCTTTACAATGGTATCCTCGCTCAGATCCGCAAAATCACAATGCAGAGTTTCCTTTTTTCTGTCCCTACCGCTGGATTCACCAAAAAGAGCAAACATTATGGCATCGAATATCGTCGTTTTCCCTGCACCTGTATCTCCTGTGATAAGATAAAGTCCCGATAAACGATCAAATGGTATAATTGTATGCTCCTTATATGAACAAAATGCTGTCATTTCTAATTTTATAGGTCTCATTCCTTCACCTCATTCATCAGATAGGAAATCATTTCATCAATATCAGCATCAGTGGGGACATTATGAGTATCAGCACGTGAAGCTATTTCTATAGCCATCTCAACGAATTTTTCCTCTTTTTCAGTAAGTACATTTCCGGTGCGATCGTGATAAAAATCATAAAACAGTTCCAGCATAGTTTTTTGTTCCAATGTATCAGAGTCAATGTCTGTGTATGAAGTATACTGCTTGAACTCCGTTCTTTTCTCCATGAGAATGCTATCGCGTTCCCTTGCAAGCTGATCAAAAAACTGTGTTATTTCCGGTGTGATTGGCTGATCTGTCAACACCAAACTAAGGTACTCCCCTTTGCTGATGTTCGTAGTTTCATAAGCTTTTATAGCATCTAACTCGCCTTTCATTTCTCTCATCGGATGAAGTGGGGGTATTTCAAACATTTCTATTTTAACAGGTTCATCCTTTTCACCGACTTCTACAAGAAGAGGTCCTTTCTTTGCTTGTTTAGTCTCATCAAAATGATAGCACATAGGGGAACCGGCATAGCGAACAGTATCCCTTCCTACAGGATAAGCAGCATGTATATGTCCCAAAGCCACATAATCGAAGCCGTTAAAACATGTATAATCTATCTGACCCACATTGCCCACCATGGATTCAGAACCACCTTTCAGCGATTCTTTGCCTAATACGGTAACATTCTGGTGTGCTATGAGTACATTACGCTTTGAAAAGTCTATACCCTGATCCGCTAATAATGCCCGAACTGCTGTTTCATAATCCTTTATGCTGTTATCTTCCAATACCTGTGATACAAGTGCCGGAAAAACATAAGGCATCAGCCAGAAATTCACATCGCCGTATCGATCTTTAAGGGCCACGCATCTTATCTTTTTGGTCTCAAACAAAGGATCCGATATGTATACTGATTGCTTTGCCAACAAATCGGCAGCAAAGGAAAGCCGCTCAACAGAATCATGATTCCCCGCAACCATAAGAACGGGCACCTTCTTTTCGGATAACTCCGAAAGCATTCTGCTTAGTAACCGCACCGCCTCTCCCGATGGAGTGCTCCTGTCATATACATCTCCGGAGATAACGATAGCATCCGGGGCGAGTCTATCAGTCAATTCAAGGAAATTATCCACCCAAAACTTCTGATCGCCATTTTCAACAAGAGATACTCCGTATATGCTCTTCCCGAAATGAAGATCGGAAATGTGTAAGAAACGCATTTATATTCTCCTTTGCCTGTTATTACAATACCATTATTTATTAGTTTTGTATTACTCACTTTTTTCCAATAATACGTCTACTAATACTGACATGTGCCCGTTTGCCACAGAATCAGATATCCAACTACCTTCACTGAAATGATCCCTTCTAAAATGCCATGCAATAACTGCAAGAACTTGTTTCTCAGTGAGTGTATTCAACCATGCCTTAGTAGGTAAAGACAGTTCTTTTTCAGACAGTTTCCCGTCTTCGATGATATTTCTATAATCTGTGATTACCACATTACTGTCATATGCATCAGCCATACAGGTGCGTAAAATCTTATAAAGTCCTTGATGCTCTGTATTAGGCTTGTACACACTATATTTCTCAAAATAGCTTCTCAGTTCCCCATCTTCAAAAATTGTGTGAAATAAAACAGCATATTTTCTGCACCATTGGATCACGCTATCTGAAATTTTTTCATTCTTGACAACATCTCTAAGTGTTTTCTCTCCTGTCGCAAGGATCTTATCATCCAGTACAGCAAAAATAATATTAATATCATAATTTGGATTGTTCTGAATAAAATCATTGCATGCTTGAATGGCCTTTCTCCATGCTCCATCCAATGGATATCCAAAAATCCCCGCTGATATCAGCGGAAAGCCAATAGAATGTAATTCATTCTTTTTTGCCAATAACAAAGACTGTTTATATGCACTATACAAAAGCTTGGGCTCATTATGAGTTCCATCTGTCCACTGAGGTCCCACAGCATGAATGATATATTTTGAAGCAAGTGCAAATCCTGGCGTTATAACTGCATTTCCAGTTTTACATCCACCTATTGCATTACATGCCGCTGCCAACTCTGCGGAACCAGCGGCTCTAAAAATTGCACCACATACACCTCCACCTTCCCACAGATTCTCATTAGCGGCATTAACAATAGCATCTGTATCAAGGTTGGTAATGCCAATTTTCTGTATCTTGATTGAGCTCATATATCTTTCTCCTACATTCCATTATGACAATAGCCATAATACCAACATTCATAAGGGTTTGTACACTGCTCCCCAGGTTCAACTTGTATCTCATTGGCTTCCTTCTGCCGTCTGTTGAGATCCCAGATATGGTCATTTACCCATTTGTAGTACCCTTTTGCCTCTCTCGTCACATCAACAGAGACAAAGGGATGGCGTTCGTCTTGCCCATGTGTTACTATGTATATTTTTCCTATCTTAACGCCGCATCTGCATATAATGTAATACTGAAAGCCCGCATCCTTGATATACTGCTCAGCAACAGCAGGGACATTCTTGACCTCGTATAGATCATAACCGTTGTCTGTACGTCTAAGGATATCCGCCGCACAGTAGTTATTATAATTGCTGAATGCTGTCTCGCATATCACATTTACCTGTCTTGATATCGCATCAGCAGTACGCTCTATCATAGCTTTTGTATCGGGTATAGTTGTCCCCTTGCGGTAAACGGTCATTTCCTTATATGGGCCAAACATTGCCATAGCTTTATCGCCGAAATCATTGCCTTCATCCAGACGTTTCTGTATATGAGGCGGAATGACCTGCAGTTCCGGATGATGTTTATCGAGCCATAACATTTTGGGGCATTGCATCCCGCGCATAAAACTTGTTTTTGTCAGAGCCATGTAAGATTCCTTATTCTGTTAATATATGTGATTCTATAGTATTTTTGTTATTTTCACTATACACGTTATCCAGCAGCAAGGATATCATGATTTCTTGATGTTCTTTTATTTGACTATACTCCCAAACGTTGTTGTCTTTGCACGCCTGCATCATAATCATGAATTTAAGAGAGGCAACACTAATTCTACTTATCTTACCCAAGGGATCAAGATAGTGATCCAGTTTTGTATTTGGGCTCCAGTTAGAACCAGAACTATTTGCTTCACTGCCTATCATAGCATAGTTCCCCAAGCAGTTTATTTGGCTCTGATTGAGGAATCCGTTTGCACCGGTAGCCATTGCCTGAGGATAATAATGTTCCAAACTCCTTCGAGTCCTTGAAAAGTAAAATTTATCAAATACTTGAAGGCCAAAATCACTGCATCCTAAACAACTGAAAAACTCATTGCGTTCTCTATTCCCTTCCTTATATTCTTTTCCACGCACCATCGAATTATACAGTTTCCATATTTTATAGTCAAGATAGTTAAATACATACAAGGATTGCTGTCTAAAGTATCTTCTTCCTTTGAATGATGAACAATATAATTATCAAGATAAAATCTCGCCTTAAGCAATATATAAGCAAAATCTTTTATTCTATCAGAAGACATATTTGCCTTAGTAAATTCATTAATTAGTTCTTTATCATCAAGATTAAACTCTGTTGGGATAAACTCAGGCTCTAACATCCTTATTATTTCAGTACCATTAACAAGAAATTTGGAAAGTCAATGTGAAAGATATACTCCTGCTTTGTCCATTATTCTTCCACCGAAAGCTACTCTCTCTGCGCTGTCATGATTACCGCTAATGATAAATATAGCTATATTTCTTTTGGTAATGCTGAACAGAAAGCTATCAAAAAGTGTAACAGCCTCAGCTGGGGGTACGGGCTTATCGTATATATCTCCGACTATAAGTATTGCCTGCGGTTTTTGCTTATCAATAACATCAAGAATTCGATCAAGTATATATTCCTGATCTTCTAGAAGCGAATATTCTTTCAAACGCTTTCAGAGATGCAGATCTGATATATGAATGATCTTCATTTTTAACCTCTTTCTGTATTCTACATCAAAATCCATAGCATATTATATTAATCTGTCTTAGGAAATATCTCTTCCACTATCTGTTGCGTGTGTACAGCAATAAGATATATGGGATTTATATGTCCTTTACCATATTTGAATCGCTTGTTAGCCTTATCACTTGTGGCTTTACTAAGGTATTTCTCAAAAAATATTTCCCAGCTGAAATATTCCGAGCTTTCAATATATTCCGCCGGATCAGCAAGTATCGTATCGATCTCATCATTTCTGATAAGCCCCGATCTCAAGATAAGCCATTCAAATGACTCGGGAAGATACAGCCTGAAATTCACCATTCTTTGCAATTTCATGACCCTGTCTATTTCAGATCCAAAAGCAGCACCATCGGCAACTATCAGTATCTTTTTATCCTTATGCTCTTTCAGAAAACTAAAAACATTTGCATTTGATCTTTATTTTCAAGAGGTTAATTAAGAACCTGTTGTATTTCACTGGACTTACAAGATGGATGAGATTTCCATAGATGAAGCCAATTCATCGAAAATCACTTCCTGTATGTGATAGCTATTTAATATATGATGTACTAGTGTTAAATATAGCGTCGGGCTGATCCCCGAAAATTATATTAAGCATACTGTTGTCCTTTGTGGTGTTATATAATCAGGATCCTTACTTACTTTTCCCGATCAGTTTCTCAAAGTCTTCTACTGAGATTATTTCAATGCCATACTTCCTAGCATTTTTTATTAGAGGAGAATTTTCATCGGGGGTGTTGCAAATAATGTAATTTGTCGCTTTTGAAATATTGTTTTTAACCCTGCCATCGTGTTTTATGATCAACTGCACTATTTCTTTCCGCGAATAATGTTCAAAGGTACCGGATATTACAAAAAGCATACCATTGAGCGAATCAAGATCGTAATCGTTTTTAGCGTAGATCATTTCTTCTGTGAGCTGTGCTGTTACCTCAGTTTCTTTTTCCGGCCTTCTAGCTTGCTCCTGCTCTATACGCTTGCGTTCTTCCTCGGCTTTTATAGTCTTCTCCTGTTCTATACGTCTACGCTCTTCTTCAGCCTTTTTAGCCTGCTCCTGCTTTATACGCCTGCGTTCTTCTTCGGCCTTTCTTGCTTGCTCCTGCTCTATATGTCTTCGTTCTTCTTCGACCTTTCTAGCCTGCTCTTGCTCTATAAGCCTACGTTCTCTCTCGGCTTTTTCTGCCTCAAAAGCCATCTTTTCAGCATCATTCAAAGCTTTTCTATCAACTTTCGGAACTGATGTTTTAAGCTCTATACGCACATCTGATATCATACCATCTATACTTATGGCGATGATAGGGCTTTTTGCATGCTTGTTTCTCTTAGACAGCTTTACTATTTCAGATACTTTTGCTGTATATTTAATCCTTTTGTTTATCAGCAAAGGAGCTATTATTTCACCGACATCTGATGGTAAATATCCAATAGAACCTAATTCACTAAACACCTCTACTCTCATCAGATCATACTTATCTTTTTTATGTACAAAATACACTTCCTCTGAAATATATGTATTTTCTATTGTATCCGGTCTGTTATTAAAGCTCGTTTCACGAAGATATACCTTTTCGGGAACCTCCAATTTTATATATTCCGGTTCTCTCTCAGTCATTTTTAATAAATCGGATTCTGAAATAACAGGAATACCCAATTCCTTTGCCTTTATCAAATCACTGCTTTGGTAATCAGTATGATTTGCAACAACATAAGTTGTGTCTTTTGTAACCTTAGTACAAACGTTTCCCCCATGATCTTTGATTAAGAAAATCAATTCTTCCGACTTATTATCCTTAAATTCAGCTGTAACATAAAAAACATCGTCAATAAAAGGATAATAAGAATGTAATACTTCTAAAAGATCTGAATAGCCTTTTTTATTAGCCTCATTAATTATTGACTGTATTGTCTTTCTGTCTGGAGATTCGATTTCTAATAATATAGTTCTCTTTGTTGTTGACCATTCCGAAAGGTCAACATTACTGTGACCTCTGGAGCGATATGTTGTCCCATCATATCTTCTGGCTGTACCATCTCCATCACAATAATCATAGTGTCCTATCTTTTCTGTCATATTCACAGGATCAAAAATATGTTCTTCTCTGAAATAACAATCCGATGTATTATTGCCGTCTGATTCTTCATAATATAACTTAGTCTCAGGAGATATTCTGTATATAATATATAACAATTCTCTGGTACTATCCAGTGATTTTCCGGTTGCACCGCCTATTACATGGATTCTCGGAAGAGTTGTCCAGCAAGCTTCAGTTCCTATTCGTATATCGGCCAATCCAGATAATTCCGGTGCCCATTCCATATCGTCAAATTCATTAAAAATTGTACCACCTATGCCATCTGCACTCATGATGGGCTCATTATAATCACAACCCCAACACTCTAACAGATCATGAAGTATTTTTTCTTTTTTCTCATAAGAAGAGATCCAAACCTGTGTATAATTCCAAAATCCCATTTCTACCCCAGCCTCTTTCCGCTTCATTTGGTTGTTCAGAAAAAATAGTAAAGCAGTTACTATATAAATATGATCGCCAAAAATCAAAGACAAATTAAAACATTGTCGTTTTTAACATTTGCCGAACTACACAAATTCCGTTTTTCTGTTTTGATATATAACAAAAATAGATTTATTAATGCTTGCCTCAATAGTTTTCTTCTGTTCCGCATTGTTCAGATATATTAATCTTACCATTCATCATAAGAAATGATTTTGATCTTACTTCCTTTACTTTTCATTTCTTTTGCTCGTAATAATTTTGTTGTTTCATGATCATATTCTGCATTATAAACAATATTAACTGTTCTGAAACAGTACTGTTTTTAATCTCCCTTACATTACTTCAATTATCAATTCAAACACTGTTTTCCCATATTCATTCAGGCCGATATGAACAAATATCTTACCTGCCATCCATGACAAAGCAGCGTCTTCTGCTACTCTGGTTATATGAGCTTGTTGATTATTCCGTTTTTATATGAAAACGCCTTTTTATTGCCCTCCGATTTAATACTTTTTAGTTTTGGGCATCTGTCAAAAGCGTTACTTTCCACATACTCCAAATCCTGCGATAATTGAACATTCCTAAGATACTCACAGTCTTCAAATGCATGTGATTCAATACGCTGAACATAGTCGGGAACAACAAGCGATTCAAGCGCAGTAGAGTAAAAAGCTTCTTCTTCGATCACTCTAAGTGTTCTCGGAAATTCTACGGTACTAAAGTTTGTATGACCTTTGAACGCCATCTTTCCGATAATACTTGTTCCTTCAAGAATCAAAACCTTTCCCTTACCATGATACAGATTAGCTATGAGTTTATAGGTACCATCTTCCAAAACTTCATATATAGAATCCTCGTCCCTGAATATATATTCATTCTCTTCATCTATCCTGAAAGAAACACTTTCGTTATTTACATGTTCTTCAAAGTAATGAAGTTTTTTCAGTCTTTTCGGAATGATCACTTCTTCTATCTCATTCGGTAGGCAAGAACAATCAAATTCCTCAAAACCATCTGATAAAACAACTTTTCTTAATTTGGAACAGAACCAAAATGCATATTCTGAAACAGAATAAACATCTTCCGGGAATGAATATGTTGAAATTGTCTTATTAAAAAGGCATTCCAACCTTCGTTTATCGTCACATATAGAGTAAAAGCCAATTTCGTCAGAATAAAAATGTTCATTGCCTTTTTCAACAACAATGTGATCTATTTGTTTCGGATAAAAATCACCATATTTATTTTTATTTATTAAGGTATATTCTCCTAGATTTTTTAATTCCTTGGGTATATAAAGCTCCGCTATCTTAACATTATTAAAGGCATTATCCTCAATAGATTCTACGCCGGAAGGTATTCTGATTATTGCTTTGTCTTTTGGATTATTATTCTTAAATCCGATAACAATCTTCCCATTATCAGAAAGACGTATACCTCCCAACAAATCTAAACAGAAACTATTCAATGCCCTATTATTTCCAGGTATATTTTTAATAATATCAGTTATTTTTTTTGCACTTTCATCAATTTCTGCACTATTTACCCTATTCTTTTGCAAACACTTTTTGATATTTATTTTTTCAATTTGATCTGCAGATCTTATTCTAACATCCTTCTCGGAATCCAACAGTGCTTTTTCTTTTTGAAGATTCTTTGGCTCATTCTGACCAAAAGGACGTCTGATATGTTTAGTCTGGTCGACCGGATAAGGAGCGTTTTGTTTCTTACATTTCTTTACTTCTAACACCAATCCTACTTTTTCATTATTATTTGCTCTTATCGGAATAATAACCAAATCTCCTATCTTTACTTCAAAATCTGATATGTACCAATAAGGAGTATTATAGTTGGCAGGAAGCACACTGCAATAAGTATAAATCTTTTCGTTTTCCATATTACCGTTCCTCTCTCAACTGCCACTTGCTTCCTTCATCGTATTCAAACACATAATTTACTGCATTCCAATCATCAGAATAATTGAAAATATAAAGAATATCTCCATCTTCAAAATCCTCGACAGGCGAATGTTTCAATGCCCAGCTTTCATCGGTAATTTTATCATTCTTTCCTATATTATATGAATCGGTGATACCCGTAAAACCACTTCTTGAATAGCACAATGATACATTTCCCGATTCCTTGTCTTCAACAAATATACTCATTTTTATATTCGGATACTTTGTCAATACATCAACAACATCATCTGTATAAACAAAAAGCTCAGAAATTCCATTACCTCGCATGATCATATCTTTATAATCATATACCTGTCTGTCTTTTTTTCTCAAATATTCCAATACCTTTAATATCTCAGTCGACAGACCTCTGCAATATGCCCATATTGAGTTTCCATTCAAAGCCGAACAATAGAATCCTTCACAGGAAAAATCATTGATTGCCTTTTCATTTATCAGTTTATCTACTTCATCAGCTGCATTAGCAAACAATATGCTTCTGACAATTCCCGAATTATATTCCTTTGTATCAACTTTTCCTATTATAGCCTTACAAAGGGCAATATTACATGGAGCGTCAGATCTTTCACATGTAATAACATCCTCCACAGCCCCATATACAGAAAATTCAAACATTCCGAATGGTATTTCAACAATATCTTTCAAATGAATACGCTTGTTATTAGCAAGATAATATACAAACTTATTAATTCCGAGAGGTCTGACTTTACAGATTATTACTGAAGTATTCCCTACTCCATCCTGTTTATCCTGTTTATCCTGTTTATCGGAAATCTTTGTAGGAATCTCAATAACACCTATTTTGTTAAGATATTCTTTGAAAGACATTCCAAAAAGAGTTTGAGACTTATTATTTACCGTCTTTATCTGCCCCGCATATTCAGGTAAGTCTTCCATAATCTGCTTTATACTTGTGGGTTTGTCCGTATTACTATATCGTTCCTGTATTTTTTTAATAATCAGTTCATGAGAAGTTGTTACAGGTCTTCCATTTCCATCTGTGTTTTTTATATATTTATAACCATAGGCTTCAAGAAAAGATCTTCCATCGGGATAGCCTAGTTTTCTATACAATTCGGTAACTGTTTCCCCCCATTTTTTATGGTCTTTATGTAGTCCAACAATACGCTTATCGGGATATGCTTGGTCAAGCTTTTCAAAAAGAGTATGAATTCTCTTTTTTAATTGTTCCGGTTCATGTCCAGGTAAATAATGAGGCATAATAGTTTCTCCTTTCTTACTATTATTTTCCATCTAATTCTTATAGATATGTGAAATGCTTCTTCATGTCCCATTCTTTACAGTTGGCAAATGCTCTGGCATAGATCCGATGATGATCTTTTTAGATGCATCATCCCAGCAGAAATATATCCTTATGAGTACCTCTGCGTGGATACCTTGTTTTATGTGCTGATCAAGCAAGTATGTTTTACCGTTCACAGTAGTGGTATAGTCTTTACTCCGCATTTTCAATGTTTCTTTGCCACAGCCGGTTACCTCCCAATGCTTGCGTTCTGAATAACGATCAAGCACCTCTTTTGAAAGTTCATTTCTGCGGTATCTTGAATATGCATCAAGATAGACTATCCCATCACAAAGACAACCTGTATCAAGAGAACAGTTGCACTTTTTCATCTCGTTCCTTGCACGGGATGAGATGATAATATTATCACCAAAGCATTTCTCCGCCCATTCACATATTTTATTCTTATCTGTAGGAAATTTCTCCGCAAGCTCGATATATTCCCTGTAGAATTGCAGTATATCTGCACTTCTGCGGTAAGCATCTTCTTTTTCAAGATACTCTTCTTTCAAAGCATCAAATGCTCCTGTTTTTTCTTCAAGCTTTGTCTGCAAAGCCTCCACATTTTTATTTAAAGTCCTGACCTGCTCCGCAGATTGCTCCATATCCGTATGTTGTTCGTTCAGAGCCTTTATCTTCTGTTTCAGCTCAGCATTTTCCTGTTTATAAAAACCGCATTGCTCTTCAAGTGAATCTGTCTGATGACGCTTGTTATGCAGATCTTTAAGCTTTGCATCCGAATGGAACAGTATATCTCCGAATTTGTAACCGCAGCGTTTGTGACTCTCATTTATCTCCTTGTACAACACATTGGGGAATCCTTGAATATCATTCTTGTATGTATCATATAATATATGTTCTGCCTGTTCCTGATGACGGATGATAATAACCTCTCCATATTTAAGTGATATGCGTAACTTGTTCTGTAGTTGCCTGAAGAAATCTTCTTTAACGAATACAACTATCGCAAAGCCTACCAGTTTTTTTGCGATCTTTTCCGAATCAGCTTCGGGAAGTTTTACATAGACAGGCTTGGCAAAAGGCTTTTTGTCTGATGATCTTTTTTTATCTTTTTTTCTATCGCTTTGTGTTGTAAATGATTTTTTAATATCGATATCAGCACTTATCGTGATATTTATATCATTATTCTTCAAGGCAGTTCGTGATAGAAGAGTGTCTGAAGCCGAAGGAATAAGCTTCTCGTTCTGATCAGGGATCACCGGCTTTTCTGCCACTGTTTCAGTATCTGCGATCATTAATATAGGCATACTCCTTGAGGGATCATTAAATACGGAGATGAATCTTTCAAACTCAGTCTTACTATTAATGATCATCGGAGTTCCGTTTATAACAACCCCTCCGTGAATCAAGCGCAGATCATTACTGAACGCAAGTGCCTTGACGAGAGCAAGACGAAACACCTCGCATTCATCAGTTACATCTGTCGGTTCGGA
>AUXO016079843.1_pt1 | contig 17957 bp, 28 predicted proteins | sample 768731 | NCBI WGS metagenome assembly AUXO01 (sample SAMN02715735, study PRJNA202380) | gut metagenome | biome: sheep rumen | host: Ovis aries | place: New Zealand: Palmerston North
GGTTTCTTAGGTGTTGTGGGAGGAACAGAGGTTGGTACTAATTCAGATCCAGGATTAGGCGTTGATTGTACTCCTACCCCAGCTGTTGTTGAAGTTGTTCCATTCCAATTAGGAGCTGAAATAGAATAACCCGACTGAGGCTTAGTTCTTGGTTTAGACTTGTTGTTAGATCTAGGCTTGGGATTAGAATTTCCCTTCTTATTTCCTCCCTTCCTAGTTCTTTTGCCTCCTTGACCCTGACCTGAACCCTGAGCTACATCCGACGGAGTATCAGACGTAGAATATAAACGACGTAATGAAAATATCATAATATCATATAGGGTTTAAATGTTAATATCAAAATATCTAAGAAAACCCAGATATTTTTCATTGTATAAAGAAAATGTCTCACGAAATGGCTAAAAAAGTGGAAAATTATAGGCAAAATTGAGAGAAAATGAACCAAAAAAACGCGGCTAAGGTGGATACTCCCGGCCTCGCCAAGCTCAGCCTCAACCTAAAGATAAAGTAGAAGTAGAATAAAGTTAAAGTTAAATATCCCATCTACTTCACCTACCAATCCAACCCTCCACTCCGGTCTCAGTTCCTTCGACCTCCATTACGCCTAGGTGAAGTATAAATTAAAGCATAGAGAAGAGGGGGCCTAGCCCAACCTTCCATTCCGTATTTTTCGTCATTTCATTCCTCAAAATCCTTCATTTCACCACCCTCTTCTCTCGCCTTCGGCGGAAACTGAGATAAGATTCCCAATAGGCCTTTAGGGATATAATCCTTCTATTCCAGCGCCGCAGGCAAGATAAGGAGGGTAGGCAAAAGTTACTTATCGAGCCCCATGGCGAGATTAACTTTTGGGTTTGGCATGGAACCCTCCTTAGATAGGATTTGACTTTTTAGAGTTTTAGCTAGTAAAGAATATCGTGGTACCCACGAAAAAGACTACTAGCAACTTACGTAAAAAAAGTACGACAACATAATATATAAGACTACTTGATGTTTTTGTCCAAAAAATTACGTAAAACAGGAGATTTTGCTATTTAAATAGCTTATATTCCTGATAAGTGTAAAGGATTAGCTTCCGCCTATGTCGTACTTTTTGAATATGCGGTAAGCTCATCTCCACTTGATTTTATAATGTTAAACTTTAAATTTTTTATTAGTTATGTATGAAATTATTAAATTAATTGTGCCTGAGGGTAAGCAATTTATTGGAGAATGGGTAGAGTATGAACTACCTAAAGGAGAACATTGTATAGTTGATAAAGGAGTGACTGGGTGTGGCTATACTGAGTTTTGTTTAACTAATCCAGACAATGTCATCTTATGTTCCCCAAGAAAATTACTCCTAGAGAACAAGAGGGATCAACATGCTTTAGACAAGAATATTCTTTACCTTGAGAATGTATTAACTAAAGATGGTTTAGTCGATTTTCCTTTAATGGCTAATACTTTATCTGAGCATTTAAGGACTTGTAAATTAGAAAATTTGCCGTGTAAGGTTATGGTTACTTATGACTCACTAAAGCATATAGTCAACTATCTTATGAATGATCCCTATTATTATGGAGTAAATGATTTTGTATATGTCGTTGATGAGTTCCAATGTATATTCCTAGACGCATTCTTTAAAGCTGAGGTAGAAATGGATTTTGTAGAAATATTAAGTCAAGTTAAATCTGTTGTATATCTCTCAGCAACACCAATGTTAACGAAGTATCTAGTTCAGCTTGATGAGTTTAAGGATTTGAAGTATTACGAGTTGGATTGGTCTCAGACAGGTTATGTAGAGAAGCTAACGCTAAAACGCAAACAAATAACCTCTATAACTATGGAAGCAATATCCATTATAGAACAATATCAAAAAGGAAATTTTCCTAAAAAGTTTATTAATGGAAGATGGTATGAGTCAAGAGAAGCTGTATTCTATGTCAATTCGATAACGGATATTATTAGAATAGTCAACAAGGCCAAACTAACTCCGGCGGATACAGTTATAATTTGCTCAAATCTCCCAGAAAATAGGAGAAAATTAAGAAAAATTGGGTTTAAAATAGGAACAGTGCCATTAAAAGACGAACCAAATCCAATGTTCATGTTCTGTACTAAGTCGGTTTATGTTGGTGTTGATATGTACTCAGATTGTGCATCATCCTATATTTTCTCAGATCCAAATATTGACTCTCTCGCTCTTGATATTGCCCTAGATTTACCACAAATAGTAGGTAGACAAAGAAGAAAAGAGAATATGTTTAAGAATGAAATCTCCATCTACTATAAGATTACTAAAGATAATAAAGATTTATCTTATGATCGCTTCTTAGCAAAAAAGCAATCAAAGCTAGATTCAACACAAAAAGGTCTAGAGCTATGGGAGATGGCAGGAACTAAATCAGATTCATATCAGTTGGTGTTAAAGACTAAGTTTTTATCTGATATTAAAGTTTCTAAATATTCGAATGATTTCTTATCTTTCTCTCACGTAACAGGCCAACCAGTTCATAATAAGTTGATTGAATTAGCTGACGAAAGAGCATGGGAGGTTATTCAGAAAGACTATCAAGATAATGTTAGTGTAACTTCAGCTTTGAATTCTGTTGCGGAAGAAACTGGCGGAGAAGTAGTTGAAATTATAAATATCACTATGAAAAAAATTGATGAGTTTTGTAATCTCTTTTTTACTAAATACTCTTTCTTTAATAATAGACTTAAGATCTATTGTGAGTTTAGAGATGAGTTAAAAAATAATGAAGAGGATACACCCACGGCTCTTAACTATTTAAACGCAAGAATCAAAGATGATATGTTTAATTATTTCTATTCTGCTTTTGGTACTGAAGGATGTAGAGCTAAGGGCTATGCTTCTGCTAAATTAAAAACTTTAATTACAGAAAATTTAGCAGAAGATAAATTAAGGGCTAAGATTTGTTCTGTTTTCTCTCTAAATAAGAACTACTCATATGCAGAGGCTAAGGAGATGTTAAGAAAGATATATACAGAACTAGGTCTAACCAAGAAAACCCCTAAAGCAACTGATCTTAAAAAATATTATAAGACAGCCCGTGCTACTTTATTTGATGGCACTAAGAAAATAAACGGATTAAAACTTATTGATTATGCAAAGGAGGATTAGTTAGAGAGTAGAAGAAAAAAAAATAATTAAAGGAGGAATTAATTTCCTTCCTTTTTTTTCTTTTAATATTTTCTTTCAAACTCATATCTATACTCCTCCAGTCCTAGTTTTGTTATTATCCATATTCCTCCTCTTCTTCCATCATTTTTTGCGATAGCGGTTAGTAGGAGGTCTGGGTTATTATAGGTTCCCTCAAATCGTCCTGAGCATATTGCAAAACCATAGGAGACTTTATCAAATCTTTTCGACTCATTATATTTTTCCTTAGGTTTTTGTTTTAGTAGTTTCCATGTTCTCCAGCTCAAGTAGATTCCGAGTCGTATAATACTTATTTCCCCTTTTTCTTTATTAGTTAAGAATTTTGTCGCTTCGTGTAGGTATTTATTTGAGATTAAGACATGTTGTAGTTTCATAGACATCTACTGTTTTACTATTTTTTATGATAGCAACTTGTTTAGTTCCTTTTGTTTTAGTTCGGCAGATGTTCATATAGATTCCAACTTTATCTTCTTTTCCCATGATAGATATAGTTTCTTGAGTTCCAGTTTCATTTCTATACTCCCATGGGTTTTTATTATAGACTAGAAGATATTTATTGTCTCTTATATCTCTTTTAGTATTATAGCCGTTAAATTCCTCAGTTATTTTTCGTAGTATTGTGAGGTAAAGGCCAAGCCAGAACACACATCGTTTAGCTATGTCTTCCTTTACTTCTTTCCAGGCATTACTATTTTCTCTCAGTTCTTTATATAGTTTCTTAATTTCCCTCAGTTGTATTCGTTTCATAGTTTAGTTTTAGGGAGATATGATTCATTTCTTTTGCCAACGACAACTAAACATTTTCTTTGATTCCCCTTAATCACCAAATGTATAGCTATTCTCTCCACTATTTCATCTATTTGGACTGATATTGCATGTGATATAGCTGTTGTGTAAGGTACTTTCCAGCTCTCATATCTTATTTCAACTGGTCCTATTTTAGTTCTTTTAATTTTATCAGAATCAGAGTTTGTATCATCATATCTCCAGCTCCTGTAAAAAGAAATAAGATAAATTAATAGAATTTTATTAAGTTTTTTCTCTATTATTTGTTTCCATAGTTTTAGGCCGAAGTGTTCAAACTCACAATTTAGGTCCTCTGCGCATTTCAGTTCTCTTAATTTCATAGGTTAGTTTTAAGAACATAGAACTTACTACTTTTTCCAACACAAATTAGGCATCTTTTTCTTTGATTTCCCTTGACCATTAATTGTATAAGTATTCTTTCTTCTATATCTATCTTAACTGTCAGTGAATGTTCTCTAATTGATGTGGAAGGATCTATCCAGTTTTCATATTCTACTTCAACATGGCCTCTTTTTCTTCTTTTAATCTCTCTATATTCAATTGAGGCATCATACGTCCAGCTCTTGTAAAAAGAAGTAAGATAGATTAGTAGAAGTTTTTTCAGTTTTTCCTCTTTTATTTGTTTCCATAGTCTTATATGTTCAAGCTCACAATTCAGGGTGTCTACACATTTCAGTTCTCTCAATTTCATAGTGATCTTTTATTATAGACAAAATTATTCTTTGTGGTGGGTGGATTGTTAATTCTATGCCCAGCTTATTATCAAGTTCTTGCACAGCAATTTCTTCTTTTCCAATTACTATATGACTGTCGGGAAATTTATTATAGCTGACGATAATAAGATAGCTTCCAATAAATAGGGGAAATTCTTGTTTAACATTTTTCTCCTTAATAAATTTAAAGTGTAGATATTTCAGGTAAGAGTAGAGTAGGAGAACAAAAATAATAGAGTTTGGATTAGACTTAGATAATTGTTTCCAGAAAGGGCTATTAGCTTTGATTTCTCTATTTAGAAGCTTTATTTTTTCGGTGTCTAATAATTTCATAGTTTTCCACTTTATGTTGTTTTATCACTTTGACATCTACTTTAGTGTCTTGTATTAATAAGCTCACCATTAACAAACTATTTAGATCTATAGTTGATATTTTTTCTTTATTCCCAGTTTTTTCATAGCTAACAAATATAAGGTACCGTCCCCTTTTAAATTCTCTTGTTTCTATCTTTTTACCATTTTCAATTTTTCTATAATATTTCAGGTAGTAGATGAGTAGGAGGATAAAAACAAATGATCCTGGTTTTTCATTTCGCCAGACTTTGCTATTTTCCTTTATATTTTTATTAAGTATTTCAGCTTTTCTCAGATCTAGTAATTTCATAATCTGTCCGCCAACGTTCATTTACTAACGAAAACATTTCCACCTGTTTTTTATGTATTATTCTTTTCATTCCCCATCCGCCTTCTGCCTTTTTTACTACCGCCATTGATTCATAGACAGGATTTTTACTATAAAATATTCGTAGTCCATCTCTATCATACTTAATATTAATGAAATTTTGGTGTTTATAGGTGGCATGACAGGCAATATAGTGTTTAACGAAGGAACGGATTATTTGTCTAGTTGAATATGGAACGTTAATATATGACTCTTTCCATAATCCGTTAGTTCTATTTATCTCTTCTATTATTTTACTTATCTCTCGTTTCCCTAAGTACTTCATAATAGACTTTTTCACCTAGACTTATATTAAACTTTGTGATCCAGCCGCTACCGTTACAGTGTTCGGAGAGGATAAGTTGAACGTATTTATCTTTATAATCTTTAGCTGGGAATATAGTATATAAGCGAATATTACTTATATCTATTTCAATTACTGCAATAGGTTTTTCATGTATGTTACTAATATATTGTATGTCAGCTATTAGATTTTTGGTTTGTGAAAATACTCTTTGTTCTGGCTTTAGTTTTTCTTTTCTGATGTATTGTATAAAATAGTCAATATAAGCCAGATAGAGCATTTTATTTTCTAGAGTTTTCCATTCCTTCACCTGACGTTTTATTTCTTTATTTAGAATCTGAATTGGCCGAAGTGCATTTATTTTCATAAGTTTTTTTACTTTCTTTTCCAAGTATTTTATTGCAGACCTCTTTATCAAGGACTACAGAAAACTTTGATCCATTTGAGTATTTGTATTCGTAGAAATTAAATGTAATGCTATTATTATTGTCAGTTGGGATTATAATATATAAACGAAGATCAGCTGCTTCTATTTTAATTACTGTGATATTTTCTTCACGTATGTTTCTAGTATGTTGTATGTTAGCTCTTAGTTTCTTAGAATGTAGTGATAGTGTTTGGTTTGATCTTAGTTTTCCTTTCCTGATAAATTGTAGGAGATAGTCAACATAGGCCAGAATAAGCATTTTATTCTCCCACACTTCCCATTGCTCTATTCCTTGGCCTAGTCTCTTATTTAGAATCTGGATTGGCCGAAGTGCATTTATTTTCATAGTGGTAGTCAATGATAGGTCCTTCAAAGTTGTGAATTGGTCCTACTAATTCTATTCTAAACCTAAAGTCTCTTTTAATGTGCTGATACCAATCTATACGTTTGAATCTGATGAACTTTTTATCTAAGAAACTAGTAACTGGAACAGCAACAAGCCTATTAGACATTCCTGATACTAATAGTTTTCCTTTTTCTGTTGTCAAATGCCATATGCCGTATTCTCTTCGATTTTCATTTTTAAAAGTGACAATTGCTATAGTTGACATTTCGATTAATCTTTTTCGGCTTACTTCAATTCTTTCAAGCTCTATTCCCGGTGTCTCTTTTATAATTAATCTCGTCATCTGCACACCCATTCTATAGTGTAATAGTTTCATTTACATTATAGAAGTCGTTAAATTTAGAATTATCATCACGAGTCACTATAACTGTCATTCTTCTAGTTTTAGTCATAGAATTTATGTTGATAAAAAGTTCAATTAGGTAACGTTTATTATAGGCTAGTTGTGTCCTAATGCATTCTTCTTTTAGTAGCTTTTCCTTTACTCTTTGATATTTTACTAGCACATAATAGTTACCAATTTTTCTCCCTTTCGCCGCATTTATCCACCTAGCTTTTCTAAATTCTTTGAGTCTAACTAAGAAGACACTCAGGATAAGTCGACAATATTTTCTATTTTGTTCACCCCACTTTGGAATATTCCTTATTATCTCATCATCCAGTTTTATCATCTTAGCTTTATCACTCAGTTTCATTCAGCGGTAAAGGTTCATTTGTCACTTCCGTCTCTGCATATTTCATTCTATCATAGTTTTTATAGAGTGTAGCGAAGAGGAGGTTAATGATATAGTCGGCTTCTTCCTTTTCAAATATTTCCTCGGGGTTATAGTAGAATTTAAACTCTTTCTGATTCCAATATAGCACCGGTTCCATGATAAAGTTTTCGTCGGTTATTTTAAACTTTAGGACCGGTTCTTCATATCGTCCTCTCCAGAATTTATCCCACATTGTATTTATAGTATTATAGTCCGGAGTAATAGTTTCCAAGGCTTGATCTCCCGGTATTTCGTTCACTCCTTCAATTGTAAAACTTAAATTTTCACTTTCGTTTTTAAAGGAGTTTTCCAGTTTTATTTGTGTCAGTAGTCTTTTTCCTGCGAGTGGTCCCGTTTCGGATATGAGGAGAATTATACTGTCTGGGTTATCAATACCGAAGAGTTGTTTGTTCCAATAAAAGCAATCTCCCGGTTTAAGTTCTGGTTTTTCACCTAAGAACTCTCGATCCTGTATATAATCCTCTGCGTTTTTTGGGTCTCCGTTTTCCTTCAGTTTAAATGGAAAAGCACATCGTTCCCACTCAATTATACCATTCAATTTCTTGAGTACCTCTTTTTCTTTCCATTCTGATTGACCTCGACCACATCCACAGGCATACTTCTGTGATACAATACTAATTACCATTTCTTTTTGTTTTATTAATTAATTCTTTCATATCTATATATAAGGGAATGAGCTTGAAATGCATAAAATGGGGGATAGTGAGGGGATTATTTCTTATAGGTGTAGTGTTAAACAAATTAAAACCAGATAAAAATGGATACAAGAGAAAAAACATTAATTAAAAAGTATGGTTTTAACAAGGCCTCCTATAAATATGTGCCAGCCGGAGGAGAGTTGTTAAGATTCATTGGTCAGGTTGTTATTCGGGTTGCTTTCTCCAAGGATTCAGGTTCATGGGAAGTAACTGGAACAGATCGAGTTTTCATTAAGTCTATTGATGCTTATGATCCTGCCACTATGACTTATCGGTGCACTTGGATGAACATTAAGGATCCGGAAAAGGAGAATGAAACCAGAATTATACCGGAAGGATTCAGTTTTAGCGAGAAAGGTCCAGATGAGGAGGGTAAGATGGAGAGATTTATTCCATATTCGACTCATTGTAGACTGGTGGAGGATGAAGCTTTCTATTCTCGTCTTAAATCTTTGTGGGGAAAGAGAGATACATTAGGAAAGGATCAGTTAGAGTTGATTTCGTCCTCTAAAGATCAGGCAGCTATTTTGAAGTATTCAAATAATGTTGGGGCCTTGATAAAACTTAGTGATTCTGAGTTTCTTTGGGCTAGAATTGTTGAGTTGAATTTGAATCATAAAGCCGGCATTGATTATAAAGTTCGAATTGTTACAGAAGAAAAAGATACATGGACTTTTATGATTAAATCGACTGACACCTCATATGACTTTGAGAATGGTTTAGGGGAAATGAAGATTATTGACCTTAGATCCATTGAGGGAGAAGAATAAAAGAAGAAGAGAGTAGATTGTTCTTAATTGAATAGTCTCTCTCTTTTATTTCCCCTTCTTTTCTTTATATATGGGAAAAGATTACTCTCTCATTTACGTTATTACCTTATCCTATTTTCATGGGGTAGGTAAGGTAAGGCGAAGTAATCTAAAGTGGTTCGTGATGAATAGCTTTGGATGAAATGATTTTGGGAGTAATTTTATATAAACAAAAAAAAAGGATAAGCCGTCTGTGAAGATAGTTTATCCTAATTTATTTTTTTTATTTGTATTATGGCTGAATAATTTATATCCACTGTCAATGTATCATAAATTCTTGCCTCAAACCTATTATTATTCTTTATGTAGAAACGAAAAATTATGATAATATTTCTTTTAGAATCAACAGAGGTCGCCGTAAAAGAATAATTTTCTTCATTAAGTGAGTCTATATTAATGCAAAAATCCAGCTTTTCTTCGTTAAATTGAAAATGAATATGATTTTTAAGGATGTTTTTAAAGGTTTTAAGTTCTCTAACCATCAGAAAACCAAGGAGGACAACATAAGCTTTAATAGCATTATCTATTGTTTGTTTATCTACTAATGGATCAATAGTTATTCGTTTTAGTCTATCAAGGTCTTTTCTTTTCATTAGTTATTAATATTGTAGCAGAAAATCCTAATATCATTGTTGATAAATCATAAACTTGAACCTTAAACTTATTATGATCACCAAGAATAAAACGTATAATAATGTCTTTTTCCTGATCAATTGTTGATGCTGAAAAATAATAAGATTCACCATGTAATAAATCCTCATCAATGACAAATCCAATCATTTTCCCTTTATAGCAGAATTGAACATAAGATTTAATAAGAAGTTTAAGGCTTTTAATTTCTTTATTTATCAGAAAACCAAGGAAAACAACATAAGCCTTAGCAGTATTAGCAGTTATTTGTTTATCATATACTACTAATGAATCAAGAGTTATCCGTTTTAGTCTATCAACGTCTTTTATTTTCATTTTTTATTAGTACTGTAGCGAAAAATCCTAATCTCATCGTTGATAAATCATAAACGCGAATCTCAAACCTATTATAATTATCTGCAAAGATACGAAAACTTATGATAATGTCTCTTTTATGATCAAAATGTGATGCTGTAAAAGCAGTAGAATTTTCATATAATAAATCTTCATCAATGCAAAAATCCAGCATTTTCCCGTTATATTGAAAAGGAACATGATACCTATATTTAATATAGGGTTTAAGCCTTTCTATTTCTCTATTTATCAGAAAACCAAGGAGGACAACATAAGCTTTAATAGCATTAGCCGCTTTTTGATTATCATAGACTACTAAAGAGTCAATAGTTGTTCGTTTTAACCTATCAATGTCTTTTCTCTTCATTTTCTGGGACGGTTATATCTATCCAACAAATAAGATCATTATTTGCATCTCTGACTACTAAAGAATGACGTTCGTCTACTTTTTTATAGTTTTTTAAACCAAAGTATAATTTATAAGAATCAGTCAGTGTTATTATGATTCTTGCTTCTTTCACGTGGTCGTACACATAAGCAGCAAGGTCAAATGGAAATCCTCGATAGTTTTTGAAATGTTTCTCTTCATATAACCCTAAATCATAGTACCATTTCTCATCCTTTAACCAGAAGAATAATAGAATCGAATAATAAGATAACCACTTTTTATAATTTTTTGGGTTAAAGATATCAACTTTTATCTCTGCTCGTTTTATTTGTCTTATTCCTGAGATTTTCATTATTTCCTTCTAATTGACAGCTCGATAGAATTTGTTCTTGCTGGATATGGAAAATCTCTATCTGCCATTATGTCTACCTGAATAAGCATTGGTGTTATATGAATTGCACTATTAGGAATAAAGAAGCTAAATATATAGTCTTTATAGAAAACATGATTAAAAGATAAGGTTCTATTAAGTGAAAATTTTTCTCCAAATATCCGAATCTCTCTTTTCTTATCTAGATATTTACTTCTTAATCCTCTTCGGTATACAATCCACCACGATACAAAAGCAATTTTTATTATATCGTTGGTTTTAATTATTAGATGGGAACTTTTTTCATTCTTTGTAATTTTCCATTCCCACTCTTCGTTAAATATTTTTATTCCTTTCAGTTTCATGTATGTGAATAATTAAGTGCGTATTTGTTTTTGGCAGACTTACTTTAATGCAATTCGTATACTTTTTTCCTTTTATAACATCAAAGTAGAAAACATATTCTTTAACCTTTCCAACCATACTTATAGTAGTATACTCATTATTAAAACTAAGTATTGAACTAGTTTTTGAAAAAGTTATATTTTGCCCAAGAATATTAATTAAAATATCTTTGTAAGAATATACTGGATAATAGTTCTTGCTAAAAAAGTAGGCTGCAAAAGCTATCCCTCTTACTATGTTAAAAGGTAGTGATTTGGGTATAGTGGATAGATATTGTTCTTCTAGTGTGAATTGATCAAATTTCTTTATGCTGTTCAGTTTCATGTAGATATATAAATAAGCAGGCTGTTTTATTTGGTAGTTGCACCTTAATATCTTCTATAATTCTACTGTTTTCATAGTTATCATAGTTAATATTAATGTGAAAAATAAGATTACTAAGGCTTACTGTTACACTTATTATAGAAAAAGCAATGTTATAACTATCTATTGAGAAAGTAAGGTTTTTCCCAAGAAGATTAATTGAGGTTTCTTTTAACCTTGAGGTATTAGGTGAGTAATAGGTTACAATAGTTTGGCTAATAAAGTAGGCAGCGAAGGCTATCCCTCTTACCAGCTTAAAAGGTAGTGGATCAGGAATAGGGAGTGGATAAAGGTCTTCTATTGTGAATTGATCAAACTTCTTTATTAGCAGTTTTTTCATAAAGGTATCTTGTTAACATTATAGAAAACTTTAAATATTTTCTTTGTATTTCTCCACCCACTTTTTCTTCAATGACTCCAGAATAGCTTACAATAACTTCCGACCCATCTTTTACTTTAAGTGCAGTAAATCCAAATTTTTTAGGAAGAGTCACACTAATCATATTATGCAGCGGTATAAAATCATATCTATAGTTTTCTCCAAAGAATTCAATATGTCCTCTATTTCTAAATTTTGTTAGGTATGAGATAAAGTAGTAGAAAAAAGAGATCATAAAGATAATTTTCTTTAATTCTTTTATTTCACCCTCACCTATTCTTATAACTTCAACTTTCCTAACTTCTTTGATAAATTTATATTTCATGTTTTACTAAGAAAGTCTTGTAAATATTCCTCTTTTACCTCAAAGTCAATTTCTCTTAATTCATCCGGGTTTCTTTTCTCATCAACTTTTTTAAAATAAAGTCTTTGATAAAAATAGCCTCTTTGATCAAAATACACTTCATAGTCTCTGTAAATGAAGTAAGCATGATGGAGAGAAGTAATGAACAGAGGGATGAGCCCAAAGTTTCGTTGTAGTCTTAAGGCTTTTTTGATATCATAGACATAGTAAAAGAACCAAAGGATGAAAATCATACTGATTATATCTTCCCTTTTAATGTCTTCTTCTTGACTACTTATATTGATAATTATTCGTTTAAAATGTCTTAATGTTTTAATTTTCATCACTTATAAGGTCTTGAAATGATGATTTTTGCGGTTATGAAAGTCTAGGGTTCTTATAAATGCATAAATTAAAAATAAATCTTATGAATTTAATAGATAACAAATGGACTAGAGCGGCAATTCCTGCATTACTTATTCATTGTTGTATTGGTAGTGTATATTGTTGGTCATTATTAAAGGGAGACATAGCTTCATTAATGGGAGTCTCTGTTTCGTCGATTGAGTTTGCCTTTTCGTTAGCCATATTCTTTTTAGGGACATCGGCTGCGTTTGGAGGTAGGTTTGTTGAGAAGAATGTGCGTGCTTCTTCTGTTTTATCCTGTGTTTGTTTTGTATTAGGCTTAGTATTTTCTATTGTTTCGATTATTAATAGTTCAGTACTTGGTTTAATGTTATCGTATGGTGTTTTGATGGGTATTGGTTTAGGTATTGGTTACTTATCGCCAGTCAAGACATTAATGTTATGGTTTAGTGAGCACAAGGGTTTAGCGACAGGCATAGCTATATCTGGTTTTGGGTTAAGCAAGGCATTATTCTCTCCTTTCATTGAGTGGTGTAATTCGTCCTACAATGTTTTATATACATTAGGGGCGATGGCATTAATTTCAGTGATTTCCATGTTAAGTGCTTCATTTTTAATCAAGAAGCCAAATGGATGGATAGAGCCTAAGACAGAGTTCAAGATTTCGGAGTACACAGGTATAATAAAGAATTCTATTTTTCTTAGAATTTGGTTAATATTTTACATTAACATTACTTGTGGTCTCGCTTTAATAGCATTTGAGAAAGACTTAGCGTTGACGGTTGGTATTGGTTGGATTGGTATATTATCTGCCATTACTGCGGGGTTCAATACATTAGGTCGTTTTGGTTATAGTACAGCGTCTGATCATTTATGGAAGAAGATTTGGATTTACATCATTATATTCCTCACTTCCATATTAGTTTGTGTGTCTGGTACTAGTTTGACGTTAATCCCAATATTTCTTCTCTTGTGTATTGTCAATATGGGTTATGGTGGAGGATTTTCGACTCTTCCCACGTTATTACAATCTAAGTTTGGCATGGAGAAGATCAGTACTATTCATGGGCTGGCTTTATCAGCTTGGGCATGGGCTGGGTTAAGTGGAAATCAATTATCCAACTTAGTTTTAGTTCATCTTGGTTTAGGGTATGAGCCACTACTTTGGATTCTTACTGTATTATATGGGATTGCGTTAGCCATATCAATAAGTTTAATTAAAAAATAGTAAAGCGAATGAAAGTTACAAAGCCTTACGTAGATATTATACCACAAGAGCCGGGTATAATTGGAATGTTTAAGCACATAGAGAGGTGTGGTCGAATTTCGTACAAGAGTGAAAGTAGGATCACGGACACCTCATATGAAGACTTTATTAAGATGTTGTATAATAGAGGTCATTGGGCGGTATTTAATTTAGGAACGGTTTATCTCACGATTCCCAAGAAAGACTATGAAAAGAAGTCTATTAAAATTTCTGTGGACTCTGTATTAGGTGCATTATATACCAGATACACAGTGGATAACGTTAACTATTACATAACTACAAATTATCGTGTTATTTGTCAGTGTGGTCTTGAGGATATCATGAAGAAGTATTGGACAGAGCCGAGTGAAAATCATTATCACAGGGTTACTTCTCATTGGGTATGTTCTAGGTTTACATCTCATCAAATTATTCGTCACAGGAGTATGTCATTTATTCAAGAGAGTCAGCGATATGTAAATTACGAGAAGAAGGATGGAATTGAGTATATTCTTCCTCAGTGGGTTTATGATATTAGGACTCAGATAGGTGGCACCATTAATCCTATCACGCGTCGACCAAGATTTCACATTCTTAACTTGGATGGAGAGAAATTATGGAATGAGTTAGTGGTAGAGTCGGATGCAGTTAAAGCCAGGAATAACACTTGGCAGGTAGCTGAAAACGAATATAACTTACAGATTGAGAGAAACAGTCTTAAGCCAGAAGATGCGAGAGGTTGTCTGTTGAACGATACTAAGACAGAGCTTTGTATGTGTGGTTATGTAGAGGATTATATGATGAGTCCAGGCCCTGAAACTAAAGAGAAGGTTGGGTTTTTCTATCTTCGTTGTGCTCCAGATGCTCAGCGTGATGTTAGAGTATTAGCCCAATCGCTTAAAGATCAATTCATAGAAAAAGGAATAGATAAACTCAAATAAAAATGGAAGTCTGTGATGATTTCTTACAGTACGAGGAGACTATAAAGAAGCAGCATTTCTCAGATTGGGCTACTTGGTTAGAGACAAAGCTATTATTGCCCGTCTCAGAGGATAGTTTGTGTTATCGGTGTGGTCAACCTTTACCTCCTCTTACTTATCTTGATCCGGATTTTTATTATCTGCCCTGTTGGAACTGTTTACCAAAGAGATCCAGGCGTAGTTTAACTGATGAGATATATGGGATGATTAAGGATTACTATTATGGGAAAGTCCTAGGTGATCGATATTATCAGCTCTTCATTGTTGATCCTATCTATTATCGTTCAACTCTTCCTCATCAATATTCAGTCTTTAAGAAAATTGTATCTCTACTCAAACCGCCCTCTAGGAATTATATATGGTTCTTAGATTGGGTTCCTGGTTATCCTCATATCATTTCAACAGATAATATAAAGGGAATAAAGATAGTAAATATAACGGACAAGTATACAATTGACTCGGGGAAAAATAAAATAAAGGTAGGCGATTATGAAGTCCTAATGCCTGAATGTGGTAAATACGAGCTTCATTATTCGCGCTATTCACTTTTCAACACTAAAGCCCCGAGAAAATCTAAGAGAATAAGGGTAGATGGGGATAGATGCTATAAGCTCTATGACACTAGTGATCCTAACATTAAGAGTATATTTAGGATTATGAAAGATGGAGAAATAGTTGATCCTTTATCTATTTCATATTCAGATTTTGTTGTTCTTAGGTTGGTATTGATGAGAAATAAAACATATCTTAGATTAATCTTTGATATTCTCATGTCTGCTTTAAAACATGTTGGTATTTACTCTGACAGTGTGTTCTTGAAAAATACAGTTGAGTTAGATCCGTTAAAAGCAGATATATCATTCAGCCTATTATGGACAGCTTCTAGTGAAATAAAAAATAGTAATAATATAAATTTAAGTATCTTATGAAATTTAAAATATCTGGAGTAGGATTAGATACGAAATATGTTGATTATCCGACATCTTTTGTACTAGATAAAAATACTTTTCCTATATTCATTAAGACCGATATATCAGATGGACGTGAGGTTAATATAAATGCTAGTTCGGATTGTTCCATTATGACTAGTGCTTCTTTTCTGGGGGACATTGGAAAAGCAGTAGAAGGGCATTTGTATTTCTTGAAGCGTAAGAAAATTGATCTCTTGCTTCTCCCCGGTAATATTCAAACCAATGAAACTAGCGTGGAGGAACTGAGGGGATTGATTACTGATGGTTTGGTTGATAATATAGGTCTTGAACAGCCAGGGAGTATAGAGGAGATAAAGAAGTTTGTCGAAGATACCGGCATAGAGGTTAAGTATGTAGCCTTGAATATTTGTCCAGTTACTTTTCCTTGGACCATTATTAATTATTGTCGGGAGAATGGCATATCTATCTTTGGTCTTAATCCCTTCGGTGGTAAATTACAGAGTACTTCATTGATTTACTCATTTTCTCGTCCATATCTTTTGAATTTTATAGCGACTTGGGCAGATGTAGTAATAGTGTCAGGTGGTGATCCGGTTAACTCTTGGATGAACATAGAGTATCTTATGACGTTGGTTGGTAAAGAATCTAGTAATAAGTATGTTCTCGAGAAGGATTTTTACAAGCTTCCTGTCAAGATTCCACCAAAGATCGTCAAGACTTCTCTCATTGTTACTCCAGATTTGATTCTTCCTTTAGACAATCCAAATACTATTTTCTCATTCGAAGAACTTAATGTAACGTTTAAGAAAGTAGTGACAAAACTGGAGGAAGATGATTGGAATTTACCTTTTATTGCTGAGAAAATTATATCTTACGTCAACCTCAATGAAAGACCGGAGGATGGAAAAGATAAAGATTTTCTGGCAATACTTAGATATACAATCACTGTTAATGTTTTAGATCCGGTTTATGATAAAGTTGTTTGGTGTAAAATATCAGACAATATATATAAATTGATTTGTACTAAGAAGACCGAGAAGAAATTTCCTTGGTATAAATTCAAGAAACCTGAGATAGAACTGGTCGAGGATGAATTCTTGGTAGCAGTTATTGATGGACAGTTCAAGATTTACGATTATAAGAACTTCCAAAATAAACAAACTGCAGAGGAGGAAGTCCAAAGTCCTAATATAAGAGAGACTCCTGAACCCAAAGAGAAAGAAATAGATTCTGAGGGCGAGGGAAATAATAAAATATGAACTATAAAACCTTAAAACGTTATGCGAATTTACAACGGAACAACGCGTCAAATGGATCTTCCCTTAGCTGGAAGTCAAAGAATTTCAATCGCTCCTAAGACAGTTTCAGGAGACATTTTGGCTAACTCTGATTTGCTCTCATTGCTTGTTACATCTTATACAACCGATGAAGTAGCATTGATTATTAGTGGACCGTTCGAACTTAAAGTCGCTTCTACTATGCCGACTGTTGTTAACTATGTAGTACAGTCTCTTGAAGAAGCTATTCTGCGTTTTACTCCTCCAGTTGATATTGAGGAGAAAGAAGAGGTAAAGGAGGAAAATCCTGAACCTGAACCAGAAACCGAAGAGCCTAAAGAAGAGTCTGATAGTTTGAATGTAGAACCTGAGCCAGAAACAGAAGAAAGACCTGAAACCGAAGAGCCTAAGAAATCAAAGAAAAAGAAGGCTAAGAAGGAAGCTGAGGAGTAAGAGGTTTTGTCCCCTCTTTATAATGGGTCTCTTGGTAGAAAAATACTGAGAGATCCACTTTTTTATTCAACTTTTATGGTGGACTATAAAGAGGTAACTAGAAGATCTGATAAACGAGTCTTTGTATTTTGTAACATTGAGGATCTATTAAAGGATTACTACAATGTATCAACTTATGAAGAAACATTTCAGTATCAAACAAAACCTGGGGAATGGATTATCCACTGCCCCTTCTGTAAAAAACAAGGACATACTAAACATAAGCTCTATATAAAAGATGATCCCGCACATGGAGGATTAATAGGGTTTTGTTTCGTATGCACTCGGACCTATGTTAATATTGATGATAAAGTCGATGTTAGCTATAGATTGTCTGAGAGTAAGTATGGATTTAGATGGGATAAGAAATTTGTGATGGCGAAATTAATTGATCCAGTGTGGGACCTAAATAAGTTCTATACTGAATTCACTGACTATAATGAAGAAGGATTAAAGTACCTGACCAAACGACACGGATTTATGAGACAATTATATCCGCTCCTAGGCATCAAGTTCTGGAATGATAACCCAGTGATACCTTTCTTTGATCTTAATGGGAAATTATTCTACTATCAGATCAGATTCGCTCATACATCAGGAAAAAT